>Ga0302310_10002372_pt1 | contig 15156 bp, 9 predicted proteins | sample III_Palsa_N1_2_FD_200451 | JGI IMG/M metagenome (GOLD analysis project Ga0302310, IMG submission 200451) | Peat permafrost microbial communities from Stordalen Mire near Abisko, Sweden - III_Palsa_N1_2 | ecosystem: Environmental > Terrestrial > Soil > Palsa > Peat permafrost | place: Sweden...
TGGTGGGGACTTCGATAGTGGGTAGTTGGAATATTGCCCTTACAGGTAGTGTCACGCTGGCAGACTCCCCTCCAGGAGGTCCTACAACCACCTACGTTTATCCGATGAATGGAACGCTTCAACCCACATTTGTCCCTCCAGGACAAGAAGGTACATCGTGTAGTACATCGTGGGCCCTTCTTAACCCACTGGAAAATTGGCCCAGCACGGCGGGGCCAGTTTGTCTGACTGCTTCTAACGTTGGCGTGGGTGTTCTAGGGTGGTTACCAACTATCGGCGTTTGGCCAGACGGAGACGCTGGTGTTTCTCCTACATTACTCATCGTTGGAGTAGAAAGTAACCCACCACCAGAATACAGTTCCCAAATCACGTTCTTGTATCTGGGAAGCGCCATCAGTAGCGAGAGCTTTATAGGATTTGAGGGAAATGGGCAGATTGTTAATGGTACGATGACAGGCACATGGAGTTGTGATTCTCCGACTTGGCAATCAGGGCTTCCTTGTACTGGCACTGGAACGTTTACGGGAGCACAGCAGTAAGCTCGCGGGCAGCATTCGTCACTTCCTCCTCGCCGAAAGAACCCCGGAAGTTCACTAGATAACCTCCGTAACTTTAGCCCCCGCCAGAGCCATGCTAGCCTCGATATGCACTTGTGTAATCAGTGCGTTCCACGAACTCGACATGCCTCGATTCCCCATCTTCCGCCTCGGCAAAGAGCAAGAAAAAGTCGCTCCGCCTGAATTGGTTGCCGCGGTTCCGTCCATCGTCCTCGAAAATTTGTCCGTAGGCGTCGATAACCTTCGCCACGACGTCTCCCTCAGCCCCCGCTTCGTCGACGCGGCGCGCGCCCAAATCATGCGCTTGATTGTGCGTCACGGCGAGCTCGAAGGCCTGCTCGCGGCCGAGGCTCCGCAGAAAAGTCAGGCTCCCTCGTGGATGCGCACTGCCGCCGGGCCAAGTCGCGAATCGGTTCGGACCGATCCCTCCGATTGGAAACCCCTGCTTACCGAACTCCATCTCGCGGCCCTGAATCGCGCCAAGAAAGAAGAAAAGCTTTCCATCGACCTGCTCGCCCGCCTGGCCGTCACCAAATTTCTGCGTACGGAAATGTCCCAGCAATTCCCGCAGGTCCTCGAGCGTTGCCGCGTTCTGCTCAAAAACTACGAGGGCATCCGGCAGGGCAAGGCAGTGGAGTACCGCGAACGCGTCGCCGCCTTCCAGGTCCGCAAAAAAATCATCCTCCGCAAAACCGGACAAGAGCTCTTCGAGACTCTCCGCGCCATCGAAAAAGAAACTCTCGCCCGCACCCGCCGCTCATTTTTTGGCGAGCCCCAAGCCGGCGATCCAGGCTCCGCCGCTCTCCGCAGCTACGGTCTCTTCGTGAACCGCCTCGCTTTTTCCGAAGACGGCCGCGACGATTACCTCTGCGCCGAACACTACGTCATGCTCGGCAACTGGGACCGCGATCCCGATCGCTATCTCCGCCTGCAAGATGTTGTCTGGAATTTCCTGCGCTCGCTCTATGGCGAAGAGACTACTACCGAGACCATCGATTCCTGGCTCTGCGCTCCGGAAAATACACGCGCCTTAGTCGGCACCGGCACTCCCGATGAGTCGTCCCCAGAAGGCCTCGCCCAACAGGATCGCTTAACCAAATGGGTTCGCCTGCTCGAAGACGAGCAAGTGATGGAATGCGTCATCGCTTCCTATCACACCGTCCCGCTGCTCGGAGAATACGCTCCGCGCATCAACCCGCAGCAATTAAAGAACGCTCTCATCTCGCGTCCCGAGTGCGACCGCGTCGAGCGCATGATTCAGGAGCACGGCAAGCTCTCGCCCGCCAGCCTCTACGCCGCCGTCGCCAAAGTCGCCGCCTGCCGCGGCGCCGAGCGCGCCAAAGTCGCCGCCCGCTTCCTGCAGGATTTCTCCCACTACCACCGCGATCTCCGCCGCCTCGAAGTTCTCAACGCCGCGCTCGATTCCATCAACCTCGTCGCCACCGACAAGCTCCGCGAACTCTCCCGCATGAACGGAACCCTTTACGAATTTCTTCTGCCCGATGAGCAGCCCGTGCAGCCCGAAGAAGTCCGTGTCCTGCGCCACGTCGTCCTTAAAGCCGATGTCCGCGACTCCACCCGCCTCACCCGCACTCTCATGGATAAGGGTCTCAACCCCGCCTCCTACTTCAGCCTGAATTTTTACGATCCCGTCAACAAGCTGCTCGGCAAATACGGAGCGCAAAAAGTTTTTCTCGAAGGCGATGCCATCATCCTCGCCATCCTCGAACGCGAAGGCGAACCCGGCCTCGCCGTCAGCCGCACCTGCGTCCTGGCCCGCGAAATCATCGAGATCGTCCGCGGCTACAACCAGCTCATGCAGCGCTCCGGCATGCCCGAACTCGAACTCGGTATCGGCATCACCTTACAGGAAACCGCTCCGCTCTACCTCATGGATGGCGAACGCCAGATCATGATCTCCGAAGCCCTCAACGAGAGCGACCGCCTTTCCTCCTGCAACAAGCGCGCCCGCAAAATCATGGAATCGCAAGCCGGACCCTTCCACGTCTACGTCTTCCAGCCGCAGGATTCCCCCGCGACCGCAGACCAGCCGAATCCCGAAGACTCCGTCATCAGCTACAACCTCGGCGGCATTCGCATGAATCAAGCCGCCTTCCGCAAACTCGAGCAGGAAATCTCCCTCGTCCCGCTCGCCGTAAAACTGCCGCCCGCTCTCGCCTCCGACAAAGGCGAGTACCGGCTCTCCAGCGGCGTCGTCCCCGTCGACCGCGATATCTTCCGCAAAATCGTCGTCCGCGAAAGCCGCATCCCCAACGTCAACCCCGAGGATTTTTCCGTCCGCGGCTGGACCGACCGCACCTACTACGAAATCTGCACCGACCCCGCCATCTACGCCGCCCTGGAAAAAAAGAAGTCCGCAAAAGCCTAAGCCGCCTTCTCAACAAGACTGTCATCCTGAGGACCGCGCCCTTTGCGGTCCGAAGTGCCTGCCCTGAGCCTGTCGAAGGGACCTATGTAGTCGCTTGCTGTGAAACCAACGCCCGAGCAGGCACAGAGCTTTTGGGTGGCGCAGCGCTTCCCAGCGCTGCGATAAACGCCCCGCGACTGAGGGCTTCAGCCGCTGAGGAGCCCGCCGCTGCTTCCTCCGCCCAAGCGCACAAACCGCCGCCCCACCGCACTCCAGTCCCGCAGGGACGTCAGACAATAGCCCCGAGCCTCGCTTCGGATTTTAAGGACGCCGCCTGACTAACGCCCTCGCCTTCCTCCTCCCTACGCCAATCCCAACCACTCCCATGCCTCCCGATACCCTTCCCACCTCGGATTCCTGCTCTTCAAGTCCGGAAAAAACCTCAAACTCTTCATCCCTTCAAACGCCGCGATCGGCAGCAGGTACCAAATCTCGCGCCCATCTTCCTCAATCACCACCCGCGCCGCCAGCACATCGATCTCCTCCGCCGTATAACTCTTCTTCCCTTCGTCCCGCGTCGCGTAAACCGGCTGCACATCGTATCCCCCGCCATTCAACCTTCCCGTAGCCTTCACCTGCACCCGCAACAGCCGCCCGCCTCGTCCCGCACCCACAATAAAGTCATACTTCTCGCTGTCGCCCCACGGAATCGCCACTCCCAATCCCAGCGTTCCCGCCTTCAGCAAAAACGCCGCCTGCGACAACTCCCCCATCCGCTTCGGATTCCTCTTCCGCCGCTCCAGCCACCCATCCCCCGGCTCCTCCGCCACCGCCATAATCCACGGAATATATCCCGGAACCGCATCCCCATCCCCGCCACCGCTCACCGCCATAAACACTCCTCCGCGCCCGCACCGCCAAACAGACACCGCGCCGCCTGAACTCGACAAAATTTCCCACCAATACTTCCAATATTCCCCGCCCGTCAACCAACGTCCAGGTCATCCCGCCAATTATTTCGAAAGATTTCCACAACGGGAAATAACGAGCTCGTGCGGAACGGACACTCCCTTCGGCAAGCTCAGGGCAGGCTCTGTCCGTGGCTCTTGACGTTGTTTTTGCCTTTGACGTTGGGGAGATTCGTATTCGGGGTATGCCTTCAGGCATACCATAAGTGCCCACCACACCCCAGCCGCGAAGCGGCGGCAGAATGCAGCCCACGGCGCAAGCCGTGAGTAAGACCCCAAAAAATAGGAACCGAGTCCCGGCAGGGACAGCAGAGAAAGAACGTGTGGAACGGACACTCCTGTCCGTTGCCTTTGATTTTGATAGCACCACCCGACCGGCATCATCCCGAGCGCAGCCGTTCTTCAGGCGCAGCGAGGGATCTCGCGCGCATCTCCAACTCTGCGACTCCCAATGAACCTTGTCATTCCGAGCCCTTCACAGCCGCGATCAGCGGCGAGTACGGCGAGGAATCCGCAGTCCCCTGACGCCACGAGAACTCGTGTGGAAGCGGGCGCCCTCGCCCGCTTGCCTTTGATCTTGCCGCCGACCCGCCCCGTCCGCCCTCTTTTGCTTTCGGGTGGCGCAGCGCTTCAGCGCTGCGATAAACCGTCCCTCGACCGAGGGCTTCAGCCCCCGAGGAGCCACCGTTCACAGCCGCATAATTCGAGCGCACAAACCGCCCCACCCCACTCCAGTCCCGCAGGGACACCAGATAATAGCCCCGAACGTAAGTCCGGCGTAGGACGACAGAGTAGAAACGCGTGGAACGGACACTCCTGTCCGTTGCTGTTGTTCTTGATTCTGAATGCGCCTGCACCTCACCAGAAAGGTGGGAACCACGGACTCCTACGCCACCGCTCTTGATATTGATGTTGCTTCGGCCTTGTCCCATTGAACGACGGCAGAGAAGCAACGTGTGGAACCGACACTCCTGTCCGTTGCCCTTGATGTTGATCTTGCCGTTGATTTCGGGTGGACAGCGCTTCAGCGCTGCGATAAACCGCCCCTCGACTGAGGGCTTCAGCCCCCCGAGGAGCCCACCGTTTCACAGCCCCATAATTCGAGCGCACAAACCGCCCCACCCCACTCCAGTCCCGCAGGGACGCCAGACAATAGCCCCGGACGTAAGTCCGGGGTAAGCCTCAAGAAGAGGAACCAAGTCCCGTCAGGGACGGCAGAACCCGCGCATCGCACCGCCGGTCCTTTGTGATAAAAGTAGGACCCATGCTTAAATCTCGTCACACCGTGGAGGCGGAAAATGGGTGAGAAAGAGTCTCTTCAGTACCTGGAGTCAGAGCTAGCCAAGCAGGTCGCGGCATTCGATGACAGCAGAAAATTCTACCGCCGGCAAAACTACCGCACGACAGTTGCGACAGCTGCGATATCTGCCGCCACCACCGTCTTCATCGGCGTAAGCCAGATTCTTCACTCCGAAAAGCTTTCGATCCTTTCCCTCATTTGCAGCGCAGCAATTACGGTTGTCGCCGCTTGGGATGGATTTCTTCGCTCTCGCGACCTGTGGGTTCAAAAGACAGATACCTGGATGGGCCTACAGAACCTTGAAGCTCACATAAAATACGCCAAGGCAAAATCTGAGGATGTGCTGCCACAGGAACAGGTGGACGATTTCTACAAACGTTTCGATCAGGTCCTCATGGGTGAACACGAGCTTTGGAAGAAAATACGAGGCACTCAAACACAACCCGCATCCACCAAGCAGCGAAAGACGACCTGAAGATACGGAGTTGCGCGCATGCCAGCCCCAGCGCCGCGTAGGCTTCCTCATTTCGCGGAAGAGCAAACGGTAGAGCAGGCCTTCCAGGACCCAAACACCTTGACTGACGGTGGCCTTGAAGCCTAATCTTGGTGCTTCGCGGGCCCTTAACACCTAACGGATGACCTCTAGGACGATGCCGAATCCGATCACGCATCGGATCCACAGTAAAGGAGAGTTTTATGTCCTACCCTCCGCCCGACTACATTGCCCAGCAAGGTGCCCTTTTTGCTCAGCAGGTGAAGGTTGAAGTCGACCGACTCAATGCTGAGTACAAAAAACAATTGGACGCCGAAGTTGCCAAGATGATCACGGACCTGAAACACGACGCGGCCTCGCGGATTCGACCAATCCTTGTTTCAGTGATAGCGGTGATCGTGGCGGGATTTGCATTGCTCGCCTATGCCCAAACACGCTCTCTCAACAATACATACATCGAATTCCAGAACGGAGTCATGGCCCTCCAGAAGGAAGTGCTCGCCACATCGAATGGAATGGGCGAAAAGGCTGCTCTGGTTGATGCGGCGAACAAAGAGCTTGAGGCGGAGACGCGCCTGCTGGGGAACACAGGCAACCAATACCAGAGTCGGCTGCAGGGGCTCGAGAGCGCGCAGAAGGAACTTGACACAGAAACGCACCGGCTAGAAAACACAACAACCGACTACCAAGACCGGTTGAAATCGCTCGCGGACGCACAAAAGGAAACCGACGCCCTGACGAAGAGGCTTGAGCAGCTAGCTAGCGATTACGAGGCCCGACTGAAGAAGCCCGTTTCCGCCACGACAAAATGATGGCAGAGCCGCCGGGCAGCGCTGGGTGCCCGGGCCTGCTCCATCCCCTACCTCACTCCCAACTGCCAAAACAAAAACGAATAAACATCCGTACTCTCCTCAATCTGTTTGGTCACCGGTTTCCCCGCCCCATGCCCCGCCTTGGTCTCAATCCGCAACAAAATCGGACGCGTCTTACTGCTCCCATTCTTCGCCTCATCCTGCATCAAAGCCGTCATCTTCTTGGCGTGCATGGGATCGACGCGCGAATCGGAATCCGCCGTCATAAATAAAATCGCCGGATACTCCACCCCCGCCTTCACATGATGATACGGCGAATAAGCATAGATCCACTTGAACTGCTCCGGATTATCCGCGCTTCCGTACTCCGGAATCCACAACTTCGCAATCTGAAAATTCTGATACCGCAGCATATCGAGCAGTGGCACCTGGCACACCACCACCCGAAACAAATCCGGATGCTGCGTGATCATCGCCCCCATCAGCAGCCCGCCATTTGACCCGCCCTGAATCGCCAGATGATCCTTGTCCGTATATTTCTCCGCAATCAGATGTTCGGCTGCGGCAATCATGTCGTCGAAAACATTCTGCTTCTTGTCCAGCATTCCCGCCCGGTGCCAGTCCTCGCCAAACTCCGCCCCACCGCGCAAATTCGCCACCGCATAAACTCCGCCATGCTCCATCCACAAATAAGCCGTGCGGCTGAATGACGGAGTCAGGCTCACGTTGAACCCTCCATAAGCCGTGAGCAGCGTGGGATTCCGCCCATCCTTCTTCATGCCTTTCTTGTTGACCACAAACATCGGCACCCGCGTCCCATCCTTCGATTGGAACCACTCCTGGTTCACCTCGTAGGCCGAAGGATCAATCGAAGGCGCATCCACCTTCTCCCACTGCGACGTCGCGCCCGTTTTCAAGTCGTACCGATAAACGCTGGGCGGAACGGTGAATGACAAAAACCCATAAAACACTTCGTCGCGGTCCCATTTTCCTTCCGACCCAAATACCGTGCCCAGCGCCGGAAGCGCCAGATCCTTCAGCATCGTCCCATCGATGTTGAAAATCTTTAGCTGCGACGCTGCATTCTGCTCGTACTGCGCAAAAAGTCTTCCGCCCCAAACTCCCACTCCCTGCAATACCGAACCCGTCTGCGGAATCAACTCTTTCCAGTCGTCGCGCTCATAGTTGCCCGCTTCCGCCACAAAGACGCGGTAACGCGGAGCATCCTCGTTGGTCGTGATGTAAAGCCTTCCGTTGTACACCGACCCGTCGTAAAGAAAATTCTTTCCCGTCGTGATCCGCGTGGGTGGCGTGCCCTTCTTCAGATCCATCAGGAACAGCTCGCTCTTGGTCCAGCCCTGCTCCACCGTGATCAGCAGCAAGCGCCCATCATTATCCAGAGTGACGTTTGGCCAGTCCTCCGCATCGCGTCCCTCGCCAAATATCTTTGTGTCCGTCTCCGGATCGGTTCCCAGTTCGTGATAAAACACATGCCGGTTGTACATCTCCTGCCCATCCGGAACATCGCCCTTCTTCGGATAGCGCGTGTAATAAAATCCGGAATTATCCGGCATCCACGCAATGCTGCAAGCGCGCGTGCGCTCAATCGTATCCGGCAGCGCCGTGCCGGTTTTGGTTTCAAGAATGTGCAGTGTGCTCATCTCCGATCCACTCGGAGAAGTTCCGTACGCTAAATATTTTCCATTCTCCGAAGGATGGTACCAATCGAGTGCAATCGTCCCATCCGCTGCCAGTTGATTCGCATCCACCAGCACTCGATCTTTTCCGTCCAGCCCTTCCCGCACATAAAGCACCGGCTGGTTTTGCATCCCCTCGCGCCGCTGATAGAAATAGTATTTCCCGCCAATCTCCGGCGCCGTCAGGCTGCCGATGCTCAACAGTTCCGTCAGCCGCTTATGAATCGCATCGCGCCCCGGCAGCGGATCGAGCGCCCCCCGCGTGTACGCCATCTCTTCCGCAACCCACTTCTGCGTCTCCGCCGATGTCCCATCCTCCAGCCAACGGTAGTTGTCGACAATCTTCACTCCATGCACCGTCTCCTCCAGCGGCCGCTTCTCCGCCTTCGGCGGAGCAGCGTCCGCTGAATCTTTAGCATCGCCCGCCGCATAAACCATCGCAGCCAAACCCAGCAAAGAAATAAAAGCAACGGCAATCGAAATCAATCGCACCCCTCCACCCATAGCTCACCTCGCAACCATTCAGCCTACCAAAAAAACCACCGCCAGAGTTCCCCCCCGCGCCCTCAAATGTTATGATTGAACCCGACAGAAAGCGCGCGCTCCGCGCGCGCTTTCTCACACTCCTCAGTAGCTCAATGGCAGAGCATTCGGCTGTTAACCGAAGGGTTGTAGGTTCGAGTCCTACCTGAGGAGCCATTCTTTCAATGGCTTACGGCGGTGCAAATTACTCGCAAATCTGCTGAGTCAATCAGCATCACTCCAGCTGAGAGCCTATAAATCCCAGGCGGTGCGGCTGAACAGGCTGCGGAAAAAGTGATTTTCCGTCGCATGTGTTATCTCAGCGGCTATAAAGCCTGGCAATTCAAAATGGGCAAGTTATCGCAGCGGTGAACCCTGCGCCACACGAAGGCGAGGGCGGCAGCCTAGGTCCAATAAGTACGGTCGAGGGAGCGGTATTGGATGGCTTCGGCGATGTGTTTGGGATCGAGGTGGGGGGCGTCTTCGATGTCGGCGATGGTGCGGGCGACTTTCAGGATGCGGTCGTGGGCGCGGGCGCTGAGGCCTTGCTGCGTCATGGCGCGTTCCAGCAGGCGTTCGCAGTCGGCGGAAAGTTCGCAGAAGGTGCGAATGTGGCGGGAGGACATTTGGGCGTTGCAGTAGATCTTTTCGCGAGAGGCGGAGAAGCGTTCGAGTTGTTTGGCGCGAGTGCGGATGACGCGGTCGCGGATTTTGGCGGAGGATTCGGGTTCGTTGGTGGAGCGCATCTCTTTGTAATTTACGGCGGGGACATCGATGTGAATATCGATGCGGTCCATGAGCGGGCCGGAGATTTTCGAAATATAGCGTTGGATCATGGGCGTGGTGCAGGCGCACTCGCGGGTGCGGTCGTTGCGGAAGCCGCAGGGGCAGGGGTTCATGGCGGCGGCGAGCATGAAGCGCGCGGGAAACATCAGCGACATGGCGGCGCGTGAGATGGTAACGGTGCCATCTTCAAGCGGCTGGCGCAGGACTTCGAGAACGTTGCGGGGAAATTCCGGGAGTTCATCGAGGAAGAGCAAGCCGTTGTGCGAGAGCGAGACTTCGCCGGGGCGGGGGATTGCGCCACCGCCGATCAGGCCGGCGTCGGAGATGGTGTGATGCGGGGCGCGATAGGGGCGCTTGCCGACCAGGCCGCTGCCGGGGTCGAGGACTCCGGCGACGCTGTGGATTTTGGTGGTCTCGAGAGCTTCTTCGAAAGTGAGCGGGGGGAGAATGGTGGGCATGCGCTTGGCGAGCATGGTTTTGCCGGAGCCGGGCGGGCCGATCATTAATATGTTGTGGCCTCCGGCGCAGGAGATTTCGATGGCGCGCTTGGCGGTTTGCTGTCCACGTACGTCCTTGAAGTCGACGAGGAATTCCTGGTTTTCGCGCAGAAGGGCGTCACCATCGGCTTTGAGGGGGACGATGCCGTTGCCGGAGTTTACGAAGTGGATCACGTCGAGGAGAGAGCGGACGGGATAAACATCGACACCGCCGACCATGGCGGCTTCTCGGGCGTTGGCTTCGGGAACGACCAGGCGGGAGATTTTTCTGGTGCGGGCTTCGAGGGCGATAGGAAGGGTGCCGCGAATGCCGCGGACGCCGCCATCGAGAGAAAGCTCACCGATGAAGAGGCAGTCGTCGATTTCTTTGCGGGTGAGGCCACCGTAGGCACCGACGATGCCGAGGGCCATGGGCAGATCGAAGCCGGAGCCTTCCTTCTTTATGTCGGCAGGGGCGAGGTTGATGGTGATGTGGGTGGGAGGAATGTCGTAGCCGCAGTTTTTGAGGGCGGCGCGGACGCGGTCGCGGCTCTCGCGGACGGCGGCGTCGGGCAGGCCGACGGTGTGAAAGTGGTCCTGGTCAGTCTTGATGCCGGAGCAGTCGACTTCGACTTGAATGATGTTGGCGTCGATGCCATAGACTGCGGCGCTGAGCGTTTTATAGAGCATTGAGTACGCGGGATCTCGTGCCAGGGTCGGCACACCAAGGGCTGATCCGGGGAATGTCTACGTTAGGCCTTCGTGGCAGGAATACGCTGTGACGGATGTCACGGGGTGAGGCTGTGGATTGTGAGAGAGAATTACTCTGGCGAGCTGGGCCGCCTGAAACTGAGTAGTCAAAGCCTGATTGGCTCGGGTCAAGGCGCTCAAATCATTGAGAAGTGTCCTAGTTTTGTCCAGCTAATCTGGGCTGTTTTCGCCCGAAAACGTGTTTGGTAACGCGTAGCATATCCGGGGTGAATTCGCGGATGACATTCCCGGCAGTATCCAGTCCGAGCGCTGTCGTTCCCCGCAACGCCGCGTCGCCGTCTGTAGCATGCAGGACCGGATACCACAGGTTGGAGACAAATCCTGCGCCATAAGCGCTGCCAACCCGCCAGTAGTTGACGGTTCTGCCTCCGTTGTCCTTCTGCGTCACCAATGTCTGAGCGAACGCGTGTTTTAGTCGCGGCCAGGGTCCGCGCCGCTCTGAGGGAAAGTATCGCGGATCAAGCCGCAGCGGGGCATCGATCCCGAAACTTAGAATATTCCTGACAGCAACGCTGTACCCGTACGCCGAGGCGTATCTGCGGCCCAATCCCGATGCTCCCTCGGGCCACTCGCTCGGGGCATCTCGCGCTTGTTGGATCGCGGCCACGACGCCGGGTAAGAAAAGAGATGAGCCATCATAGAGCCGGCGCAAATGAAATCCGAACTTCTCGCTGACGGTCAACCCCACATCGGGGGAAACAGTTCCAGTCGCAAGGTTCACAGTCCAAGCGTGGGGCGTGATCTCCTCATTCGGCGGCAGAAGGGGTATGCTTTGGGGCTTCCCAATCACGCTTTGTCCTTGGATAACCCCTGATTGCCCTTCCGCCGGAGCCGTCGCTTCCTGCTGGGATGTTTCCGTAGAACGAAAGGCAACATTCACTAGCAGGGGCGTGGTGTACCTGTCTGCCCGCGGCCCGGACGATTGGTCCGTTTTATCGATCTCGATGACCGATTGACGATCCTTGGCTAGTACCAGGGCCGGTATCTCAAATCGCCCCTGAGCATCTGTTAGCACAAAACCCGCCCGATTCTCCCAATCGAAGCACCGTGGAACAACTCGAACCCTGCGAAATGCGAGTACATGACCCTTTTCGTCGTGGAGCACGCTCTTGAATGGTTTGGCTTGGTCGGGTTCTTGCAGTTCGATATCAACCTTTGTCTGACGAGGCACCACGACGGTCTTGCAGCCCGGTAGATACTGTCCTGAATTGTCTACTGCGACGAGCTCGTAAGTTCCCGTGCGGAGGGCTAGGAACTCGTATGCTGCGGTAAATCGGTCTACAACCTTTGACGCGAACGAATCTGAGTCGTTTTGGGGATCGCACCCGCGAGGAGGGTTGTGAGGCGCACAAATATTGACACGCGCCGAAGTGGCCGCTGCACCTCTGGGAGGTGGTCCCCAAACCTTTCCACCGACTTCTACCTGTTCCTGGGCATTTGAAACAAGCGTCAGCCCGAGAGCAAGAACGACCCATTGGAATGAGTTCATTATTGGTTGCACTCCCTTCTCAACTTATCTCTTAACCGATCAACTTTCTCACCGTATCCAGGCTGGGAGGACTTCTGGCGGACATACTCTAAGTCAGTTAAAAGAACCGAGCAGGACTCGGGTGACGATACCAAAATGGTTCCGTAAGACTGAAGAGCCTGGTCGCTCTCAAATGTCACGGCGAGGTTTCGTAGAGCCACTCGGCAACGACCGTAGGCGCATCCGTTTAACAGCGGACAAGCAGCATCGGCGACTTCGGAGGAGGTTTCGATTGGCCGATCACCAGCGCCAAATCGTTCCACGAGAAGATTGGCAACCACATCCTCCTCGGAGTTTGAGAGGCCGGACGATATACCTGTCAGCGCCTGGTAGGCGCCAAAACGGAGGTGATCGTTCTTGTCCGCTCGCGCAAAATCGCTCAATTCATCCAGCAACTGCATGCGTGCGTCCGCATCCCCGGCATCCATCCAGCGGTTGGCGGCGAGCCTTCCGAACGATTGCATTTTGGTCGAAATCGCGGGATCGACCGAGCCGCCCAGCAGCAGGCGCAGCGAGGGCAGCGAACTCTTGCCGTAGGCCGCTAAAGTAATCGCCGCGATCTCCTGTTTGCTGGGGTCGTTATTATCGAAGGCCTCGAGAGCTTTCAAGCGCAGGTTGGTCTCCTCAGTCGCAGTTTTTTCCCTGTCCAAGGCCTGCTTCTGCTCGTCCATCGTATGCACATAGTAAAAGGAGACGGCAGACAGCAGTAGCGTTCCGATTCCCGTGAGCACGGGACCAGTGTCCTTCATTAGGTCCAGCGCCCTTCGCGGCGGGGCCTGCGGCTTGTCAACGTGTACCCGGATAATGTGAATCCCCATAGTGAAGCGTTCTCCTGGGCGGGCAAATGCTTGGGCGATATATTCCTCCGTCTCCTGAGCGCTGTCAATGATCACCAATGTGTTTTTATGGGAGCCTCGCCCCGCCCGCTGGCTAGGCGCAAGCCCAAGCCCATGTGGCGACCATACAACGGAGGAAGGGTGCGAGCCTGACTTGCGGCGAACCTATTTCTCCAACAAGCAAGGCTGTTCATGGGCTGGCTTGGGCAGTACGATGTTTTAGGTTCTTGGTTCTAGTTCTTAACGAATTTAGAAGGGACCGTTTTTCCGTCTGGGGAAACGGGTGGTTCCTCTATTATGCAGGGCTCCTCGGAAGATCCTCGACACCCCCGGCCTCCGCGAAATTTAGAGCGCGAAGAATCCCAGCTTTGGCGGTGGATTTTGCTGTTCATGGTTTTGCTGGCGGCGGGATTTGCCGCGCTGGCGTGGGAGCGGCTGGAGACTTTGCCGTACCATCTGGGGCCGGTGGCGGTGGGGGTTCTGGCGTTGTCGGTGCTGCTGGCGGTGTATGCGTACGGGCGGCGGAAGGAAGTGGGCGAGCTCAAGATATTGCTGAGGGATCTGGAGCAGCATGTGGGCGCGGCGCCGTCGGAAGAGCAACTGGATCAGCTCAATGAAATGATTGCGCGCTCGCAGCGCAATTTTAAGGAGCTGATCGATTCGATTGATGAGGCGGCTTGCGCGGCGTCGCTGGACGGGACTTTGCGCACGGTCAATAAACGGGTGAGCCAACTGGTGGGGCTGCCTTACACGGCGATTGTAGGACAGAAATTTTTCGAGCTGGTGGAGGAGCCGGCGCGCGCTCGCGTGGAAGCCGGACTGGTGCGGTTTTTGGAGAAGCGGCATTGGTCGGGCACGGTGCGGGTGCGGTTCAAGAACAATACTCGTGCGTTTTATTTCGATTGCGTTTTGAATGCGATCGTTAAGAGCGACGAGGTTGTGGGAGTAAGCGCTCTGGGAAGAGATGTGACCGAGCAGCACGAGAAAGAGCTGCGCTTTACCGAATTGTTTGAGACGTTGCAGGAGGGGGCTTATTTCAGTTCGCCGGAGGGCAGGCTGCTGGAGGCGAATCCGGCGCTGGTGAGCATTTTGGGATATGCGACGAAAGAAGAGCTGCTCGCGCTTGAGCCTGGGCAGTTGAATTTCGATCCGGCGCAGCCAGCGGTGTTGGGGCGGGCTGCGGATGATCGCGGCGGCGCGCGGGCAAGAGAGATTGTGTTGCGGAAAAAAGATGGAAACGCCGCGGCGTTTTTGGAATCATCGCGCGCGGTTTGGGACGATGCGGGAAAGTTGATCCGCTACCAGGGCACGCTAGTGGATGTGACCGAGCGACGCAAGCTGGAACGGCAGGTGGCGCAGCAGGAAGAATTCAGGCGGAGATTGCTGGAGAGTTTTCCGGATCTTATTTTGGTGGTCGACCTGGAGGAGCGGTACACGTTTGTGAGTTCGCGGGTGGGAGATTTACTGGGGTGTGAGTCCGGGGAGTTGCTGGGAAAGAAGATCTCTGAGACGCCGGGGCACTCGCCGGAATTGGCAGCGCTCTACCGCGATGTGGTTGCGGGGGCGAAGGCCTTCGGGACGGCGGAATATGGGGCGCGGCGCAGCGACGGGAGTGGACAGTCGATGCGGGCCTCGGCCAGCCAGTTTTTCGACGCGGATAACAAGCTTGCGGGCGTGATTATTTCCGTGCGTGACATCACGAGAGAAAAGAAATTCGAGCAGCAGGTGGTGCAGAGCGAACGGCTGGCGGCCATGGGAGCGATGATCGGAGGTGTAGCGCATGAACTGAATAATCCGCTGACCAGCATTCTGGGCGTTAGCGAACTGCTGCAGGACAGTCAGACTACGGAGGCGGGGCGGAAGCAGATTGCGATCTTGCAGCAGCAGGCGCGGCGGGCGGCTGAGATTGTTCACAACCTGACGTATTTTGCGACTCCGCCGACGCCGGGAAAGACTCGGGTGAATCTGGGCGATGTGGTGGAGCGGACGCTGAATCTGCATTCCTATTCGCTGCGCAAGAACAACATCACGGTGGATTTTAT
>Ga0302310_10002374_pt1 | contig 15146 bp, 14 predicted proteins | sample III_Palsa_N1_2_FD_200451 | JGI IMG/M metagenome (GOLD analysis project Ga0302310, IMG submission 200451) | Peat permafrost microbial communities from Stordalen Mire near Abisko, Sweden - III_Palsa_N1_2 | ecosystem: Environmental > Terrestrial > Soil > Palsa > Peat permafrost | place: Sweden...
TTGTCGTCGCCGCTTTCGTAGCAGGCGAATTCGTAAGTCTTTATCTGGCACCTCCACTTTTCATCATAGCGATCCTCGTGATGCTTTCAATCAAGATCGCTAACGTCTGGGAGAAATTCGTTATCCTACGCGTAGGGAAGCTACAAAGTGTCAAAGGTGCGGGATTTTTTATGATTATCCCTGTAATTGACAGTGTGGTTGCAATAATTGACGAGAGAATCCAGACAACCGCCTTCAACGCGGAGCAGGCCCTCACCAAAGATACGGTTCCGGTTAACGTTGACGCTATCATTTTCTGGCATGTCAACGACGCGCAGAAGGCTGCATTGGCAATCACTGACTACCGCCAGGCAATCGACCGAGTTGCGCAGACGTCACTTCGCGAACTGATCGGCTCTACCATGCTAGCCGAACTATTGTCGGATCGCGCTGCAGCGGACTCTCATTTACGGGTTGAGATTGGCACTAAAACGGCGCCGTGGGGAATCTCGGTAGGATCCGTCGAAATCCGTGACGTGGCAATCCCAGTCGCGCTGCAGGATGCCATGTCGCGTCAAGCACAAGCGGAGCGGGAAAAGCAGGCACGGGTGATCTTGGGAGAGTGTACGAAACGCAGCCGGGAGCGCTTCAGCTACGGGCGATGAACATCATTTATGAAACGACGAAGGAACGCGGTGCAACCATTCTGATGCCGACTTCTATGGTCGATAGCTTGAACCCTACACTGGCCCTCGCTGTCGCCGGACATGATCTCCCGTCACCAGCCGTAACTCCGTTGATTAAGAGCGCGGCTTGAGGCGCCGTAACAGCCTAAGTTAAAGCCAATAGTTTCGCACGTCGTACGCGTGCACCGTTTAACTACCGTACGCCTGTCGCCGCGACGGCGCATGTAGGCGAATTAAAGTCTTCCTTCAATTCCTGGAGAATTTGCGACGCGCTGTTGATTAGCTTTCCAGCGAGGGTTGATCCGATTCATCAGCTAGTATCTGACAATCGGTTGAGCGCTTGAACAGCTAGCTCATTGGAGACATCGATCTGATGCATCACTTTTTCTGGAGCAACCGTATGAAGCCGCTATCTTTCGCAAACAGGTCACATGGATGTGTCTGGCTTATAAAGCTGATCTTTCATCCACGGATTCGAACTATCACCCTGCATTCCGCTCGACCCGCTGGATGCTGGCCATTGACTCCGGTTTTTGTTTCGGCACACACCAGAGCGCTACGCACGGACGTAAGAAGATAGTCGTCGACTTGTTTATGCTCGATTCGCTATCCGACTCGCTGCCGCTACTTGCTGCTCTGTTCACAACGACCCGTCTTTCAATATTACTATGTAATACTAATTACATTTTTACAGAAAAGGTGCCCGTAAATAGCCCTACTTAACGCTGCTGCGTAGGGTTAAGCATTTGGCACGTTACCGGCCTGAAGGCTGCTGAGTAGTTTCCGACCCTGCCCAAACCTTGTCTTGGCGACTACATTGTATAAAGGCTCTCTGGATCGATGTTCTACGTTTACGTCGGACCCGGGATATAAGATCGAACGAGAATGTGCAAACCATGAAACGCTCTACATTTGTTGCCTCCATGGCAGTACCTTTTTGTGTTGGTATTGCTGCCACGGCATGTGCAACTCCGTCAACTTTGGCTCTCGCCGCCGTTTCTCGCGCCCCCGCCGAAACAAGCAACTCCGATCCGAGGGCAGCGTTGACGTGCGTCAGCGATCTCCGGGCGCTAACGAGCCAGATGGGAAAAGACGGGTACTGGCTAGGCGGATCGGGGTATGGATACGGGTATCCGATGGGTAGTTCTGGCTACGGCTGGTACGGTGCCGTTGGCGGTGGCAATCCGACCGCTAACGGATACGAGAACGCACGGCCAGGATATGAGGTTCGCACCCTCCTCGCCGCTGCCAACATCCTCGCACAACACGGCCAACAAAAGGCTTGTGAAACCGTCGTTGGCACGACTCGCGGTATTTACCAGCTTTATGTAGCGGACCTACACCGCATAAGTGTGCCGATCGTTGATGTACCGTACTGGCAACAGCGGCAGATTGCGGCGGCGCAACCCGTTACCGGCCAAAATAAATCGTTCCGCTCCGATGAGTTGCTAGGTACCGAAGTTCGCAATCCAAAAGGTGAAGCACTCGGCAGCATCGAAGACCTGTTGATGGGTCCACAGACTGGCAAGATCGCCTACCTCGTTATTGGCCGTGGAGGCGTGTTCGGTATCGGCGAAAGGTATGTCCCCGTTCCATGGGACAGCTTCGAGGCGACTCCTAACGTTGACCTACTCGTCCTCGATGCAAGCGAGCAGACGATGAATGGGGCCCCGCAGGTCGCAGACGGCCGAGCGATGCGTACCAATGGCTTCGGGAAAAAGAGCCAGAAGGTAGATGAATATTGGAAAAATCATATGTCTAACACTGAGGGTGACTAACCTTAATGTTGGTTAATTATATCGACCATCTCCATGAACGGTCCTACGCTCGCATGGCGCGTCAATGCTTTACCAAAGAACTAGCAGACTAGGAGTATCGCCATGGCACTAACGATTTGGGGAACCTTGGGTGGCGTGACGGCATTGTTCTTCGCAGCACTTCATCTACGTAGTCAAAAAAAGCTTGAACTTCGAAGAGTACTGCCGAACCGCGCCGCCGCACGGTATGGCATAAACGATTCAGGAAAATAAGGACCTTTCACACGGCCAAATCGATTGACGCTGGATGTTCGTTTAGGAGTTGATTAGGTCCTTTCGCTATGGCTCGGTGTGGCATGCTAGTCGCGTTTACTAAAAGAAAGCGAACGATTTGCGCAAGATGCGAACCGCATCGTTTCTATGTGCCGAAAAGCGCTTAGCGATAAGCTGCCCCGTGCTATCCGAAGTCTGGTTGCCAAACTGTTCAAGATCGTTGTTATATTTTTTTCGGAGCTATATTGGCCCGTTTTCGAGGTGGAACATGGAAGTCTTTGTACGAGTGGGATCGCGTGACTTATCCGCAGTATTGGAGAGAGACGGGCTTGTCATACTAAAGGAGGGGCATAGAGAACTGACGCGCCTCACCTTGAACGATGCATTACCGGTACTCGCAGAAGGGAACGACGACGCCGGCATTCTCGATTCGACGATCGCTGGTATGTTGCGCGCACTCGTAAACTCCTATGCCCGTGTCACTTGACAACCCTGCGTAGGAGCACGGAGCCTTGATCGCCACGAAAAGCCGGTCATGGACATACTGTCGGAGTTCATTGTCCCTGACGAGCTTCGGAGTGTTCGGACGTCTGCTACGCCTTTCAGCGTGCCACTGCGCGGTCGTTGCCCAATATTCCACGTAACCGCTGCGAGTGGCAGCATTGCGGCGAAGCTCCCGCGAGACCGTTGAAGCACATTGTCCGCCCGACGGTAGCCGTTTATCTGTTGCTCGTGTTCACGCGTTGCAGTGCGGCTGTTTTCTGGACGATTGTTCAACGAAGTATTACAGCAACTGGATGCCCCACGCTCAATAACATCTACCTTGACAGCATCCGCGCATTTCATATCACCGATGGCGGTTTCTGTCTAAGCGCGCGCTCGACACGGGCAGTTAAAATTCATCGCCGTCACGCGCAATCGCTATCCAGGGAAAATTTTTACGCTGCTCGCCACCGAGTCGGCGATATGCTCTTTGGCAATAACGCCCAGCACACGAGGAAGCGCATGCCCCTTGCCGTGTCCGACGACAACCGCCATGACCGCGCGCTGTTTCCACATTCTGGTAATTACGTCAAACGCAACGTCGCTTTCTCCCACGACGATGAAATTGGTTTGTGCGAGAGCACCTAGCGTAGCGCTGGCGATGCTTTGACTTAACGCACGGCGCAAGCCCGTGTTAATGCGCAAAACGCCAACGATTTCGCGCTCCCTGGTCACGACGATGTGCCGGAAAACGGGCTGATCCGACTTCGTAAGTCCGTCGTGAAACAGTGTGGTCTCGTCGAGAACGAGTACGTCAGTTTCCATCACGCTGGACGCGCTCCGGACCATGAACATATTCGCGTGCAACGCGTTGGGAATGGGATGTCCGCGTCTCACAAGCTTCAGAGTGTAGATGCTCTCTCGCGAAAACATGCGTCTTGCACCGAGACTGAACGCGACGGCAATGATCATGGGAAGAACGATGTCATAGTCGCGGGTCATCTCGAAGATCATCGCGACGGCGGTCATGGCCGCTCCCGTGCCACCGCCGACCATCGCGCCCATCCCCACCATTGCGAACGCGGGTGCACTCACTGGCGCACCCGGCACGATTGCTGTAATCAGCGCAGAAAACGATGCACCGAGAGTTGCACCTATGAACAGTGAGGGTGAGAAGACCCCGCCCGATGAACCTGAACCAAGGCTCACCGACGTGGCGATTGTTTTACAGACAGCAAGCAAAAGAAGAAATGCGCCACCAGAGAGTTGCCCGTATAGCGTCGCCTGAATCGTCGCATAGCCGACCCCTTCCACATAGTAATGGCTTGCGGTAAGCCACAGGGCGTACATCATGCTGCCCACGATCAGCATACCTAAGCTATGCCGTAGATAAGGGTTGGGGATACGTTCGAAGGCATCCTCTGCCCAATGAAGCGAACGAATTAAAATGGCGGCGGCGAGGCCCGTGATGGCTCCAAGCAACGCGTAAAGCACGAAGGTGAATGCGCTACTCGGCTCGTTCGGGATCGCCCCGAGGTGGACGGGCACGAAGAACGCCGGTGCCGCACCGAAAAAAAGTCGGCCGACGAACGTTGCGGTGCCGGTCGCGATCGCGACCGGCAAAAACGTGTTGACGCTGATTTCGGGCATCATCAACTCGGTAGCGAACAACACTCCGCCAATCGGCGTGTTGAAAGTCGCCGCAATGCCCGCCCCCGCTCCGGCAGCGACAAGCGTGATCCGCTGCCCTGCAGTCATCCTGATGAACTGACCGAACGTCGATCCGAGCGCCGAACCGATTTGGATAATGGGCCCTTCGCGCCCGACTGCCGCGCCCGAACCGATCGCAAGGGCCGACGAGATTGATTTCGCCAAAGCCACAATGGGCCGGATCGCTCCACCTTTGTAATAAATGGCGTCCATTACTTCCGGAACGCCATGTCCTTTCGCTTCCGGTGCGAACTTCGTCACGATCCAGGTGACGCCAATTCCCCCGATCACCGGAACCAGAATTACCAACGCGCCCCACGGAGCGGCCGGCGTGAAATGACCAGTGTCGTACGTGAAGGAAAATTGGCCGAGAAACAGAACGTTGTGGACCAGCCCAATTAGAGCGCGGAATACGATCGCTCCGAGTCCGGTAACAATCCCAACGACAAACGCCAGTACGCATAACCACCGGACCGCTAGCGGTTGAACCGAGTCGTCGTCGGATAGATTCATGTTGCTGGGCTGCACCGCGGCGACCTTGACATGCCGGTCGTTAATGCCCGGGGACTCTTCGTCCAACTCGGAATGCTCGGACATCACCCACCTCCTTAACATCCAACCCCACGGTATTACAGGAACTCAAATGGTCGCGTCAAACGCCGGCAGATCGCATTGATTTGCAGCCGCAGCAATATGTGGGCCTACGCTGTTGAGCACGCCGGCGTTAAAGATCACACGGCCGTCCAGATTACGAACACTCATCCGCATACTACCCGGCTGCCGCGTTGAGCGTTGTCACGCGTTGAAAAGGCGCTTCCTCCGGATACGCATGTTTGCACTCGCAGCAGGTCCGCGTTCATCGCCCGGCAAGAGAAAAGAGATTAACGAGCGATGCGTCTGCTGCATTACCTTCTGATGACCGTATAAAAGCAACGGCACGAAAGAGAACAATACAACTTCAGTTGAGGGTCGGCGAACGACACTGGCGGGGCGAGCCGCTCGATTCCGGCTGAGGCTGTCGCGATTTTGGATACGTTCAAGCTTCACGTAAAAAGCGCTTCGCAAAACCACTTCTGATGACATCGACTGACTACAATTTACCGAGTCTTCATCGCGATTCAACCGCCTCAGTCACGCTCGATATCTGAGAAAATAACAGCTCTGCGTCGCGTGGTGGCCTGTGCCAAGGCTTCCGAAAAGTGGATGTACCATTGTCGATCATAGTCCGACATAGTACGTTTGAACCTCGTTTTCCTCAGCCCATATTTGCACATCGAGCATCTCGTTAAACTCAACGGATCGGTCATGATAGACACAACAGAACCCCGTTGCAGTCCTATATATAAGTACCCATTCCAGTACGGGTGGCTCCCCCGCGAGTGATTTGTACTCGCTCGATATCTCGGCCGCGACGTCATGAAGAGCATTCTTGATCGTCTTCTGAATCAAATCGAATCCATGTATCAATCTCATTGGAGCCTCTCCTGCGAAGGATGACCACTCCGCTTAAAACATTACTTGACACGAACCTTTGGCGTGGCCGCGAGCATTGCTATCCGGCAAGGCTTTGCGATAGCGCGTGGACTTCGTATCTTGTAGTTAATACCAATAGTGACCCCAGCGATAGGGCATTCAGTTGCAGCCAGACATTTGGAACGCCCGTTGACAGGGATGATTTCTTTCCGCCTTAGTTTTGTTTAAGAAAGTGGGCCTAACCCGAGGACGGCGATAACCGGTCCGAAAATGTGCCGCTGTCATCCTGGCCGGCGTCGAATACGACGTACCTCTGATCGGCTTTCCCCTGCAACAAGGTGAGTCAATTGATGGCCTCCGGAAATGCTGCGCCGCCGCATCCGGGCAGCCTCGAATCGATCAGCGACTGGCAGGCCGCAGCTGGATCGAGGGCCAGTGGTGCGTGCCACAGAGCTCAAGGCCGCCGTGTGCGACGTAGTCGTTGATCGACAGGGGATTGGGCATGCCATGCGTGCGAAGGTCAGGCGTTGCCAGTGTTTCAGGTAAGGAATCTCTTCAACCGGCCCGACATTTTTGGAGTGCGCCGTGCCACGTCGCATCATTGCGCGACCACGGTGATCGTTCCGTGGGGTGCATGGCGCAGGCAATCGAAAGACCAGATGCTACGGAAAGTGAGTCTTGCCTGCATTTCGCTCACGGTATCCGCCCTCCTCGCCATGCGATCAAAAACATGCAACGATTTCGCACTTGTTTTTTTCGTTATTATCTTCATAGATTGACATGTCATAACGTCACATATATAGGCATCGGAATTTTTCCGTTCACAGACGATCTCGATCGAGGATATAGATTGCTGACTTAAAGAACGAACAATCCGACGCGGCAATGAAGGTGCTTAAGCTCGCCAACGTCGGCGTCTCCTACATGATGAAAGTGCCGACGCTCGAACGGACAACTGTCGATGTCGACTAGCCAACGGCTCTGATGAAGCTCGACAAATTCTGCCGAATCGATCAAGTCCTCGAGCAGGTTCATGACGGCGTGAGATACGACTGGCTCGCTCTCAGTGCGGTCCCTCACTCAAACCAACTGACCAGTCAAGTACTGACGCCAAACCAGCCTCGCCTGCAGTAGCGACATAGACTGGCGTCGAACTGTGCCGGCTCGAGTGCAGGGCATGCAACCAAGACATGACGAACACGTCACCTGCATCGCGAGTAACCTATGCCTTTCCGCTCAACTAGATGGAAGCCTGGACTTTCCCAGCCGTTGGCGCTTGCACCATTTCGTTTTACTCAAACAGTCACACGCCATTGTCAGTACCCTCGCTTGTATCGCGAAATCCATAAATCACTCGCGAGACGGTTCGTGTGATTGCCTGCTAACGCTTGGCTCCAGCGCTGAAAATCCACGTGGTCACTGCCCTGGCGATTCGGGGTTAGCGGTGATGGTCGCGGGCGGGGGCATGACCGTTATTGATATGTCGCTTGTCAGTGCCCTGGGCATCTTTGCAACATAAGTCGCTGTGGCTCCGTCCCGGTAAACCCAGTGATTTAATGTGTGGATCTTTACCCTGTCGCTGAGGGGACCGCCGACGGGCAAATGAACGGGCATCGTGGATTCGATAAAAACCTGCGCAGCGTGCCCTTTGACCGTGGTGATGGTAATCACCCCACGAGCCCATGGCGGCCTGTTTTGCGTCTGGAGGATATACACTTCCGGAGCCATAGCGTGCAAACAAGGCGGTTTGCTCGTGTCGCAGTTCGGGAGCTGCGAAACAGGTGTCGCCAGATTTACGCCCAACAACGTAGCCGCATGCGCCGACGTAACCGCAAACAGTAGTACGGTGAAAAGAACGGGCCTCATGATCTCGTCCTTAAATTTGAATTTTCAATCTTTAGGATATTGGAAGACATAACTCACTCGGTGAGTATCAAGAGCCCATTGATTTCTGAGCGGAGACCGTGCTGTTGCCGAACATACTGTTGATCGCTAGTAGCCTCGGCTGGCAGTCCTACGGTAGGAGGCACGCGCGATGGAACACTGGCAAGGTGCCTATCTCGGTGTCCGGATGATTTCTCGCGAACTCACAGAGCTCGAACGGGCCGCCTTCTCCATGTATTCAGCCAAAGTGCGCGCGCTGATCGACAACCCCCGCGCCGACCTCCATCGATTCGCGGCGGCACTCCATCTTGGCTTCCTACGAACGAGCGGCCGCACTCTCGACGCGTACAAGCAGATTCTGAGAGCGCTATGGAGCTACCGCAACGCACAACGCTCCCTCGAGCCACCGGATTTCGACACGTCGTGCATGCTATACGAAAGCCGGGCTCACACGCTCATTGATCATCAAGCCTCGCTTGCTAGGCGTTGGGATTCGGCCCGATGGCTGAGCCCCAACGCCGCTACGTCCTAGGGTGGCTCAACGAGCGTCTTCGCGGACGGCCCGCAGCGCTAAGCTGCTTCACGACCTCAAGCGCTGGCTGTACGATCATCGCCTCGTTCCGCACGATCACTTGCTTAAACGGCTGATCGCATGCCGTGCAGCATCTAGAGAGCGCTTTGACCGGATGCATTGCGCCACGCGTTCGGCGAGGCCACTGTGGACGATTGGGGCCGGGTGCTGTCCAAGGCCCACGACGTCCATCACTCGACCGGACAGGTTGCTTGACGTTGTTCATCAACCTACAAACTGTTAAAACGAGTAGTCGATCAGAAATGAAAACAATAAAAATTACGATCTATCGGTTTTGATCGTCCTGTTCGCTGAGACGGCCGAGCGAGGGACGCACTGCGTTCGTCGACGACAAGCCGCATTCCGGACGAACGCTGATTACAGCGCGGTAGCCACGACTTACGTCACGATTACGCATCCGGTCTTGCCGCAAATGAGTCATGTATTGTCGAATTTCATCGGGACGCTAAGCCTCTCTGCGCGGCTCAGCGTGAATGTCTCGCCGCAAATGACAAACTTCATCGGCTCCCCTGTTTCTAGCGTCGCTTCTAGGCTTCCGGTCGTCCGCCCAATCCTGATCTTGAGACTACGACTACGCCACTGTATGCCGAAGGAAAGGCTCCGCCATGTGGCTGGTAGTCGTGGGTCCACGGCCAAATAGTCGCTGTGCAGAGACAGACCCGCAAATCCGAATACCGCCATCAACCATATTCCGCCCAAACCGGCGATATGGACGCCACCCTCAACGGCCGCTTGACTATCGTCGAGATCGATCGCTGAGACTTTACGAAAAAAATCGAGGGCTACGTCTGTGTCACCCAATCGGGCGGCGACCAACCCATGCATAGCGCGACTCAACGAACTGCCATGGCCGCAGCGCTGAGCATAGTAGTCGAAGTTCTTCGCACCGGAGTCGCGAGGAAACTCGTCCGGAAGCAACGCCAGGAGCGCTACTACGTCGGCCTGCTTGATTACTTGGGATGCTTGCGTGCGCTCTCGCCCGAGCACCACGTCGAGCGGCACTGAGCGACCGGCGTAGTTGGCAAGATCGATGTCCTCGAGCTCGAAAAAGCCGGCGAATTGCTCGAAGAGTCCGGTACCGGGATCAAGGCCGGTCGCTATCGTTTCGGCAACGCTTCGCCATTGCTCCAACTCGGCATTGCCCAGGCCAAGGCGACTCGACAGGCTTTCCCAGCGATCGGGCCAACGGGCGAGCAACAACGAGGCCACATCAAGCGCTCGCCTGATGTTCCAGCGTGCCATAACGTTGGTGAATGCGTTGTCGTCGATCGACTCGTGATATTCGTCGGGCCCAATAACGCCGCGAATGTGGGAATGACCGTCAGCCTCCGGCTGCGCACGGCTTGACCAGAACCGAGCCGTCTCCAACAGGATTTCGGCACCTGCGTCGCGCAGGAATACCTCATCCCGGGTCGCTTGCCAGTATTGCCAGACTGCATAGGCGACGTCCGCGCTGATGTGCTGCTCTTGCAAGCCGCAATTGACATCGAGAACCTTGCGATCCGGGCCGAGCGCGCGCGAGGGGCAGGTCTCCGCACCGGTGTCGGCCGACTCCCAGGCGTAAAGAGCACCCCGCCATCCTAATCCGGCCGCCTTCGCACGAGCGCCATTGAGCGTATTAAAGCGATACATGAGGAGCGCCCGTGCCGCTTCTGGCCAGGTCAGTATGTAGAAAGGAAGTAGGTAGATTTCCGTGTCCCAGAACACGTGCCCGTGGTAATCATCACCGGTCAGAGCGCGCGCAGCAATCGAGACGCGTTCGTCATCAGGATTGGCTGCGCCATTGAGGTGATAGAGAGCGAATCGCAATGCCTGCTGTGCGGCCGGATCACCCTCCACCTCGACTGCGCTGCAGTCCCACCGACTTGCCCAAGCGGCCTCATGCGCCGCCACGACACCGGACCACCCGAGCCTCTGCGCAATGGCAAGCGCGTCCCTTGCGTCTCTGCCGGGGTCAGCGTCGACGGTATCGCCACGCGCAACTGTCACCAACCGCTCCAAACAAGCGACCTGCCCGGGCTTGGACTTCCAGTTCCAGGCCCACTTAAACGGGCCAGATATCGTCGGGGAAACCTTCTGACCATCGACGCGCAGCGACAATTCGGCGGCCATCGCTAGGCGTTTGCCGGAACCTAGCACATGCCATAGGCCGAAGCCCTGCTCCATGCGATCAGGTAAGAGGCCGATGTCCAAGCCTTCAAAGGAAGCGTTCAGCGCAATCTGCACTTCGCCCTCGCCCTGCGTGTTCTCCAACTGAATAAGTTGCAGGGCGGTTGCATGTTGGTTGAGGCAGGCGAGGTGCAAGCTTTTGATAAGAACACCAACGTCAGAAGCGTTCGAAAGGCGTCTTTCTGTGATTACGGCCCCCCGGTGCATGTCGAGGATTCTGCGCTGCGACTTGCCGTCACCGGGCCGATGTACCGGCGGCTCTCCGTCGAGAAGGATGTGAATCTGAAGCCAATCGGGGGTCGCGACTAGACCCGGTATGGCCTCCTCTTCATCAGCTGTGTCGAACAGCCCGGCAACCAGCGTGCGCGACGTGGCGACCCATCGGCCGCCGCGATGTATCGCTCGCGCGCCACGTACCCCGACGAAACCGTTGCTGATAGCAAAGCGCACCCCCCGGCTGATTTCAAGCAAGCAGTCGTAGCCCGCCTCTGAGATGACCCAATCGGGATCTGCCGATGGTGTAAAAACGTGGCCCATCGTTCTGGCGCTAGTCATATCGACACCCGGTCAAGCTGCCCGCGAGACAGCTTATCAATAGAGACTTCGTCCAGACTCGTCACGACCAGCGTGGCACCAGCATGCCAGAGCGAGGCCGCGTCACCAAGCCGCGCCACGCCCAGCGCCACCATCCCGCCAGCTCGCGCAGCCTCGACACCTGCCGGAGCATCCTCGACAACAAAACAGTGTGCAGGTGCTGCAGGCAATTCGCCCGCAGCAAGCAGGAAGATCTCTGGGTTCGGTTTGCCCTCCCGCAAATCGCGGCCGCATACATTGGCGTTAAAGGCATCCAACAGGGTGTGTTGCTCGTCTAAGGCAATGCGCTCCATCATACCGTTGGCATTCTTTGACGAAGATGCAACGGCGATAGGCCAACCCAACGCCATGATCGCCTTAACAAAGCGGATTGCGTCAGGGAATGCGCTTACAGCCCCTGCGTCAATCAATTCCTCCAAACGCTTCTGCTTACACTCCGCGTACGCACTCGTCTGCTTTTCTGCATTAGGCACGCCCAATGCCTGCAGCGCCGCTAGTGCGCCGCTGAGCCGCGGCTTGCCTGCCACTTGAGATTGGTACATTTTCGTGGTGAAGAGCGCTGGGTCAGCAAAACCGCCAAGCGCTTCTCGCCACGCGCGCTCGTGAGGAGATGAGAGCAGGACCCCGTCGACATCAAAAATGGCGGCCGAAAGAATCTGTGGAACCTCTGATTCGGAAGTTTTCGATTCAAGACTAGTCATGGTTGGTACCAGCCGCGACCAGAGGAAGGGAGACCGGGGGCGCGCATATCAGCAGCATTCATAGCATCAATGGAATCGAAAACCGTGTGTTCATCGAATCGCATTTTGAGCTCCAATAAATTTCCCCGGTCCGCATACCTGTGACCAGACGCTCACTATCTGCTCCGAGAGGTTCAAACCGTGTCGCGTACACGAAACTGGAATTGCGTTGCGTTCAAGTATCCAGCAGACGGTCACTAAAGGGCAGGTTCGGAAACTACTCAGACCGAGCCAATTGAACTTGGAAAGTCACACCGCAATTCGACTTGAGTCAGCTGCCGCCACGTGAACTACAGATTAAAGATTAATTCCGCCGCCCCGGCGCGGTGACCATTGCTCTATCGGGCCGTGTGAGTGAACACCAAGTGGCACGGTCGCAATCACGACTCTCGAACCGGTAACGTTCGCCTTTACCGCTTTCGGATCGACTATCTTGGAGCGGGTTTTTGTAATGTTACCTACATCGTCATACTAGTTATCCGAGCAGATGAAAATTGTGAAGCGAGATGTGGGTAATAGGGTCCATTGGTTTGCCCAACCTAATCGAACCGTTTCGCGAAATTTCTCCCACAGCCTCGACGCGACGATATGTGAACGCCGCGTTAACCTCAGATAACTGTCTTGCCGCTTTGCCGTCGTTGTCGAAAGCGCCTTGCGCATCCAACGTTCCAGATGCGATCGTTGCACCCTTCAGAACCCACTTGGAGCCTGTAGCGATCAGTGCTCCCTCTGGTGGATAGCGTCAACCAGAACGTCACGGCCGGACTTGCCGATTGTCGCCGTCTAGTCTGGACACTGGACCTACGACATAGAACGAGACTTCCTTGGCAACCACCATGAAATCGCTTACACATTGACCATGCGTGGTCGGCGTCAAGTCCCACTTTGCAGAACAGGGCACCTAGGAACGATGCAACCTGCTATCTGCCTGAGGCACTGAGCACAAATATCGGTCGGCATCCGGCACCACCGGAAATTGCACGGCATCGCGAACGCTAAGGTGCCCGGATTGAAATCGGCGGCCGCTGGCCGCGCCCATGAAATAAACGATCGCCATGTTTATCAAGCCCGGTGCGACGACCTTCATACTCAGGATTATCGCACCGCCGCTGTGTGCCAACTGCGTCAGCGCCGGCCGCGAAGACGACTAGGAGGAACCTGTCCCAGGTTCTGCACATAGGCGCGCCATTCATGGGCGGATTCAAAAATCGGACATCGGGTAGCGGTGCTGCATTCGGTGCTCTGGCGTCGACTCGATTGGCTCAGCACGATCGGACGGCATGACCGTCGCCAATTGAATGACGCCCTATGATCTCTCTGATCAGCCAATCTACGTTGGCGGTTTGGCCAACAGTAGTTTGAGCGCCTCCATCGCTTTTCCGAATTTGTCCCAATCCCCGCGCTGCATGGCCTTCTGTACCTCCTCAAATTGCATCCTCGCCTGGCTAGAGTTAACCTCGCTGGCGGTCGCCTCCGCAGTCTTGCTACTCGTTTGCGTCGAACGCCCTTGTGTTGTGACCGCTTGAGGCTCCTGGGCACCGAAGAGGCCATTGAGTGCCTCGTCGAGCGTGGGCGCCATCACAACCTTATCGGCCGTAACTGCGATGACGCGCTTCAGTTGTGGAAAGTTCGTGCCTTCGGCGGTCATGTACAAGGGCACCACGTAAAGGAACGAATTCTCAATCGGTGTCACGATCAGTTTCCCGCGAATCACTCGCGACCCTTGCTGGTTCCAAAGGGTGAGTTGCTGGGAAATAGTGGTGTTCTGATCGATCATCGCCTCGACCTGGTTGGGTCCGTAGATGAGCTTCTCCTTCGGAAGCTCATAAAAAAGCATTTTTCCGTATTCGGGAAAATCAGACCTGGCGGCCATCCAGGAGATCATGTTGTCCCGATTTTGCGGCGTAAAGGGAGTCATCAGCAGGTATTCAAGCCGGCTGCTGCCGGGAAGCTTCATCAGGATGTAATACGGCTGCATAGGTTGCGTCTGGCCTGCGTACTTTTCCATAGGAGCGGTCCATAGGTCCTCCCGGTTGTAGAAGACTTGTGGATCCGTCATGTGGAAAGTCCTGTATTGGTCGGCTTGGACGGTGAAGAGGCCCTCCGGATAGCGTAGGTGATTCTTGAGATCCGCGGATAGCTCACTCAGGTCATTGAAAACTCCAGGAAACGCCCGCCGGTAGACAGCGAGGATGGGATCCCTGGGATCCATAACGTAGAAGCGGACGGTTCCGTCGTACATGTCCACCACGACCTTCACGGAGTTCCGAATGTAGTTCAGCCCGTCAAAACCGGCTGTAGCACGAGGCTCGGCCCCTGCTATCTCGGGCCCTTGAGTTCCGCCCACCGCTTCGACGCCCAAGCTGTGCACCGACGGGGTTTCATACTGCGCCGTCTGCTCCGGATTCGCGTATGGAAAGTCATTCGAGACTGTGTAGGCGTCTTGAATCCAGTACAGCTTACCCGCGCTCAATACGGCGTAGGGATCATGGTCGAGACGCAAGAACGGAGCGATCTGCGCAACGCGCTCGCTAACGTCTCTATGGATCTGGATTCGGCTTTCGGGCTTGAGATAAGTGGTCAATAAAATGTTGACGTCGGCTTTGGTCCAAGCAAACAAGAGTCTCTTCCAAAAACTGTCTAACGGTATTCCGCCTTTACCACTATAGCTGGTGTAAACATTGTCATTACCCTTGGGGTAGTCGAACTCCTTGATATCAGTCGCCACGATTCGGTACCCCGACATCGATTGTCCGTAGTAGATCGAAGGCTGTGTGATGGACAGGCCAAACTCGGATTCGGCCGG
>Ga0302310_10002376_pt1 | contig 15140 bp, 14 predicted proteins | sample III_Palsa_N1_2_FD_200451 | JGI IMG/M metagenome (GOLD analysis project Ga0302310, IMG submission 200451) | Peat permafrost microbial communities from Stordalen Mire near Abisko, Sweden - III_Palsa_N1_2 | ecosystem: Environmental > Terrestrial > Soil > Palsa > Peat permafrost | place: Sweden...
TCCACCATCGTGCTGACCGCGAGCCCGCCACGCGACACGATTTCGTAGCCGCCGCTGCTGATAGTGCTGTCGCTGGTGGTACCGCTCACGGCGGCAAACTCGTGGCCGCCACCGCCGACTTGGGTAGCGGTCGCCACGCCGGTGGAATTCACATAGTCGACGCCGCCACTGTCGATCACCGCGCTTACCAGCCTGCCGTCGACGGTTTCGATGCCGTCCGCAACGATCGTGGGCGCATAGGCGGTGCCGCCGGAGGAGACCAATTCCACTCCGCCGCTGAGGAAGCTCGCGCTGGTCGCACCGCCGGAATAGACATAATCATAGCCGCCGCTGCCCACGAAAGTGGCGCTGGCGATCCCACCGGAGAAGATTTCGACGCTGCCGATGCTGGCGCCACCGCTGCCACCGCCGCTCGCGCTCAGCAGCTCGCCGCGGTCCATCACATAGGCGGTAATCCCCGAGGTCAGGAACGAGCCCGAAGCCGTATCCGAGGCGCTGACGAAGGTGACGATCCCGCTGTTGTTGAAGGTGACCGCGACTCCCGACGAAACGATCTCGCCGCCGGTCAGGGCGGAATCGTGGCTCGCAGCAGCGCCCGGCAGCACCACCAGCGTCCCGCCGGCGCTTACTGCCGCGCTGCTGACCGAGCCGCCGCTGTAAATGAACGCGACACCGCCCGACGAAACGTGGGTGTCCACCGCGCTGCCGCCGGCCGAAACCAACTCGTAGCCGCCGCTGCTGACGATCGTGAAAGACGTCGCCGCGCCGGCGGAAACCGCTTGATAGCCTCCCTCGCGCAGTTGCGCGGAGACCGCCAGGCCGCCCGGCAACACCACTTGGGTGCCGAGGTTTTCGACCAGGCTGCCGCTCGCGACCCCGCCGGCGGACACGAACTGATAGCCGTTGCTCACCACCGCGCTCGTTGCGGTGCCGTAGACATCCTCGTCGCCGCCCTGGAGCACGGTGCCGACCGCGGAGCCGTAGACATTGTCGGTGCCGCCGCTGGCGATGAAACTGCCGCGCGCGATCCCACCGGACGAAACATTGAGGTAGGCGCGCGAATTGACATAGATGCCGCTGGTGGCGCCGCCACCGTAGACCTCGACCGTTCCGCCCGTGACCTGGGCCCCGATCGCGGTGGCGCCGGATAGCACGTATTCGTGCAGATTGGTGCCGACCTCGCCGCCCGTAAGCGTGCCGTGCGAAAATACCACCCCGGAGGAAGCGACCAGGATGACCTCGCCGGTTGAAAGCACGTGGGCGCCCGCCGATGCGGCCGTGTCGACCTGGACTGCGCCCGAGAGCACGAACAAGGTCCCGCCACTGCTTACGGTGGTGTCTTTGGCGACACCGTTGCTGAAAACAAACGCGTCGCCGCCGCTGCTTACGACCGTGCCGGTGGTTTTACCGTAGATCAGCTGGGCTCCGCCGGCGCGAATCGTGGCGTAATCCTCAAGACCGTAATACACAAAATCGGTGCCGCCACTGGCCACCGTCGTACCATCCGCGAAGCCGCCCTGGTAAACATATTGCGCGCCGCCGCCGTCGATCACGCTGCCGCCGGCGAAGCCTGAATTGTCGATCGTGAGCGTACCGCCGGTCGCAATCGTCGTCCCACTCGCGATGCCGGCGCTATAGACGAACGCGGAACCGCCATTGCTCACATCCGTGGCGTCGACCGTGCCTGCGGAGGTGACGCTCAGCGCATCGCCGCTGCCGATCGAAAGGCCCGAGCTGGTGACACCAGACGAAACGACGAACACGGCCATGAGCGGAATCCCCCCATGCGAGTATTACGAGCGGCCCCCGCAGCTAACAAGCGCAAGTTTTTCTACTTAACACTTCGTCATAATCGCTCTAAGAGGGAAGTCTTTTTCGAAACAATGAAACGCGTTCAGGGAAAGCATGGTCCGTCACGTCCAATACAACCGTATCGCCGGCGAAAGCCTGGAACGCCTGGCGGCGCTGTCCGACGGCGTGTTCGCGGTCGCGATGACGCTGCTGGTGTTCGATCTGCATTCCCCTACGATCGGCACGATCCACAGCGACGCCGACCTCCTCCATGCCCTGGCGCGGATCGTACCGAACTGCGCGGTCTATTTTCTCAGCTTCCTCACCCTCGGCATTTTCTGGGTTGGACAACAGACCCAATTCAACCAACTGCAACACAGCGATCGCAACATGACGTGGATCCACATCGGGTTCCTCTGCGCGGTGACGCTGATACCGTTCTCGACCGGCCTGGTCGCCAATTTCATCACCCTGCGCACCGCCCTGCTGGTGTATTGGCTCAATATCCTGCTGCTCGGCTCGATCCTGTACGCGAGCTGGCACTACGCACTCTGCGGCGCATTGCTGCGCGACGACGTGCCCCCCGAAACCGATCGCTGGATGAAACGACGTATCATCATAGCGCAACTGCTCTACGCCTTCGGCGCGGCACTTTGCTACTTCAGTCCGTATTGGAGCTTGGGGTTTATCGTGCTGGCGCAACTCAATTACGCAATCGCGCCGCGGATTTGGCTTCTGGCAAAAATATAAAGAAAGATAGTCTTCTTTTTTGAGAAAGAGAAGCAAAAAACTTTTATTGGTTAGGGGCCCAGCCCGATACCCTATCCTCAACGCCGTCGCTACCGAAAGATAACCGCGTCATAATCAATACGGAATGGTATTATTCCGTTAGAGATAAAATAGAACGTAGAATCAAGGATTGAAGCTGCTGCGCAACCGGATTGGTTGGGTCCAGAGCCAATACCAGATCGACTTGCTGCATCGCCTCCTCAAGGTTGCCCATTCTGAACAGAGAAATGCCGCGCTCGAGTAGAGTCGCACAATCCGGGCCGTGACGCAGTAGCGATTTTGCAAATTGCGCCGCCGCCGCGGCGAACTGATCCAGCTCCAGCAGCAATAATCCCAGATCGAAGGCGAGATTATAGGGCTCGCCGGTCGGCAGATAGGCGGCGTCCACCGCCGCGATCGCGGCCAGCAGCGCATCCCGCTGCTTCGGGCGCACCACTGCCAGACCAGCGCGGATCGCCGGCAGACAACAATGGAAGATGTGCGAATCCCAACCCGCCAACCGCAGATAGGCAATAATCTGATCAAGTTCCCAATCGCAGCAAGGCCGCTCGACCGCCATCTGCACCGCGAAAAAATCATCGGGTCCGCCGCTGTCGATCGCCTCCCAATACGCCAGATCACACTCGGCCGCATCTCCTGGTGAAATTCCGAATAGAAACGCACCCACATGCAAGCCGAGCGCGCGCGCCGAGGGACACCACGCAACCCCGCCCGCGGCGCGCGCGACGCGGCCGATCGCATCGAAATTCACCATCATCGAACGCGAGCCGTGACCCGCCAACACTGGCCCCGCATCGACCGGAAAATCCGCGACCGCACCGTAGCCTTTGTCACCGGCGACCAATAGCATCCGCCCGCCGCCGAGCGCCCGCAGCCGGGTGACGCAATCGAGCGCGGCAACCGGCAGCAACACCTGTGTCCCCTCCCGGCACGCCCGATATTCCTGCAGCAGACAGTCGAAGCCCGTGCGGCCATAATGATCGGCGCCGATCGCCCGCGGATGGAAACATAGCCGCAAATCATCAAGCGTCGCTTCGCCCGGACCCTCCGCGACCGAAAGCTCGGCGAGCAATTCCACCATCTCGCCGTGCTCGATCCGAAAGGCATCTTGCGGCACGCGGTCAAACACATAATTGGCGATGCAGACGATCGGATTGCCTACGATTCCCGGCCTCAGCACCACACCGCTCGCCATCAGGCACAATTCCTGGTCGCGCTCCAGATCGAAATGCGCGAAATCGATTCTGCCTTCCGCCACCCATGGCGCGAATTCCGCTCGTTGCCGCCAATGTTCCACGGTTGCTGCGGCGAAATCGCTCATCACCAGCGTCACTTGCAGATCGCGAAACGGCGAGCGCGCCAGCAATTCGTCCAGGCGCCGGCGAAAATGAAACGAAAACCGCCCCGAGCCTGCGCCAAGCTCAAGCAGGTACACCGGGCTGGTCCGGTCAAGCAGATCTTGCGCCGCGCAATCGCGCAAAAATCCCAGCACCAGCTTGGCATAGGCCCGCGCGAGCAAAGGCGTACTCGTGATATAATACGGCACCGGCCCGTTGCCCCACGCCGCCGCGCCAGCTTGTTCGTAGAACCGGCGCTGCAGTCCCCACAGCAGCGACCGCGACAGCGGACGTGCGGTTTCAATCAGACGTGTGGTGCCTTGGTGCTCCGCGATTTGCGCGCTCATCAATCGCCTTCGAAGCTCACGTAATCCACCCCGATCGCGAGAAATTGCTTGGCGATCGCGGGGGTCGCAAGATTGCGGATCCACACCCGGCCGCGGTTGGCGTGAACTTGCATGCACAAACGACCCAGCGTGGCGTGCGGAAATGCCGCTCCGCCGTCGTACCGCCGCGCGTCGATGCCGAACCAGGCATTGGGGATTTCAACCGTGGGCGGTTCGAGATCATCCATCATGAAGCCCACCCCGCAGCCGTAGGGATAGATCCGGTGCACCAGCTCGAACAGGCGTCCCACCACCACGCCGCGCGGCAGATGATCGAACATCACCACCAGGTTGCGCGCCGCTTCCACGCCCGTAAACATTTCACGGATCCCGGTGAAAAAACGCTCAGTGCGCGACCGCTGCATGAAATGGTCAAATTCCACCGGCACCAGCAGCCGCCCGGCCTCGGCCGCGCGCGCCAGTGCGGAGCGCAAACAGGTCAGATCCCGTTCCAGATGCGAACCGTCGAGATGTTTCTGATCCGGCGAAACCGGACTGCCGTTCCATTCGCTCAAGCGCGCAAAATGGGCCGCCACCTCGCCACCGGTGAGCGACCGCACCTTGACCAGCAGCAGCGGCGGCGGTGCCGGCACCGGCCGATCGGGCGGTTCGGGCGGCGGCGGCTCGATCACCACCATGGCGGCAGCGTTCTCGCCGATTAGCTTGGTGCGGATCTCATGCCCGATTGCGCCGGCGCTCACATCGGCTTCGTCTTCGTCCAGATACGAGAAGCACACGCAGAAATCGCCCTCCGCGGTCGGCAGAAAATGATCGTACGGGCCGATCCGTTGTTCCAGCACGTGGGTTGCGGTCGCGAGCACCCTTGGCGCCATTTGCGGATAGCGCGCGCCGAGGAGATCACGCACCGGGGCAAGCGAAATCAGCTTGATCTTGCCGTGCAACTTTATGTGCGGCACCGCGAGTGCCCTGGCCGGTTCGGGGACGATCGTTACGATGTAAAAATGCTGCCGGTCGGAGCGCTCGACCAGCGACGAGGTGAGCCGGACCGGAATCCGCTGGCTCTGCCCCGAGATCAGATCGAGTTCGATTCTGAGCGGCGTGCCGAGGCCAGCATGGCGGTCGCGCGCCTCGGTCAGGCACGAACGCGATTCTGGCTCGACGATCTCGAGCACCGACCGGCCGGCCCAGTCGCTCGACCGGCCGCCGAATAGACGATCATGCGCGCTGTTGGTCATGGCGAAGCGATCCTCGGCGTCGAGGATTGCGATCGGCACGTCGGCGGACATGAACACGCGCGCGAGCAGATTCTGCACCGCGGCGGATTGCTCGGTCTCAGTGCGGCGGCGGGTGATATCGCGCCCCAGTACCACGAGCAAGCCGGTCCGCTCCGCGCGCGGGTCGCACGGCATCATGTGAAAGCCGAACCAGAACCGCCTGCCCTGCCGGGCGACCGCGAGCAGTTCGCCGCGGAATGGCTCTCCCGCGGCAGCGGCCTCGGTCATGCGAACCAGATCGGCCGCGGATTCGCCTGCGATCAGGTCGGAGAAGTCGCAGCCGATCAGTCGCTCGGCGTAGTAGTCTCCCATCCGGCGGAATGCGTCGTTGATTTCCAGCAGCAGCAGGGCGCCGTTGCGCCACTCCAAGATCGCGAGCACGTTGTCGGACCCATCCAATGCGCCCGCCACGGCGTGCAGCATTCCGATCTTCGGCAGCACCCGACGCGGTCCTCCGGATCAAAGCGACATGATCCGATCCAGGAGTTAATAACGTACAAAAGTTTTTTGCTTCTTTTTTTCAAAAAAGAAGATTCTTGCTGCTTTAATTAGATTACTCGGCCCGCCGCGATCGCCTGGCGGTAATTCTCGATCATTCGGCCGGTGACGCCGTCGCGCTGAAAATTCGCTTCATACGCCGCCTCGCCGCCGGCGATCAGCCGCGCCCGCAGCGACGGATCCGCGAGCAGCCGAGAGATCGCGTCGGCGAGCGCCGCCTCGTCGTCGATCGGCACCACCAGCCCGTTCTCGCCGTCCACCACAAACTGGCGAGCACCCTGGGCGCTGGTCGCGACCAGGGGCTTATGGCTGGCCCAGCTTTCCGCGATCACCGTGCCGAACGGCTCGTAGCGGCTCGGCAGCACGCAAATATCGGCGGTGGCGAGCAGCGCCGCGCGGTCGGTGCGCCAGCCCAGGAAATGCGCCCGCTGATCGACCCCTAGCTGCACCGCGAGTTTGCGGTAGACCGCCAGCCGCGGCCCGTCGCCCGCGAGCAGCAGATGCACGCCGGGCAGCCGTGCCAGCGCCGCGAGCATGGTGTCGATGCCCTTCTTCGGATGCATCCGCGACAGCACCAGCAGCAGCGGCGCGTCTTCGGGCACGCCGAGTTCGCCGCGAACCAGCGGCGCGGCCTTGGCCAGAGTGCCGAACGTGTGCACCACCGATACCCGGCTGTATGGCGCGCCGCCGCGCGCAATGTGGGCGGCGATGTCGGGGGTGACCCCGGTGAACCAATCGAGATGGCGAAAGCGGCGGAGATGATAATAGCCCCCGAACCAGCCCAGCGCCGGGCACGAGCGCTGCTCGGGCACGAAACTCGCCGCGCGGCCCATCCAGGCGTGGATCAGGTCGGCGCGAAACGCCTCTGCCGCCGCCGCGATCTTGCGGCGGGCACCGAACAGCCGCGACAGCCGCGAGAAGGACGCCGGAACGAAGGGAATGCCCAGGGTCCGCAACCGGTCTAAAAGCAAGGGGTGAGGGCGCGCGATCACGGTCTGGGCGACGCCGCGCTGGTCCAGCGCCTCGATCGCGTCGAGCGCGAAGGTCTCCGCTCCGCCGGTGGGTGCCCCGGCGAGCAGGTGCAAAATGCGCATCGGGCTTGGGTTTGAGGTCAAAGAAAAAGACCGCGCGCGGTGAAGCTCAGGTCGAATTCTAACATGAGCGCCGGCGGCTCACAACCTGCCCCCGGGCGCGCCGGTCCGCACGCATTACAAAGCGAACCCAGGAAGGTTTTCCACAGCTTTTTGGCAACTAGATGTTGAGGCTCGACGCGGAACGATCTACTGTATGTTGTGGATATTTTTTGAGGAGCCACGAGATGGAGTGGACTGAGGCCGTCATCGCCGAACTTCGCCGTCTGTGGACGGAAGGCTTGTCGACCGCCGAAATCGGCCGCCGGCTGGGGGTATCAAAGAACGCGATCGTGGGCAAGGCGCACCGCCTCGCGCTCAGTCCACGCCCCTCGCCGATCCACCGCGGACCCAGCGCGGGCGCTCCGCCGTCGCCCGCGCGCCGGGTCATGGGGCCGACCCTGCCGCCCCTGGCGCACGCAGCACCCGCCGCAGCGGAAGTGCCGATCGCCCGCGCCCAGCCGCAGCTGCGCCCAGTGGCACCCCCGGCGGTTCGCAGCGGCACCCGTTTCTCCGCCTGTTGCTGGCCGATCGGCGAACCGGGAACCGCCTCGTTCCACTTCTGCGGTTCCGAGGCGATGCCGAACAAACCCTATTGCCCGGACCACGCCCAACTCGCCTACGTAAAGGTGCGCGATCGCCGCGAAGACGCCGCCTGATCTGGGTGCCGGCCCCCTGGCCCTCCGGGGCGGATCGTGCCGGCGCCTCAATCCTCTCATCTGGCTGGCCTAAAATCAGACCGTGGCCGGGCGGATCGCCCCGTTCGCCCTCACACCTGAGTTTTCTGTTGAGATTTCAATACACTGGGCGATGTGTTCGGCAGCAGACGCGAAGGCCGCCACCGTTTGCGTGCCGAAGTTGCCCAGCATTTCCAGAATACTGCGGTGATCGCCCGTTACGGTAACGGGGTTGCAATATTGCTCTCCCTCCCGCTCACGCGTATCCTCGATAATGGCGAGGCGGTCGCACTTCAAAAAGAACCAGTCCGAGTCAAGGGAGGGTGCGTGTCCACCCACGCGCCCCGAAATGTCAATCGGGCAGCTCGTTTTTTTCGCGCTGCCACAAGAAGAAAGGCGCAGGCGATGCCCAAGGGCATTGTAAAGTGGTTCAATCCGACCAAGGGTTACGGGTTCATTGCTCCTGATACCGGGGGCAAGGACGTCTTCGTTCACATCAGTGCGGTGCAGAAAGCCGGCTTGCGCAGCCTCAACGAAGGCCAGCGCGTGGGCTTCGAAGTCGAGGAACAGCAAAATGGACGAGCCGCGGCAGTGAATCTTGCCAAAACGGAATAGCTCGTCCGGATAGCTTCGCGCCAATGGCGGCGAAGCGGCGCTAAACCATGGTTGAGACAGGGTGCAAACCGAGCGTTTGCGGCCCGATTTGGCGTTTTGCCGCGCGGTGGTGTGGCGAAGCAATCGGCTGGCCATGCCGGCCCTCACGCACGATCGTTCAATCCTAAACTATATTGTGCAGAGCACAACATATCGCATTGCAATTCAAGCTTTTGCTGGCCTTAAACTGGTCTCGTTGGCTTGATTTTAATCAGCCGGTCAAATACCTTGCCTGGTCCGTGCCGATCGATCGTGCAGTCTCGAAGGCTCTGCCGGGGTCGGCGAAAAGACAGGGGGACCTCGCAGGTGCGTTCGTCGCAATGGACCGGACCACGCTATTTTAGAACCGCATTTCTGACCGGGACGCTGTCGGCGGGGTTTTCGTTGGGCGCGGGAATGGTGTCGGCAGCGCGCGCCCAGGTGAAGATGGTGCCGCAACCCTGGCAAATCGGGCTGCAAGCGGCGCACAGCCCGGTGAAGGTGGCGATTGATCAGCTCAACGACTGGGTCAGCGGCCTGATGGTCTTGGTCGTGGCCCTGGTCGCCGGCCTGATGCTCTATTGCTGCTGGAAATTCAACGCGCGTTCCCACCCGGTGCCGAGCAAGGTGAGCCACAGCACGCCGCTTGAAATCGTCTGGACGCTGGTGCCGGTGCTGATCCTGGTGGCGATTGCCATTCCATCGTTCCGCCTGGTCTATTACGAGGACCGCACCCAGAACGCCGACCTCACGATCAAGGTCACCGGCCATCAATGGTATTGGGAATACACCTACCCGGATCAGAATAATCTCGATTTCTCCAGCTATATTCTGCCGCAGGACCAGCTCAAGCCCGGGCAGCTCCGCCTGCTTGACGTTGATAATCAACTGGTGGTGCCGGTGGGCAAGAACATCCGCGTGCTCACCACCAGCACAGACGTGATCCACAGCTTCTTCGTTCCCAGCCTGGGCGTGCAGCGCTACGCGATCCCCGGACGCACGATCGAGACCTGGTTCCGCGCCAACGACATCGGCACCTATTACGGTGAGTGCAACCAGATCTGCGGCATGAATCACAGCCAGATGCCGATTGTGGTCCGGGCGGTGTCGGCGCAAGACTTCGCCGCCTGGGTGGTCCAGGCGAAGACCAAATTAGCGGCTGCGGGCTCGACCGTAAATCTGCAGCTGGCCGAGGCCGCGCGCTGAGCGCGGCGTAAAGGAGAAGCCGATGTCGGTTACGACCCACGACCGCGTGCCGCACCCCGATGGCGCTCATGTCGTCGAACACCACGACCACAAACCGAGCTTCATCCGGCGGTGGCTGTTCAGTACCAACCATAAGGACATCGGAACGCTCTATCTGATCTTCTCGGTGGTCGGCGGCCTGGGCGGTGGGGCACTGTCGATGATCATGCGGGCGCAGCTGATGCATCCGGGCTCGCACATCGTCGATTCCGGCACGCAGTGGAACGCGATCGTCACCGCGCACGGGTTGATGATGATCTTCTTCTCGGTGATGCCCGGCCTGATCGGCGGCTTCGGCAACTGGTTCGTGCCGATCATGATCGGTGCCCCCGACATGGCCTTCCCGCGGCTCAACAACATCAGCTTCTGGCTGCTGGTGCCAGCGTACATCCTGATCTGGTCGGGCCTGCTGGTGGGCGACGGTTCGGGCTCGGGCTGGACGCTCTACCCGCCGCTGTCGACCACCTACTCCAATGGTCCGGCGATGGATTTCACCCTGTTCGCGCTGCATCTCGCCGGCGCGAGCTCACTGCTGGGCGCGATCAACTTCATCACCACCATCTTCAACATGCGCGCCCCCGGCATGACGCTGCACAAGATGCCGCTGTTCGTCTGGTCGATCCTGGTCACCGCGTGGCTGCTGGTGCTGTCGATCCCGGTGCTCGCCGGCGCGATTACCATGCTGATCACCGACCGCAATTTCGGCACTGCTTTTTTCGATCCCTCCGGCGGCGGCGATCCGGTGCTGTTCGAGCATCTGTTCTGGTTCTTCGGCCACCCCGAAGTCTACATCATGATCCTGCCGGCGTTCGGGATCATCAGCCACGTGATCTCGACCTTCTCGCACAAGCCGATCTTCGGCTACCTCGGCATGGCCTACGCCATGGTCGCGATCGGGGTGGTGGGCTTCGTGGTGTGGGCGCACCACATGTTCATTTCCGGCATCAGCGTCGACACTCGCGCCTATTTCATGCTGGCGACGATGGTGATCGCGGTGCCCACCGGCATCAAGATCTTCAGTTGGATCGCCACCATGTGGGGCGGCTCGATCGAGTTCAAAACCCCGATGCTGTTCGCCCTCGGGTTCATCTTCCTGTTCACGGTGGGCGGCGTCACCGGCGTGGTGCTGGCCAACGCGGGCCTGGATGAAGTTCTGCACAACACCTACTTCGTGATCGCGCACTTCCATTATGTTCTATCGCTTGGCGCGGTATTCGGGCTGTTCGCCGGGTTCTACTATTGGATCGGCAAAATGTCGGGCCACCAGTACCCCGAATGGCTGGGCAAGATCCATTTCTGGATGACCTTCATCGGGGTCAATCTGACTTTCTTCCCGCAACATTTCCTGGGTGCTGCCGGCATGCCGCGCCGCTATCCGGACTACCCTGATGCTTTCGCCGGCTGGAATTACGTGTCGTCGATCGGCGCCTTCATCGGCGGCGCCGCCACCCTGGTGTTCGTGCTGGTGGTAATTTTGACCTTCATGTCGAAGAAGAAGGTCGCCGACAATCAGTGGGGCGATGGGGCCACGACACTCGAGTGGACCCTGAGCTCGCCGCCCCCCTTCCATACTTTCGCGGAGCTTCCGCGGATACCATGAGTCGCGTATACCATGAGTAATGTGGTTTCCATGCTGACCCGGGCCGAAGTCGACGAGAACGCCGTGATTCCGCACGATGATTGGCGGGATTGGGTGACGTTGACCAAGCCAAGGGTGATGAGTCTGGTGGTGTTTACCGGCCTGGTCGGGCTGCTGGTGGCGCCCGGCCACATCAATCCGGTGCTGGGGGTCGCCGCCGTGCTCGCGATCGCGATCGGCTCCGGGGCCGCCGGTGCCATCAACATGTGGTACGACCGCGACATCGACCGGCTGATGCGCCGCACCGCGGGCCGCCCGATCCCAATGGGGCTGATCAAGCCACGGGACGCGCTCGGCTTCGGGATCGTGCTGTCGGGCGCCGCGGTCGGGCTGATCGGGCTGGCCACCAACTGGGTCGCGGCGCTGGTGCTCGCGCTGTCGATCGCCTTCTACGTCGGCATCTACACCATGTGGCTGAAGCGCCGCACGCCCATGAACATCGTGATCGGCGGCGCCGCCGGCGCGTTTCCGCCGCTGATCGGCTGGGCTGCGGTCACCGGCTCGATCGGCGTCCTGCCGCTCTTGATGTTCGCGATCACGTTTTTCTGGACCCCGCCGCATTTCTGGTCGCTCGCGCTCTACGCCGAGACCGATTACGAGCGCGCCGGCATTCCGATGCTGCCGGTGTCCCACGGTGCGAGCGAAACCCGCCGCCAGATCCTGATCTATGCGCTGTTGCTGCTGCCGATTTCGCTGCTGCCGACCATCCTCGGCCTCGCGGGCCGGTTCTACGGCTTGGTGGCGCTGCTGATGGGGCTTGCGTTCATCGTGCATGCGCTGGCGGTCTACCGCGATCAATCCGACGCCCGCGGCACTTCCGGCGACGAGGACCGGCCCGCCCGCCGCGCGTTCCGCTTCTCGCTGGTCTATCTTGCGGTGCTGTATCTCGCATTCGCGATCGACGCCTGGATCAAGCACGCATCATGAACGATTTTCCGCCGCCGATCCCGCCGGGCCAGATCGCCGAGTTCAAGGCCAAGCGGCGTGGCCGGAACATCGCGATGCTGGTGGCACTGCTGGTCTTCGCCGCGGTCTTTTATGCCATCGCCATGGTGCGGATGGGCCAGAGCTTATGACGCCACCGTCCCGTCACGTGCCGCCCCGGCGACTCGCCCGCCTGCTGCCGTTCGCCCTCACCGGGATCGGTTTTGTGATGCTCGGGATGAGCTTTGCCGCGGTGCCGCTCTACCGCGCCTTCTGCCGCGCGACGGGTTATGGCGGCACGCCGCAGATCGGCGGCATTGCCACCAACCTGCAGAACCAGGGTCAGGTGGTAGTGCGTTTCAACGCCTCGGTCGCCGATGGCCTGCCGTGGTCGTTCGGACCCGACCAGAATGCGGTCAAGGTCGGACTGGGCGACGAGCAGGTGGCGTTCTTCCACGCCCAGAACGAGGCTTCCGGGCCGGTCAGCGGCATTGCGATCTACAACGTGACGCCGGAAAAAGCGGCGCATTATTTCCACAAAACCGCTTGTTTCTGCTTCAACCAGCAGACCTTGGCGGCCGGCCAGAAGATGGAGTTCCCGGTGTCATTCTACGTCGATCCGGCGATTACCACCGATCCCGACACCGCCGACGTGCAAACGCTGACGCTATCCTACAGCTTCTTCCGCACCTTGGATGACGCCCGCCGCAGCGGCGCGCTCGCCCACGCCGGACCGCATGTGGGCGCCAATCCAGAACTGATTTCAGCGTTAACCTCCAGAGGTCAACCATGAGCAGCGAAACGCACGATTTAGGGCTTCCGGTAGCCTCCGGTCTGAAGCAGCCCTATCACCTGGTCGATCCCAGCCCCTGGCCGCTGGTGGGTGCGGCGGGCGGCGGCATGCTGGTGACCGGCATCATCTTCGCCGCGCACTACGGTAATTTCATCCTGCTCGCCTGCGGCGCCCTCACCATCTTCACCACCATGTTCTTCTGGTGGCGGGATGTGGTGCGGGAGAGCCACTCGCCGCTGCTGCACACCGCGGTGGTGCGGATCGGGTTGCGCTACGGCATGATGCTGTTCATTTCGTCCGAGGTGATGTTTTTCGTTGCCTTCTTCTGGGCCTATTTCAACTACGCGCTGTTTCCCGAGCATGTTTCCGGCGCCACCGAGCTGATCTGGCCGCCCAAAGGCGTGCTGACCTTCGACCCGTTCCGGCTGCCGCTGCTCAACACCATGATCCTGCTGTGTTCGGGCACCACGGTGACGTGGGCGCATCACGCGCTGCTGGAAGGCGACCGCAAGGGTCTGGTCACCGGGCTGACCCTCACCTTCCTGCTGGGGATGAGCTTTACCGCGTGCCAGGCCTACGAATATTCCCACGCGCCTTTCGTTTTGACCGGCGGGATCTACCCTTCGGTGTTCTTCCTGGCGACCGGATTTCACGGCTTCCACGTCATCGTCGGCACCATTTTTCTGATCGTGTGCACGCTCCGCGCCAAGGACGGACAGTTCACTCCGGAGCGCCATTTTGGTTTGGAAGCCGCGGCTTGGTATTGGCACTTCGTCGATGTGGTGTGGCTGTTCCTTTTCGTGTGCATCTATTTGCTCGGCGCCGGGGTGATCGCGCCGGAGTAAAGGAAGTAGGAAGTCTTCTTTTTTGAAAAAAAGAAGCAAAAAACTTTTGTCACTCTGGGCCACTGCGCACTCGGTGGGATCTCGACGGCCCTTCGTGCCAAAGTTTTTTTGCTTCTTTTTGTTCACAAAAAGAAGACTCTTCCCTTCACTTCCACCTATTTGATTCCCCTCCCTGACCGTCTAAGATCGCCAAAATTCTGTTGTGGAGGAATATATGTCGAGAATTTGGCTATTCGCCGCTCTATTAGCCACCGGATTTGGCGCCGCTTCGGCGCAAAGTTCCTATCCCCCGGACTTCAAAGGCGTGGTGACTCCCGGCCGCCAGGACGCCCCGCCCGAGCCGGCGCAAGTGTCAGAAGCCACCAAGGAAGCCAACGTCAAGTTGGTGTTTGCCTATTATCGCCGCCACGGCGATTGGTCCGACGCCACCATGCTGAAGCTGATGTCGCCCGACTTCATCCAGCATGATCTGTGCGAACCCTCGACCGAGCACGCCTATGCCCAGATCTTCCGCGATCAGCTGGCCAAAAAGGGCACCATCACCCAGCCCTCGACCGCGGCCAGCCCGCAACCGCAAGGAGTGCATGATTCTGCTGGCCAGGGCGTGATCCGCTCGATCGTCGCCGACGGCGACATCGTGGTGGTGCTGCGCGATCTCTACCGTCCCTGGCCGGGCGGACCGGTGCCCTACATGAAGACCAGCTTCGCCGACATCTGGCGCGTGCGCGGCGGCAAGATGACCGAGCAATGGGCCACGGTTTCGCCCGGCGACGGTTTTTCCAGCCCGACCCAAGGGAATTGCAAATACTACCATGGGGACCCGCCGTCCAACCCACCGCTCAACGCGCCCTGATGGCGGTCACCGTATTACGCGCCGCACTCTATTGCGTCTGCCCGCGCTGCGGCCAAGCGCCGCTCTATGACGGGTTGCTCAAGGTGCGGCCGGTGTGCGGCGGCTGTGGCCTCGATCTGGCGCAGGTCGATGTCGGCGACGGGCTGGCGACGCCGGTGATCCTGGTGCTGAGCGCGTTTCTGTGCGGTATGGCGATCTGGTTTGATACGGTGTTCTCGCCGCCCTGGTGGGTGCATCTGATCGTCTGGCCCACGATCGGCTTGCCGCTTGGCTTGGTCCTGATGCGCGCACTGAAAGCCGCATTGATCGCGCTACAATACAAGCACCGCTGGCGCGAGACCGAGCCGTGAACCCTCGCTTCCGGC
>Ga0302310_10002388_pt1 | contig 15089 bp, 11 predicted proteins | sample III_Palsa_N1_2_FD_200451 | JGI IMG/M metagenome (GOLD analysis project Ga0302310, IMG submission 200451) | Peat permafrost microbial communities from Stordalen Mire near Abisko, Sweden - III_Palsa_N1_2 | ecosystem: Environmental > Terrestrial > Soil > Palsa > Peat permafrost | place: Sweden...
TGGCCGTCAACCTGGGCTTCCTGGGCCGCAAAATCTTCATGGGTGATGCCGGCAGCATGGTCGTTGGTTATCTGCTGGCCTGGACGCTGATCCATCTGAGCCAGGAGCCCGGAACACGCCTGTCACCAGTCGACGTATTGTGGTGTGTCGCCTTGCCCGTCCTCGACACCCTGGCAGTGATGTATCGGCGTTTGCGCGAAGGCAAATCACCGTTCAAGCCAGATCGGGGACATATCCATCACATTTTGCTGCGTGCCGGGCTCGGTTCACGCGCCACGCTGATTGCCCTTATCGCACTAGCTGCCGCCATCGCATTCCTAGGCAACGTGGCTGGTTCACTCGGTGCCGGTGCCGGCTCCAATCTGGCGGCCTTCTGCATCCTTATGGGTGTCTACACCGCGACCGTCACGCGGATCTGGGCGCGGCAGGAAGCGCGCCACGTGCAAACCACTCGCACGTTGGCAGCCAACGACCCCGATATCACTCTGATCGGCACTGCGCGGAATACTTGCATAAACAGAGTACAGAGCGAGGCACGAAGCTCAGTGGCGGAGTAGTTCACTGCGCCATGCGCGTGCCTTGTCGCAAATGCTGACAAGGGTCCGTCGCCCCTTGAATGTCATGTGGCGAGATGGAGAGCGGGCAGCAGTTCCCGATATACATCCATGGTGCGCTGAATAACGATACGCTCATCGAACTCTGCGTGTGCCTTGGCACGCGCCGCTTCCCCAAGACGCAGTGCAAACTCCGGATCGTCTTGCAGCTGCACGATGGCCTGAGCCAATGCATCGCCATCGCGCACCGGAACCAGCAACCCATCGATACCGTCGGACACCACTTCGCGGCAGCCAGGTACATCGGTAGTGACCAAGGGCAGCGCGCAAGCAGCCGCCTCGATCAATGACTTCGGCAAACCCTCTCCATAGTAGGTGGGTAACACCACGACATCGACAGAACCGAACAGCTTGGCCATATCATCGACATGGCCAAGCCAGGTGAGCAACCCCTCGTCAACCCACGATCGTATCGTCTGCTCCGGCACTGCGTCTGGGTTTCCGGGGTCAGGAGCCCCCGCCAAAATGAATTCGATTCGGCGACCCTGTGCAAGCAACTGTCTCGCCGCAACCACGTACTCACCGATACCCTTGTCCCACAGCAAGCGTGCTGCAAGCAAAACACGCAGGGGTCGATCAGCGCCGGCCTCTGTGGCTCGAGTAAACCGCGTGCAATCAACGCCCGAGCCACGTATCAAGCGTATACGTGTCGCAGCAATCAGCGCGGCCCGCTCGAACAGCGCGACATCGTCTGAATTCTGCAGGATCAGTCGTGCGTTCTCGCCATCCAACGCCAGACGCAACATGCCGCGCACCACAGGACGCAGAACCTGAGCCTTCAGATCTGAACTGCTGAAAACATAGCCCATACCCGCTACAGCACTGACCCGAGCCGGCACGCTGGCGAATCGTGCCGCGAGTGAACCATAGATTGCACACTTGACGGTGAAGCCGTGGACCAGCGCGGGTCGCTCCCGCCGAAACAAACGGATCAACTGCCACAGCAAAGCAAGTTCCCGCAGCGGATTGAGGCTGCGCCGCTCCATTGGCAACGGCTCCCACCGCAAACCAAGCTCACGCAACCTCGCACCATAGGGGCCCGGCGGAGAAATCAGCAGCAGCTCGTGCCCTGCATCACGCAAACCCACGGCTAGTGATCGCCTGAAATTGTAGAGATACCAATCGGTATTGGCGAACAGAATAATTTTTGTGCCCATGCTCTACAGATCGCTCCTTCGACTCAGCCGCAGTGAATCCATTTCGCCAGCGGTCGATATTTGCGATTGACCAACTGGCAGCCTACTAGTTACCTGTTTCATTGGAACTCAATCTTATATTCTGCGCGCCTTCTTCAACCATGATATCGCTGGAAGCGCCGCCAAGAAGCATTTTCTTTACGGTCGACCGCACTGACACCCCACGCAGGTTCCCGGTGATTTTATTCGACGAGATCATGCAGTCCCGCGCATTTTTATATATATAAACGCCATAGCCGGCATTATCCAAAATCTGAACGTTCACGACTTCACAATTCGACGCGCCCGCCACGCTAACCCCATTTTGTCGATTACCCGCACTAACCCCACCTTCGATCGTGCTGCTTCTGATCTGCGCACCCGATATCCCACTAGCGGAAAACACAATGCCATCGCCTTGGTTGCCTCGTACAGCGCAATTGACGATGCGCACATTCTCGACGATTTCGCCCGCGTTGGGCTCAAGGTCAACGCCCGCCGCTGGCGCCGTGCCATTTGTATTGTTGAATTCGCATTGCTCGACCAACGCGCCGCTGCACGCGACAATCGAAAGACCCTGCCTGCGATTTTGTTCGGCAATCACACGGCGGAGCGTGATGTCGGAACAGGTGCCGGATGCGATGCCGGTCGAACTACCCACATAGATACCATCGCCCCAGCATTTTGAAATATGCATGTCATCGAGCAGCACCGCATGGCTACCGCGGATATCCACGCCCATGCCCCATTCGCCGGCAGTGCCTAAGTGCTGATCCCGATCACCGATCAAGCTGCCGCCTGAAATGATGACGTTGCTGACATTCTTGATCTGCAAAATCGCATAGTTAGTTGCCGAGTTTGGCTTGGCGCGCAGCACCGCGCCCGACAACAAACGGAGATTCACATGGCTACGCAGGCTCACCGATCGAACGGGATCAATTAAGTAGTCTCCTGCGGGCACAATTACTTCGCCTCCGGTCGGTGGCAGCTTGTCGATCGCTTGCTGCAACAGCGCCGTGCAATCCGCTCCCGGCACCACTCCTGCAGCATGCCGATCAACGATTACACACGCTCCCGTCTGCCCGAACGCACGATCAAATGGAAGCGTCGTCCACAGGCAAACTGCCGCGGTTAACTGACCCGTATGCAGAACGAATGCTCTTCGCTTTTGATCGATCATGTATCTACCTCTCGAATATAAAGGCAAGCGCCTAAAAAAGCAGGTGACCAGGCAACCTGTCAGATAAGCGCACTGATCGAGCACATGTGACGAACCCTTTACCCCCCCCAAATTCCCGACTCGCCAGACACCCGCATTACATTCATCTCATTGTAAACATCCATCCACTTTTCGACAGTCGATTCAATCGAAAAGTGTTCGCAAATACGGGCGCGCGCCCTACTCCCAAGAGCAACTTTGTCCTCCCGCGACAACGTGAGGGCCTCCTGCAGAGCATCGGCCAACCCTTCGGCATCGCGCGGCCTGACTAGAAACCCACAGTCATTCACCACTTCAGCCACGCCACCACAATCGGTCGCCACCACAACTCTTTCGCATGACATGGCCTCGGCTACCACCAGCCCAAATCCTTCCCACGCAGACGGCAGCACAAATACGTCTGCCGCACTCATAAGCGAAGGAATGTCACGCCTCAATCCAAGAAGTCGAAATTGGCTGACACCCAGTCCTTCCGCTTGCATCATCGATACCAACTGGTTTCGCAATGGTCCTTCGCCCACCACTACCACCACTGCGTCGATCTGCCGCTCGAGCAGCGCTGCGGCTGCACGAATAAGGCAGGGATAATCTTTCGGTGGCAAAAGCCGCCCCACAGCAAGCACCAATGAATCCGCCTCGCCCAGACCAAGCTCTGTGCGTATTCGCACGCGCTCCGCAGATGAATAACTATATTTCTTAACATCGATGCCATTGTGGACAACTTTCATTCGGCCAAATGGAACGGCACGCCGGCGCTCAAATGCAGTCACCGCGCGGTGGCTGACATTCGTTGAAAGATCAGCCAGCGAATCAGTCAACCGGTATGCGCACATACGCCACCAACCTCCTTCATTGGTGCTGTGCGCTGTATTGATCAACCACGGAAGAGCGATGAATAAACGCGCGAATCTAGTAAAAAGATTGGCGTGCACCATGTGACTGTGAACGATATCGGGACGGAATCCTTTCACAAGGCCAGCAAACAAGCGCAGCGCGCGGATAGCTCCCAAGGGACGTTTCGACATATTGATGGGTACAACACGTACTGCCGTCGATACTGGGCGTAGCTGCACGGGACCAGTCAGGTAGGTCAGAACCACCTCATGTCCGAGCTCGGCAAATGCATCCGCCAAATCGACAACTTGCCGCTCAGCGCCCCCCATTCCAAGGCCCGTAATTACAAGAAGTATTCTCACGCCATAAACCCAAGTTCAGAACGCGAATGGTGCGCGTTCTTGGCAAAAGCACCTGCTGGAATCATTTGTAGAATCATGACCGTCGCGCTCGATCGCGGCAATACAAAAGCCATCCCAGCGGAGCCCACCGATACGGGCATGCGCGTCGCATGCCCATGCGGCCAATCTGCACTGCGTGGAACCGATATCGCCACCAATTGATAGCTGCCCGCACACGCAGCCGCCAGGGCATTGGCGCCACAAATGCGACGGCATAGAGATCCATGGCACCAAGCGGTGCTTGAGCGCGCAGTCGAGAACTTCTTGCGGATAGCCCGTCGGGTTGGTACTCACATACCGTCCATTCTCGATCCACAAAAAGGGTCAGACACGTTCGATCCAAGCTATGCCACAACCATGACTCGGCCATGAACCGCTCATCGGTGTGTTCTGGAAATGCATGCCGGCACAAACAAGAAACTTTGACCATTGCGGACGTATCGAAGCCACGCTGCCGTCGAAGCCAATCAGCATATTTACCTGGGTTGGGGTTTGCTAAAAACGCAACCGGCTGGGTCCCACGCGTAAATCGTAACAATCCGCGCACGACGCCGATTTCAGTTTTGTCGTCGAGATTGCGTATCACCCGCAACATATCACCAACCGCACCATCAACTAGCCAATCATCACTATCCAGGAATAGCATCCACCCGCCGCGCACCTCACGCGCTGCAAAATTAATTGCTCGGTGCTTACCTCCATTGGGCACGTACAGACTCCGCACTAAGTCAGGCCGTGCTGCTTTAAAGCGCTCGATAATTGCCGGAGTATCGTCGGTGGAACCATCATCGATGATCAGCCACTCTACCGGGTCACCGGCACCCACTTGTTGTTGAATGGAATCAAATAGGCGCGGCAACAAATCTGCGCGATTGAAGCTAGGGGTGAAGATCGTGAGGATGATGGAATCGGATGATGTCATTGCAACCATTCCGGCATGGGGATGTAGTTTCCCGTATATAGCTGCAGCATGACCAAGTTAAGTGACATGACTGACAACATGAAGACCGTCATCAGGCTACGACTTTGAGACTCTCGTACCTGCATGAATACCACCAGTGGCATCAAGTACCATGAAAAATCGGCAAAACGGTTGGCGAAAGGTGCGAATGAAAACAGTTGGTAGATGATGTTGAGACTGAGATATAACGACAGCCACCAACCACACCCGCTGTAATCAAAACTTCTAACACGCTGGCGCAGTACCCACGCAGTCAACAGAGGAACCAACGAAAAAGCAAAAAAGTCCAGGCGGAACCCAGCACGGTAACCAAACTGATCAGCACTCTCAAAATAGACCTGGTAGCGGTCCTGGAGCGAAATCGCGGAGGGAAGTGCGGACATCAAGTTCTGATTGATGCCGCTCATCGACAGTCCGATGGCCACTGACAATGCACCCAACACTAGCCCCCAACGCAAGCGCTGACTGGAAATGCAAAGGCACATGAGCTGATGCAGTACAACAACGCCCACAGCCAACCACATGCCTGAATGCCAAAATGGTGTGAGCAGCAACCATATCCATGCTTTGCGTCTACCCTGTGCGAAACTCACTAAGGCGACAAGCATGAAAACCATGCCAAGCCCCTGTCGGATCCCGTTGTTCGCATAGTTGATAAAATCCGGATATGCGACATAGACCATAACCAGCGCACAAGCTTCCAAACGCCCTAGAAGCCGACGCAACGCGAGCACGAATAGCCCCAGGTATACCAGCAATGTAGAGCCAAAAAGCAACCATGATGCAGTCCCCAACTGTCCCACAAGCCACACATACGCGGCAAAAAACAAGTCGAAAGACCCATACACAGCGGCCTGAACCATTCCCAGGTCACGTAGTTCGAGAAAATATTCGTAGTACTGCTGCGAATCTCCCATTACTGAACGCGTCGCCATGGACAAGAACAATATGAGCAGCGTCAAGCCGGTGACGAGCATAAGCCCCGCACGGGCACCCGCTTCACCACGTCGCTTAAATTGCGCTGTATCAAACAGCGCAATGAAACATACGCAGAGCAATAGGTAAGGTATAAGAAGAAAGTGCATACAGTCGCCTCAAGTAAATGACTGTCTGGAGGCGCCCCGTAGGCAGGTTCGCACAATAAACGTGACCAACATGGGCGTACTCACCCGGTACGCCAGGGGCAAATACAATAAATAGGTAGTGCGCAATTCATTCGATCACCCGGCGAACAGCCTCTAGATATCGCAACCCCCATTTGGTATCGGGCTCAAGATAGTTACCCTCCGCCCATTCATTCCATGACTTCAAAAATATAATCTTGTGCTCCGGGTCATTGTTTTCCACGGCCTTGACTGCGTCGCGCAAATGCGTCTCGAAGAGCTCAGGCGTCGAATTTGCAAGCACAAGACCCTTGCGCCCCTTCCGAGGCGTGTTGTCCCAGTTAGGATAGACGCAGGGGTACGCCTTACAGCCAAAGCGATGTAAATCTGGAATAAGATGCCGTACTGCGTCTTCATACTCAATAACTCGCGGCCCACCAATAGAGAGCCTTCTTTTTACTCCCCAGATGGCACGTAGTGAATTATTTACCAAGGAGTTGTCTGATGTTTTGATTCCAAGTGTAGAGGTAGTAATTGCGTCCAACCCAAGCTCGACTGCGTTATCGAACCTCAGATCATTCATTCCAACAATGTACAAACCTTTGAGACCTTCCTTCAAAGCCATCTCTCGCCACTGATCGAACCGTCTTTTTGCATCAGGCATATCTTGCGGCCCGTTCACGAAAAGTAACGGCTTTTCATCCACGGTGATGTAGCGTTTGTCCCTGAATGCCTGGAGTAGATATCGAAAATGCGCGGTATCGTCTTCACCGCCGGGGTAAGTCTGATCAATAAGCTTTCGGTACGGCTCATCCTTCCATATACCGTTCCATGAATGGTTTGCCCAACCCAAGCAAAAGGGAAAATCAGGCTGGCCCGAGACGAGCACTTCATTGAAGGGCCGTTCCAGCATGCGACGTCCAGCAAACCAGTAATGCCAATAACAAAACCCTTCAACGCCAAAAGTTGCCGCCATTTCCGCTTGCGCGATCCGGCTTTCCGACAGCCTTAAATCGTAGAACCCCAAGTCCGCTGGCACGCGTGGCTGCTCATGCCCTTTGAAAAAGCGGCGGGCGCTCGCAACATTCGTCCACTCAGTAAACCCTTTACCCCACCACTCATCGTTTTCTGGCGTCGGGTGAAATTGTGGAAGATAAAATGCGATTACTCGCGCCTTCTTCCTTTTTTTTGGCGGCGTCATCATTACTTCCTTCTAATGCCTACGAGAACAGTAAGCAAAATGCTGGACCATACTTTCTGTCGTGAATGTCACGGTCAATTCGAGCATCACGCACAAGCACGGCGCCTAGCGTTCATTTTAGCCAGCGCCCTGAGTGTCATAAAGTCGACTTTAATTTATCCTTCGCACGTATTGCTGGCAGGAATCTTCGCAGTTCCGGCGGAGCATTACGCCACGCCCACCATGCGGTGACCGAGAAGATGGCTGTGGTGCTCATCAAGCAGACGCCACTCCAAGCCACAGTCCTGCTCGCCACTGCGAGACTGCAAAGCAGGAGCAGTACTGGAACGCGCATGAGTAGCACGCCTTCCCGCAAGTCTCCTGCGAAGAACATTAAAATTAGGCAGTCTGCAAATGTGCGCAATCCGAATACAGTGGCAGCTCCCTCAAGCCCAAAATAATGCAGTCCGATGTACAGCAAGCCAAAATAAGGAAGCGCTTCTATAAGGTGAGCGCGCGCCACCAGATGTGGACGTCCAGTCGCCTGTAACCTCGCATATGGCATGAGGGCGCATGCGTTAAAGAAAAAGCCAACCAAAAGTAACTGACCTGTCACTGCGGCGTGCGCTGAGAAATCGCTATCAATCCAAAGCGCCAGAAACGGCTTCATCAAAAATATGCCGGCCACAATGATTGGTGTCATGATCGCAACAAGCGTGCGAGTGGCTAAGGCCGATAAGTTTTTCTCGTCGTGCACGTTTGCCCCAGCCCAACGTGGGAATAAGGCCGTGGACATAGCGTTTGAGAGATTATTGGTACGCGCAGCCAGCTGGTAGGGGACAGAGTAATAAGTGACGGCTTTTGCCCCCATCACCGTGCCGATAATAAAACGATCGAAGAACTCCATCATTGGACTAACTAGCGACGTGACCGTAACCCAACCACCAAATTGAAGAAGTCCTTTCGCTAATGAGCGCGAAATGCTGCGAGGCTGTCCACTGAACACATGGAAGCGACAACGCAAAAAAAGGGCGCTCATGGTGATCAGCCTAGCCAGGATCACCGCTGGCAATAGCCACGACAGATCGGGGCCATGAAACAAGGCCACAGCCAGTGGGAACAACTGCGTAAGCACCGCGCTGAACACGGAAATGACATTGAGCTCAAGGAACTGTGCGCGACCTTGAAGTGCACCAGTAAGAACGCCCGAAAGCGTCGCGAGCGGAACTGCCAGAAGCAACCAAGGGATGGCCGCGTTCAGCTCTGGTCGCAGCACCTGCTCTATTGAAAAAATCCGGCCAAAAAAATACAGCGCCGCGGGCCAGATGATGAGTCCGCCAACAACGCCCAACCCACCGTTCATCACCAAAGCGGTCCAAAAGGTTTGCGCGCGTTCAGCGGCGCTCCCGTCGGCCAGCGCAGCGATATGCTGAGCCGTGGCACGACCCAGACCAAGATCAAACAAACCAAAATATCCTAATAGCAACCAAGCCATGGCCAGCACGCCATAGCGTGACTCGCCGATCAGGTGGATATAGATAGGAATGGTTACCAGCGACAGCCCAAGTGGCAGCGCATAGCCGATCAGGTTGTACAGCGTATGTTTCCGGATGCTCACGAATGGGTCCAATACTGATGTGTTCGCCCGCTGACGGATTCCGCTTCTATCGGCTTTGGAGTCTGGCTTTTAGCTCCAATCACTTTAACTCCAGTCATTCACATGTCGCCCCGTGATAACCCAAAAAGATATCGGCATACAAAGTCCGTCACGCCCTCTTCCATCGACACCTTCGGCAGTTGGGTAACAGTGCTGAACGACTCGGAAACGTCTATCTCCTTACGAGGAATATCTCCAGTCTGCGGCTCAGGCACTCCCGATACGTTGATCTAACGCTGCAGCGTAGCCAGCTGCTTGCTTGTTGCCGATATTGAAGTGCGGCACGGCCCGTTGCGGCTCGCCGAATGGGGTAAATCGCCTTTCTTTGCCTTATTTCGGGTCGGCGCTTCGTCCAGCACACAAATCACGCCCCCCCCCCCACAATGTCAGCGTGATGGGCGCGCCATTGCCTCACTGGGCAGTCTGGTATTCGTAGTAGCCGTAGGAGTAGTAGCCCGCACTGCGTTTTTCCACGGCATTGAAGATGGCACCCTTGATTTCCACACCGTTCTGCTCGAAGCGTTTCTTGGCCAGCGCGATTTCACGCGCCTGATTGAGGCCGAAACGCACCACCAGCAGGCTGGTGCCGGCGTGATGGCCGATGATGGCAGCATCGGTCACCGCGAGAATCGGTGGGGTATCGACGATAACCAGGTCGTACAGCGGCTTCAGTTGCTCCAGCAGCGCAGTGAACCTGGCGTTCATCAGCAGCTCGGACGGGTTCGGCGGAATCTTGCCGCGAGCGATGAAACACAGGCCGTCCACGCCGGGGACCAGCCGGGTCACGTTAGCTAGATCAAGCTGCCCCGAGATCAGATCGGAGAGCCCGTTGTCGGCTCTGCCGCCTATCACCTTGTGCAAGGCACCCTTGCGCAGGTCGCCGTCGATCAGCAACACGCGCTGGCCACCTTGGGCGATGACGGCCGCCAGATTTGCGGACACGAAAGTCTTGCCCGCTGCGGGACTGGAGCCGGAAATCATCAACACATTGTTTTTCGCCTCCATCCGGGCGAAGTGCAGACTTGTCCGTAGGCTACGCAAAGCCTCGGCGGCCAGGTCCGCAGGCGCACTTACTACCAGCAAGTGCTGCTTGCTACTGCCGCGCATGTGTTTGCCGCGCTGCGAACTCTCCCGCTCCATCTCGCTAATCGGGATGGAGGCATACACTGACAGGCCGAGTTGCTCAATCTCAGCAGGATCCTCGACACCACGATTGAGCATTTGCCGGATGAAGACAAAAACCATCGCAAGGAAGCCACCCAGGAAGGTTCCGCCGAGTACCACGATGATTTTTTTCGGTTTTACCGGCTGCGTGATATCGACGGCGGCCTTGTCGACCACTCGAACATTGCCTACAGTCCCGGCACGCGCGATTTCCAGTTGCTGGGCTTGGCTGAGCAGGCCGGTGTAGGTTTGATCACTCACCTGTACATCACGGGTCAGACGCAGCAACTCCTGCTGAGTATCCGGCAAATTGCCGACCTGCTTCTCCATCCCGTCTTTTTGCGCCTGCAATTGACCAATCTGCTGCATCAGCGTCTTGTAAGTCGGATGATCCTTGGTGAAACGCTGCTCCATGTCGGCCTGCTGCAGGCGCAATTGCTGAATGCTGGTTTCAACAGCCACTTCTTGATCAAGCAATGCCTTGGTCTGCAGCGTGATATCGACAGAATGAGCCCTGGTTTGAAACAGGTTAAGTGCAGCCGTCGCCTTTTCCAGGGCCTCCCGTACGACGGGGAGTTGTTCCTTGACAAACTGCAGACTGTTGGCAGCCTGAGCCGAGTTCCGATCCACATTCTGACGCAAATACGCGTTACTGACCTGATCGAGCAAGTTGGCCGCCAGTACCGGATCAGCGTCCTCATAGGTTAAGGCGATAATGCCGGAATCCTTGCCCTGCTCTATGGCGTCGATCTTCTGCTGCAACAGACTGATGGTGGCGAGATCGCGGTTCCGCACCAAACCGAATCGCATGCCAGGGTTGGCCGTCAGCGTCTTTACTTGCATCGTCACGTCGTGCCCCGTGGCGATCTGCCCGACCTGTCCCAACAGCAAGATATTGCTGTTGTCATCCAGCAAGCTATAAGCGCCGTGCTCACCGGCAATTAGAGTCAGCGACCTGCCCAACAGATTGTCGGGCACGTTGAGCTGAAAGACATCCAGTTGCTCGCCACCCCAGCCGTCCCGACTGATGCCCAACCACGGTGAGGCCACATCGCCTGGCTTCGCCGGCGAATAACGACGAGCCATGAATCCACCAATCAGCGGAAACCGGTATGGCGTGGCGACCACATTCAGATTGAGATTATCCACCGCCTTGTCGATCACGGTGCGCGAGGTGATCAGTGCGATCTCGGTAGTGGCCTCGGAATTGGAGGCACCCAGTGTCTGTGTGATCGCGCTCAAGCCCGGAAGGTCGGGTACCTTTTGCTCAACCTGCACCAGCGCATTGGCCTGATAGATCGGGGTGGCCAGCAGCGCATAAGCAACGCTAAGCACAAGAAAGACACCGGTGACGATGCCGATCAGCCACTTGTGATCAATCAATGTACCCAGCAACTCGCCCAGGTCGATTTCGTCATCGCGCGGCGATGGGTCTTGCGTAGCGGCCATCGAGATGGTCATCCCTTGATTTAATTTTTTAAAGATGGGTTACAGGTAACGCAGCCAGCTCTCGACCCCTTGCGCGATCGTGCCGTAGACGTGCTCAAACGCAACACGTTGCTGACGGTACGGATCGGGGATGTCGCGCCCCTGCAACCACTTGTCGAGCAGAAAAATCTTGCCGCTGGCTTCCGGTGCGAGCCGCGTCATGGCGGCAACATGGCTTTTTTCCATGCCGAGCACTAGGTCGGCCCCGCGAAGCATCGCCGGTGTAAGTTGTCGCGCACGATGCAGCGTGCCGTCGATATCGTGCTCGGCCAACAGCTGCAGGGCGGTCGCATCCATAGGATGACCTGCAAGTGCACCGAGTCCGGCACTGCTCAACTGGATGTCGCGTGTTGCCAGGCGTTGCCGAAACAAGTATTCGGCCGTCGGACTACGACAGATGTTGCCTATGCAGACGATCAATAACCGGTTAAACACTGTGCTAAAAATTCCTCAAGCCCTGGAAAAGGACGAACGAAGCTGCTGGCGGCTTGATCGACGACAAGCCCCGCCCTTCGAGAAGACCCGTTTATCCGCGTGCACCCGGATCGGATTCCGCCCCCAAAAAACATGTCCGCTGGATGCAACCTCGGCTACGTCAGCCGCACCAGACAAACCAATTTCGCGATTACCGCCGCGTCTGCACACCGGCCTTTCGATGGCATCGATTTCGACGCACGGCACTTCGGGTAACGCGTAATGATACCTGAGACGCCTTAACTGATGATCCTGCAGGATTTTACGTGCACATTGCCTTGGGCCGAAACCAATCGCGACTGCGCTGTTTATTAGGCGATTTGCAGCTACCCGTTGCCCATATAGCAAGTGCAGTCCGATCCGCCCGGACGCAAAAGCAGCCTTCAGCGTTTCCTTGAGGACATGAATCCGCTTTATGTCGATATCGGTGCTGTTGCAGCCACAGGCCGGCTGATACCCCGCCTATCGCCTGTACACACAGCCTTAACATAATTTATAGTGAATGCGTTTGACGCCTGCTGCAGGATTCCGACCACAAGGATTTACACATTGAAAATAATGATCGTTGCAATTCTCGCCGCTGGCATGATGGGTTCGGTCTATGCTCAGGCCGCTCCGCAGCCAAGTAGCCAACCAGCATCCGTCGCGGGCGCGTCCAACGCCGGCGCGGCATCTACCGGCGCCATCAGCACCACGGGGATCGTCGCCGTAGGGGCTGCCGTAGCTGTCGTAGCCGCCGTCGCCGGAAGCTCCGGCTCCAGTCACGACGGCCAGTCCGGTAGCAACACTGGCGGCAGCACCGGCACCGGTACCACCGGCACTACCGGTACCACCGGCACGCACTAAATCCATAGCCCGGTTTCAGAAACGTGCCGAGGAAACTCGGCACGTTTGCCGTGCCTGCAAGTTTGCCCTCATAAAATGATGAGCTGTATTCGATCGTGAAAATATTCACCACCTTGACCGTCGTTGCTTTTGCCGCACTGTTGCATGGCTGTATGTGGGCTCCCGGACAACATATGTCCACGGGCAGTATGGTTCGCGGTGATTCGACAGACAGTAGTCAGGTCGAACTGATACCCATCACCCCGAAGTTGCTGGCGATGGATCGCGCTGCCGCACAAACCGCTGCGGTACCACCGGCCCTACTGGCATATCAGCCCCAGCCATATGTAATTGGCGCCGGTGACACGCTCTACATCACCGTGTGGGATCACCCGGAACTGACCTCGCCAGCGGGTGCGCAGCAACAACCATTGGCCAATGGTCGCCTGGTGCGGTCGGACGGCACATTGTTCTACCCCTACGTCGGCACCCTCAAGGTCGCCGGCATGACAATTGAAGAATTGCGTCAGGCCATCGGCTCGAAGCTCGCCAAGTACGTTGAAAAGCCGCAAGTCGATGTGAGCGTGATCGGCTATGGCAGTCAGCGCGTGCTGTTGCAGGGCGCCTTCGTGAAAACCGATCCACAGCCGATCACGGCGGTGCCGCTGACCCTGGCACAAGCGCTGGGTACGGCCACCATCAATACCGAGCAGGCAAACCTGTCGGGCCTGGTGTTGACTCGCGATGGCCACGATTACCACCTGGATCTGGATGCACTAAACAGCAGCAAGCATGTGGCGCAGGACATTTACCTGAAGCCGGGGGACCGACTGTTTCTGGCATACAACGACCGCCAGGAAGCGTACGTGATGGGCGAGGTGACCCGCCCAATGGCTATCAGCTTCAAGACCACCGATCTCACGTTGACGCAGGTGCTTGGCCGTGCTGGCGGCCTCAATGAGACCACCTCCAAGGGCCAGGCTGTTTACGTCATCCGTGGCGTGCAGGATCTGGCGCAAGCACCGGCCAAGGTCTTTCAGCTTGATGCGCGCTCACCCGCAGCATTTGCGCTGTCCGACCAATTCAAGGTGAAGCCGGGCGACGTAGTGTTTGTCGGCCCAGCCGGTGTGACTCGCTGGAATCGCCTGTTGAGTCAGCTGTTGCCGGTATCGGGCTTGATCAACAACGCGGCCAGTGCGAACTACGACATAGGCCACTAACTGGTAGCGCGCTTCTCTTTTTTCGCACGGGGGATTGGGTTGATCGTCGTTGCGCACCCCGTGCGCAACGGGTGCTGCGATAAATCCAATCGCGCACGAGATGCGCTCTTACAAGAATCGGCTGTTGATCGCTGCAATTGCCAGCGTCACCTCTGCCTAGCACCACACCAGAAAGCATGGGGACCGAGGTTTGCAACCGGATCAACTGACGACCATTGCGTGCGCCACGGCGCCGAAAGCACGCACAATCAGCAAGCACGCTGAATCGAGGCCGCGCTGGCATCGCTTTTTGCTCGCCTGGCCGCTGTTGCTGCTGGGCGTGCATGGTTGCACCGACTTGTCCCGCGCCTCCGTCGATGCGGTGAAGCTGGCGGTTAATGGCCATACCTTGGTTGAGCCCAGCACTGCCGAAGTGGCCGCCAAGCCCTATTACCAGCTAGAGGCAACCAGTCCGCAAGGTAGCGCCGTACTGATTCTCGGCAACCTCGATGGCCACCGCGAGGCGTGGTACGGCACCCACCAGACGGTGGTGTTCATCGAGCGCGGCCGGGTGGTGCAAACCGTCGGGCTGAGTCTGAACCTTGATGGCCTGCAGCTGCCTGCCAATGATCCGTTCGTTCGTGGCCTGCAAACCCTCACGGGCCCGATTGAATACAGCCGTAGCGAAGACTGGTCGCCCGGCTATCGCTATGGCGTGCATGTCGACGCCAGGCTGACCCCCGCCGGCAGTGAGCAAATCACCATACTCGGCACCACTCACCAGCTGCTGCGCGT
>Ga0302310_10002391_pt1 | contig 15077 bp, 10 predicted proteins | sample III_Palsa_N1_2_FD_200451 | JGI IMG/M metagenome (GOLD analysis project Ga0302310, IMG submission 200451) | Peat permafrost microbial communities from Stordalen Mire near Abisko, Sweden - III_Palsa_N1_2 | ecosystem: Environmental > Terrestrial > Soil > Palsa > Peat permafrost | place: Sweden...
AATGAAGAATTTCTCGTTTTGATGGAGTTACCTGGCGCCCGATAGCCCCGACCGACGTGGACGTGGTGGTTCAGTGAATGTTATGCGGCAGGGTGGTGGGTTACCCATCAGCTGGGGATTGCTGGCCGCACCGGGGGCGCTATGGCACGCGATACCAACGTCCCAAATAGGACATTACTCCCTGCCAATCATCCCGGCCGCATAGCCTAATAGAGCCACTTTGAGAATGCAGAGATCAAGAGAGCCCAAAAAGAGCCGCATACTATGATAATGAAGAGAGCGGTTGAGCCGGGGCGCCACTTATCGCTCTGCTCGGCAGTCTCGAGTCCTCTATACGCTGATCCGCCCATTTTGTTCCTCCCTGACAGCCATATCCTCCTGCCAATTATTTCGGTCAAGTCAGCCTCTTGCGCCGCACGATAACAGGAATCCAGATCGAAACAACCGGCCTTCGTGTCAAGTTCCTTGACGTTTCGAAGCCTGCGATCGACGGTAATGTCCGTGTCTTTTCTTACATAGGAATTTAACCAATCCATCGAAATCTCCCCGCTGCTCATACGGACGCGTTCCGCGATCCGCTAACTATCGTGTTAAACGGAAGATGTTTGGATTCAGTAAATTTTCTGGCAGTATCTCAGCCACGCGCCCACGGCGCGCTGTAATAGTTCGTGATTATGCTTAACTGTTCGAGCCTATTTTTAATTTACGCTTACAATTGTACCCGAATATGGGCACCGATCGGTGCTAAAGTGGTTCTATCCATACACATCAAGGTATGAATTGTAAATGTTCTATTAAAATTCCGTTGACAGGGCTGTCTAAAAAAAGAGATTGTACGTCCTCGTTAAGGGAGAGACCTGAAATGTCGCTTGTTATCAAACGCCTGTTGTGGGAGGAAAACGGCGCCACGTCAATCGAGTACGGAATGATCGCGGCTTTGATCGCGCTTGCGCTCGTTACCGCAGTGTCCGCCGTCGGCAAGGATTTAAGCACCGTGTTCACGGCACTACACAACGCCGTTGCGAGGGTAGGCTGAAGATGAAATCGATGGCGGACATGGTCGCCGGGTGCGGCATCGCCTCGGGCGGCGAGATGCTGGATCCGTTATTTCAGGATGGACTATTGCCAAGGCATCCCACAGTGACGGGATGGCCGGGAGCGGTGCGTCGATTCTCAGAAGTTCTAGTCGCAAGCATAAGTTTGCTTTTTCTCGCGCCGTTGCTGATCACGATTTTCGCGCTGATAAAAATGCAAGACCCGGGTCCGGCGTTGTTTGGTCATTGGCGGGTCGGGCGTGGTGGCCGGAGGTTTCGCTGCTGGAAGTTTCGCACCATGGTTCTGGACGCGGAGCAGCGGCTGCAGGATCATTTTGAGGATAATCCTCGCGCGCGCTTGGAGTGGAATGTCAATCAGAAACTTCGGATCGACCCTCGGGTTACGCGGATGGGATTATTTCTCCACAAATCAGGTCTCGAAGAATTGCCCCAGTTGTTGAATGTGCTTTCCGGCGAGATGAGTCTGGTCGGGCCACGGCCGATCGTGGCGGCTGAAATCCAAACATATGGACGCGCTTATGCGGATTATATGCGGGTTCGTCCGGGGTTGACGGGGCTATGGCAAGTTAGCGAACATAACGGAACGAGTTATTCGCGCAGGGTTGCGATCGATACGGATTATGTCCGGCGCTGGAGTTTCGAATTAGACTTCGCCATTCTGCTGCGCACGGTCGAGGCAGTTCTGACTTTCGACAGCTCCGCCTGAAGGTGTGCCGTTACGGGCGGCGGAAAGAGTCCGCCGTCCTAAAGTCACAAAAGTTTTTTGCCTCTTTTTTTCAAAAAAGATGTTTTCCGCTAAAAACCCGTCCTCTGCACCTACTTCACTCGGAGGCTCGGGACCCCGACGCGGGTAGTCGTGTGCCGGCGCTCACCGGCATCCCACGCTGAAAATTTGCGTATTTATGCGGGATAGGGCGCCGCTGCAATAACGCGAAGACAACATTCACAACCAGGATGCTTGTTAGAAATCCGGTCGAGAAAGGTGTTTCGCACGAGGAAGTGGCTATGTCGCCCGATTATAGCCCAAACGAGCCTGTTGAGCAGCCGCCGGCACCAGAGCGGCCGGTGACGGCTGTCCCGGGATTTGAGGCCGGAGCCCAGAAGCAGGTTAGCGAGCTCAGCCTCGAGAGCGAGGCACTGAAAACGGAAATCGTCGAACGTGCCAGAGCCACCGCTGAGCTGAAGCTTGCCGCCAGCGTATTTGAGAACACCATGGACGGAGTGATGATCTCCGACCAGGCGGGCTACATTCTGTCGGTCAATCCGGCGTTCACCGTGATCACCGGCTACAGCGCCGCGGAAGTAGTCGGCAGGCACGTGGACCTGCGGCGTTCCAACCGGCACGACACTGAATTCTATACGAAAATGCGATCCGAGCTGGTGCGCGATGGCCGCTGGGAGGGCGAGGTCTGGAACCGGCGCCAGAACGGCGAGGCCTACCTTGAATGGCTGAGCATCGGTGCGATCACCGGCGATGACGGAAAACCGGTGCGCTACGTCAGTGTATTCAACGATGTAACCGAGCTTAGGCAGAAAGACGAGCGCATCAGGCACCTCGCCTTCCGCGATCCCCTCACCGGCTTGCCCAACCGGGCGATGCTGCTGGACCGGCTGGAGCGCAGCCTGGCGCTTTCCCCGCGTGAGGGGGAAGGTCTGGGAGTGATGATCGTCGATCTCGACCGTTTTAAGAAAATCAACGACACGCTCGGCCACGAAATCGGCGACGGCCTGTTGCAGGAGGTCGCCCGGCGACTAACCAACTGCTTGCGCGAGACCGACACTGTGGCGCGGTCCGGCGGCGACGAGTTCGTTATCCTGCTCGAACATGTGAAGAAGCTGAAAGTCTACGTCCGGGTGGCGGAGAAGATAGCCGCGTGCCTGGCTGCGCCGATGACGCTGGGCGGCCACGTGCTGCACATCGGTGCCTCGATCGGTATCGCCGCCTTCCCCGGCGACGGTGCCGACGCGGTCGAGTTGATGAAGCACGCCGATGCCGCGATGTACGCGGCAAAGGCCGACGGACGCGGCACCTACCGCTTCTTCCAGATGGCGATGGCCCAGGAGGCGGCGCGGCATCTGCAGATGGAAATGAACCTGCGCCACGCAGTGGCCAACGGCGAGCTCGAACTGTTTTACCAACCGCAGGTGTCGCTTGCCACCAACGCGGTGGTGGGCGTCGAGGCCCTGCTGCGCTGGCATCACCCGGTGCTGGGCCTGGTGCTTCCAACAAGCTTCATTCCGCTGGCCGAGGAAAACGGCATGATCGGAGCGTTGGGCGACTGGATACTGGAGGAAGCCTGCCGCCAGTCCCGCGCTTGGCAGGATCAGGGCCTGGACCGGATCAAGATCTCGGTGAATGTCTCCGCCCGGCAGTTGCAAGGGGACGGGCTGGTGGACCGGATCGCCGGCCTGATCAGCAAACATGGGATTTCGCCCTCGGATCTCGAAATCGAATTGACCGAAAGCATGATCATGGCGAACCCGGACGAGGTTTCGGGAGTGCTGGCACGATTGCGCGAAACCGGCATCACGGTTGCCGTGGATGATTTCGGCACCGGCTACTCCAGCCTTGCCTACCTGCGGCGATTGCCGATCGACGTGCTCAAGATCGACCGCTCGTTCGTGGAAAATGCCGACACCAATGAAGACGATGCCCAGATTGTGCGGATCATCGTGGCACTGGGTGAGGTGTTCAAGCTCGAGATCGTCGCCGAAGGAGTGGAAACCGCGGGGCAGGCGGCGTTTCTGAAATCGTGCGGCTGCTCGGTTACACAAGGGTTTCTGCACTCGCCGCCCCTGCCCGCGGCGCTGTTCAGGGCTTGGATGCGGATACGGTCGAGGTTGGTGCAGACGCAGTATACGTGCTGAGGGCGCAGGACGAAGTAAGGCGAAGGAGGAAGCATCTTTTTTGAAAAAATGAAGCAAAAAACTTCTGTTCAATAGGTCAGGAGCGGAAATCTTTAGACGTGTGAACCCGCTTCTCAATTGACAAAGTTTTTTTGCTTCTTTTTGTCCACAAAAAGAAGACTCTTCCTGCATCTCTACCTGCGGACAGTGCGGAATCGCTGAGGATGGGGCGTGATCAACTTCAGATTAGCTTAGCCTTAGCCGCTTGATCTTCTTGCTTAGGCCGACACGCGATATTCCTAGCATGCGCGCCGCCTCCGAACGATTGTTGCCGCTTTCGATCAGCGCCGCGTTGATGAAATTGGTCTCGAGCAATGCGATCTCCTCGTCCAGACTTCCGCGGCGCCCGGTGGCCGCGGCCTTGGCCGGAGCGCCTGCGTCAAATGTGAGCAGATCACGGTCGATCACTACATCGCCGTTCGCCTGCGGCTGCGCCAGCGCCGCGGCACAGTCCACACAGGATTGAAGCTCGCGCACATTGCCGGGCCAGGGCTGCTGCGCCAGCCAGGCGATCGCGTCCGCAGTGAAACGCGCGCGCTTTTTGGGAATGGCACGCTTCAGGAATAAACTGGCGAGAGCCGGCACGTCCTCGCGCCGCTCGGTCAAGGAAGGGGTGCGTAGGATTACGCCTTTCAAACGATAATAAAGGTCTTCCCGGAAACCGCCGTCGCCTACCATCGCTTCCAGATCGCGGTGCGTGGCAGCCACGACGCGAACGTCCGCGGTCCGGTAGTCGCGCCCGCCAACCGGTAGAAAGGTTCCTTCCTGCAAGAAACGTAACAACTTTACTTGCATCGGCGGCGGCATCTCGCCGACCTCATCCAGGAATAAGGTTCCGCCCCTGGCGGCTTCCACCAGGCCGGGCTGGTCGCGGTGCGCACCGGTGAAACTGCCCTTGAGATGGCCGAAGAGCTCGCTTTCCAAGAGCTCGTTCGGGACCGCGCCACAATGGACCGCGATGAAGGGCTTGGGCCGCCTCGCCCCGCTGCGGTGAAGCGCGCGCGCTACTAGTTCTTTGCCGGTTCCGGTCGGACCCAGGATTACCACGGACAAATTGGTCGGGCCGATGCGCCGGATGTTGTCGCGTAACCGGCGGATCGGCTCGGAATGGCCGGCGATGCCCATGTCGTCGTCGCCCTGGCCGGCACGTAAGGACGTGATCTCCTGGTCCAGTTTGGCTTTTTGGACGGCGCGGGCGACGACGAAACGTAGCATGTCCGGATCGACTGGCTTCGCGATGAAATCCCACGCGCCCGCTTCGGTGGCACGTAGCGCCAGCTCGTGGTCGGCGTGCGCGGTGATGACGATGACCGGGACCGCGCAAAGTTGAGGGATCAGTTGCAGTCCGGCCTCGGGCGTGAGCGTGGGCGGCATTACCAGATCCAGCAGGACTACGTCGGGCTCGACCTCCTTGAAGCGGGCCAGCGCCGCGGCCGCGTCGCCGGCTACCGATACCCGATGGCCGAGGCCTTGCAGCCACGCCGAACCGAGCCGTTGGAACGCCGGCTCGTCATCAACCAGTAGAATGTGACCGGTTTCGGGCTTCATGGTGGGGTCACCGGAGGGAAGGATAGGGAGAAGCAGGTTTTCCAGCCGGGACGCTCGGTCAGTTCAACGGTGCCTTGGTGGGCGGCCATGACCTTGGCCACGATCGCGAGCCCCAGACCGGTGCCGTTGGGCCCGCGCGAGACGAACGGCTGGAATAGACTGTCGCGGATCGCGGGGGGAACGCCCTGGCCGCCGTCGCAGATGTGGAGCCTGGTTCCTCCGTCGGGAAGCTGGTCGGCATCGATGCCGATCGAAATTGCGGGCGTCCCATCCGGATATGCGGCGACGGCATTGTCGAGCAGATTGACTAGCGCCTGGTTTAGCCGTTGGGGGTCGCTCCAGACCTCCAGCGCATTGTCCAGGGCTGGGGCGAGTGCAACCCCCGGATATTGGACCGCGGCGCGGCGGACCTCGAGGGCGAGGTCGAGCTTGCGCGGCTCGAAGCGCCAGGATTTCGAATAATCCAGCAGATCCTGCGCCAGTCGCGAGATCCGCTGCACCTGGATGGAGATTTCCTTGCGCAGCTCGGGTGGGCTGCCCGCCGCCGCCATCGAAATGATGTTGAGCGGATTCCTGATGTCGTGCGCGACGGTGGCAGCCAGGGCACCGAGCTCCGCCAGCCTGGCCTGTTGCTGGGTTTCGCGCTCGCGCGCGGCTAGTTCCTGAGCGTGTTCCAGGTGCGACGCGGCTTCGGCCAGAACCGCGCCGAACGCGTGGGCGCCGTAGATCGGCCCCGGCGGTGAGCCTTCCCATCCCGACAGGGTGCAACGCCAACGGCCGCTGAGCTTCGAACAAGTGATCGTGGCGACGGCGCCGCCGCGCGGCGAGGCGTCGGGCGCCACCGTGACCGCGATCGCCATGCGGAGCTGGCGCGACAGGATTTCCGCCGCCTCGACGGCGAGTTCCTCGTAGCTGAGTTGGGGGTCAAGCTTCTGCCGCCACGTCGACAGCAGCTCGTCGGTTATTTGCAGGCCGGGATAGACTATGCGGGTTGCAAGCCGCCGCATCGGATCCACCAGCGCCATTGCCAGCACCACGATCGCAGCGCGGGCGGTCCAGATGCCGGCGGACGAGCCGATCGGCAGCGGTATTACCGCCAAAGCACCGACCAGCACCACTCCGCATCCCGCCAGCAGGGTGAAGGCGAGTGCGCGGCGCGCCCAGGCGTTCTCCACCATCAGTTCGTAGCGCAGGATGCCGTAGACCAGAATCAGGGGGTAAAGCGGCAGCAGCAGCAGCGGGAATGGGTAGATCGCAATACCCACCGCAACAAATGCGTATCCCGACATCGAGGCGAGACCGAGCCCGCTCGCCAGGCACACCGCCACGAGTTGCCGGCGCCGCGCGGCGCTTTGACCGAACCAGCTCAGCGCCAGGATCAGGTGACCGAGAGTGCCGAACAGCGCCCACATCATGCCGACCGCCCAGCCGAGCCGGTTGGGCTTGAACACGTAGTCGAACCCCGCCCATGGGCCGAAGTCGCCCGGCGGATAGAGGATGGCGAGGAGCGTGGTGGCGGCGCCGAGAGCGTAGCAAGCGAAGATTGCGCCGCGCGGTACTTTGGCTTTGGTGAAGCTGATGGTGAAGTGCAGAAATACCGCCGCGGTGAGCGAGGAAAGCGCGATCATCCGCGTGGCAACGGGGATCGCACCCGGGCCGAACCAGGCCGGCAACTCGCTGCCGGCAATCCAGACCGCGACACCGACCAGAAATATCACCAACTGCAGGCCGCCGGCGACGCCACGGACCCGTAGTTGTAGAACCCCGGCGAGCGCCAGGCTCTCGGCGAGGGCTAGGGCCAGGGCTGCGTGAGCGACGAGCGGAGACATGGTAGGGCCTTTAAACATAGTTAGTGAAATCAATAGGCTGAAGCAGAAGGAAGTCTTCTTTTTGTGAACAAAAAGAAGCAAAAAAACTTTGTCAATTAGGGCTGCGTTGTCTTGCGGGGGTGCACTCCGATCTAATTCACCAAAAGTTTCTTGCTTCTTTTTTTCAAAAAAGATGCTTCCTTCCCTCACTGCAACTTACTGATTTTAATCAATTTATTTGGGACCGACTGTTAGAATATTCTTTTGTTCACAAAAAGAAGATTCTTGCCTGTTCTGCGTCTGAGAACTTTGTTTACGCCCTTCAACCGAAACTGTAAACTTTGGATACAGCCCAGCGCCCATGTATCGCAATTAAGTCATTGTTTTATATGAGATAATACTTTAATCCCGGCCCTGGCACATCAGCTGCACATCTCCTTGCACGATCCAACCAAGGAGAAACATCATGTCTACCTGGGCACAACTCGCCGCCGCACTCGGTCTTACTCTGGCGCTGAGCCTTACCGCACTGGCGGTGATCCGGCGACCACTGTTCACGGTGCTGGAATACATTTGTGGCACCGACGTCGGTGCCCGTTTCTGGACCGCCTATTCATCGGTTTTGATCTTCCTCGCCCCGCTGTTTCTGGTGGCGATCATGCTTCGGGCGGGAGGGGACCCAGTCGCCGAAGTTCAAGCCACCATCGCGACCGCCGCAGTGGGGCTGATTGCCGCGTTCGTTATCATGGGGTTGGCGGTCTCAATCTCGGCGTCGAAAAAGCAGGCCGGTCCGAAGCCTTCGCCGGCGGCGCAATAGCGCCGAGAGACCGGGGGCTCGCCAATGACCAGCACATCGATCCAGCTTGGACGCTCAGAGTCGGCAGCGGCACGGCGGGCCGAGAGCAACGAATTCGACTTCGCGCGCGTCGTCGGAGCCGCCGCGTGGAGCCGCCTCGCGCCCCCGATCCGCCAGCGCTTCAGCGAGAAGCCGAAGTACCGTGAAGCCATCCACTACGACGGGATCATGCATGTGGTTCACTGCTCGGCCGCGGGATGGTTGCTCGCCCAGGCCGCGCGGCTGATCGGCACGCCGTTCGCACTTCATGCGGGTACCGACGTGCCGGTCACGATCACTCTGCGCGGGATCGACCACGGCGCCGCGATCGTTTGGGAACGCACCTATTGGTATCCGGACCACCCCGCGGCGGTGGTGAGTTCCGAAAAACGGATGGCGGCCGACGGAGGCTTGCTCGAATGCGTCGGCGCCGGGATTGCGATGCGGCTTGCGCTCGAGGAGCGCTGCGGCGCGCTGCATTTCCTGAGCCTCGGGTATTTCTGCAAGGTCGGATTTTGGCGGATCCCGCTGCCCAACTGGCTTTCCACTCACGTCATCCACGAGGACCTCGGTGGCGGTCGTTTCCGCTTCGCCATGACGGTCCGTAACCGCCTGTTCGGGCTCTTGTTCCATCAGGACGGCATTTTCCACTCGAAGGAAGTCTGATCATGATCAACGTCTTGATGCTGCTGACAGCACAGAGTTTGCTCGGCGGCTTCGATAATCTCTGGCATCACGAAATCACCGAGGACCTCACCCACCGGCCGAGCGCTCGGGGCGAGTTGATGCTGCATACCGCGCGCGAGTTCCTGTACGGGGTGATTTTCACCAGTATCGCCTGGGTCCGGTGGGAAGGTGCCTGGACCATCGTATTCGCGGCGATCCTGGTGACCGAAATCGCGATTACGCTCACGGATTTCGTGATCGAGGATCAAACCCGGCGTCTGCCTGCGTTTGAGCGCGTGCTGCATACGCTGCTCGCGATCAATTTCGGCGCGGTGCTCGCGGTCTGGGTGCCGGAGCTGCGTCACTGGGCGGCGGCGCCGACCGCACTGGCGCCGGCGTACTACGGCGTCTGGTCGTGGCTGATGACTTGTTTCGGCGCCGGTGTGACCGGCTGGGGGGTGCATGACTTGTTTGCGGTGGGGCGTCTCGGCGTGCCAGAGTGGCAGCGTCACCCGATCAGGCAGGGGCATAATCCGTCGCCGAAAACCATCATTATCACTGGCGCCACCGGCTTTATCGGCCAGGCTCTCACCCGCGCGCTGATCGGGCGCGGCGAGACGGTGATTGCGCTTACACGCGATGCGCAAAACGCTGGTTATCTGTTCGGCTCGCTGGTCGAGATTGTCGAAAGCCTGGATCGGATCGAGGCGGGGCGCCGGATCGATGCGATTGTCAATCTCGCCGGCGAGCCTTTGGCGGGCGGGCTTTGGACCAAGGCGCGGAAGGAACGGTTTCTGCACAGCCGGCTTTCGGTGACCGACGCGGTTCTGGCGCTGATCCGCCGGTTGGAAACCAAGCCGGAGGCGCTGATCAACGGCTCGGCGGTGGGGTTTTACGGCGATCGCGGGGATGAGACGCTTACCGAGGCGAGCGAGCCCCGGCCGGTATTCATGTCGCAGCTCTGCCAGGAGTGGGAGGCCCGCGCGCAGCAGGCGGCGGATTTCGGGGTTCGGGTTTGCCGGCTGCGGATCGGGTTCGTGCTGGGCGCCGATGGGGGGGCGGCCAAACCGCTTGCGCTCGCGACGCGATTCGGCGGCGGGGCTGTGATGGGTAGCGGTTCGCAAATCATTTCGTGGATTCATATCCGCGATCTGGTCCGGCTAATTTGTTTCTGTATCGATCGTCCCGATGTAGATGGGGCGGTGAACGCGGTGGGGCCGGCACCGGTAACGCAGACGGAATTCGCGCGATGCCTTGGCAGGGCGGTGCATATGCCGGTGTTCCTGAAAGTTCCGGCGGGTGTGCTGCGGACTGGGCTTGGCGAGATGTCGGATTTGTTCCTGATTAGCCAACGAGTGCTGCCCGCCAGAGCGACGGCGGCGGGATTCGAGTTCGAGTTTCGCGCGCTCGATCGCGCGTTTGCCGACCTCTTCAGCGATCGGGCCGATGCGCCGCGCGCATAGCCGAGAAACTGTCCCAGTCGCTTATTGACAAAGTTTTTTTGCTTCTTTTTGTTCACAAAAAGAAGACACTTCCGCCGTGGACGGAGCACACAATTCTTAAAATAATTCGGCCATTCGTGGGGAAACCTTCCTCCTGATATGGCGTTGCTATTTTCGCGTCTTCCTGGCCTCCAGGCGGCATGGGGCTTTACATGGATAAAACCGGCAACGACTCTACTCCCACTGACCAACCGGAGGGAACCCAAGCGCTGCTTACGGCGCCCCCGCCGCGCAAATTGATTGAAGCCCGGCCGGGGCTTTCTGCCGCATCGCCACCACGGGAGCGGCACTGGGTGCGCTGGGTCATAATTCTGCTGGCCGTCCTGGCTGCGATCTGGTTGATCTGGCGCATCTGGCCGGCGAAAAAAGCCGCGCCCGTCGTTGCGGCGGTGCCGGTGGGCGTGGCGAAAATCGTCAATGGCAATATGCGGGTGGTCCTGACCGGTCTCGGTACGGTGACGCCGATCGCCACTGTCACGGTCCAGACCCAGATCAGCGGGCAATTGATGTCGGTGGGGTTCAAGGAAGGACAGATCGTAAAAAAAGGCGACTTCCTGGCCCAGATCGACCCCAGACCTTACCAGGTGGCGCTCGAACAGGCGGAGGGCACGCTGGCGCACGACACCGGCCTGCTCAACCAAGCCAAATCCGATCTCGCACGCTATGTTATTCTGAACAGCCAGGACAGCATCTCCAAACAGGAGGTGACCGACCAGCAGTACCTGGTGCAGCAGGATCAGGGCACCGTGATGGATGATCAGGGCACGGTGGATAACGCCAAACTCAACCTCACCTATTGCCACATCGTCTCGCCGGTGACCGGCCGATTGGGTCTGCGCCTGGTCGATCCGGGCAATTATGTGCAGACCTCGAGCGGGACCGGATTGGTCGTGGCAACCCAATTGCAGCCGATTTCGGTGATCTTCGTGCTGCCGGAAGATGATATCCCGGAGCTCGCCGAGCAGATGCAAACCAATGCGGGCATGCCGGTCACGATCTATGATCGCAGCAACGACAAGCAGCTTGCCCAAGGCAATCTCACCGTGCTTGACAATACGGTTGATACCACGACCGGGACGGTGAAACTGCGGGCGAGCTTCCCCAATGCCAATTTAGCCTTGTTTCCCAATGAGTTCGTGAACGCGCGGTTGCTGCTTAAGACACTGACCCAGGTGCCGGAAGTGCCGGTGCGGGCGCTGCAGGACGGCGCGCCCGGTTCGTCGGATGGCGCGCCCACCGAGTTCGTCTATCTGATAAATCCCGATAATACTGTCGGCGTGCAGCTGGTCACGACGGGGATCACCGACGGGGACAATGTGCAGGTGCTCAGCGGGCTTAAAGCCGGCGACACCGTGGTGATCGACGGCACCGACCTGCTGCGGGACGGCGCCAAGGTAAAGATCACGGCCGACGCCGGCAATGCCCCGGTGACCACGAACGACGGTCCCGGCGCGCCTCCTGGCGAGCAGACGCAGAACTCGACACCGGTATCCGGCGGTAGCCAGTCCACCACCTCGACTCAGTAGGCGCGTTGTGAATCCATCTCGCGTCTTCATCCTCCGGCCGGCGGGCACCACACTTCTGATGGTGGCACTGGCGCTGATCGGCATCGTGGCGTACCGGTTCCTGCCGGTCTCGGCCCTGCCGGAAGTGGATTACCCGACCATTCAGGTCTCCACCTTCTACCCTGGCGCAAGCCCAGAGGTGATGACTACCGCGGTTACCGCGCCGCTGGAGCGGCAGTTCGGCGAAATGCCCGGACTGGACCAGATGAGCTCGATCAGCTCCGCCGGTTCGTCCGTGATCACGCTGCAGTTTTCGCTTACGCTGTCGCTCGACGTGGCGGAACAGGAGGTCCAGGCCGCAATCAATGCCGCCAGCGGTTTGCTGCCGACCGACCTGCCGGCGCCGCCGGTCTATGCCAAGATCAACCCAGCCGATACGCCGGTGGTGACGCTGGCGCTCACGTCGAAAACCTTGCCGCTGACCAAGCTGGAGGATCTCGCCAACATTCGTGTCGCGGAAAGATTGTCGCAACTTAGCGGCGTCGGTTTGGTGAGCCTCTCGGGCGGCAATCAGCCGTCGGTGCGCATTGAGGTCAATCCGCGCGCCCTGGCGGCCTACGGCATCGCGATCGACGACATCCGCACCGACATCACCAACGAAACCACCGACACGCCGAAGGGCAACTTCGACGGGCCGTCGCAAGACACCACAATCAATGACAACGACCAATTGCAGAGTGCCCAGGAATACAAGGACACCATCATCGGCTACCAGAACGGCAACGCCATCCATCTGTCGGACGTGGCGACGGTACTGAATGGATCCGAGAACAGCGAGCTTGCCGCGTGGGCGAACAAGACCCCCGCAATCATCGTGAACGTTCAGCGTCAACCTGGTTCCAACGTTCTCGCCGTGGTGGACCAGGTGAAGGCGCTGCTGCCGCAACTGGAAAAGACCCTGCCAGCGGCCGTGGACGTGCAGATATTGTCGGATCAGACCACCACCATCCGCGCCTCGGTCGCTGATGTCGAGTTCGAACTCGGATTGGCGGTGGCACTGGTGGTGATGGTGATCTTCGTGTTTCTGCGCAACCTGCCGGCGACCTTAATCCCCAGCCTGTCGGTGCCGCTGTCGCTGCTGGGCACGCTCGGCGGTATGTATTTGTTCGGCTTTTCGATCGATAACCTGTCGCTGATGTCGCTTACCATCGCCACCGGCTTCGTGGTCGACGACGCGATCGTGATGATCGAGAACATCGCGCGCTACGTGGAAAAGGGCGACAGCCCGCTCGAGGCCGCGCTTAAAGGTTCGGGCGAAATCGGCTTTACCATCATTTCGCTCACGGTATCGCTGATCGCGGTGCTGATCCCATTACTGTTCATGGGCGACGTGATCGGCCGGCTGTTCTATGAATTCGCCGTGACGCTGGCCACCACGATCATCTTGTCGGCGGTGGTGTCGCTTACCCTGGTGCCGATGCTGTGCGCGCTGATGGTGCGCCACCGGCCGGAAAATACCCGTAACCGGTTCGATCTCGCCGCGGAGCGCGGGTTCAATTGGATCATTGGGCGCTACGACCGTGGCTTGACCTGGGTGCTCGATCATCAGGGCCTCACCCTCATCGTCGCCGTTCTGACCTTGTTGCTGACCGCGTTTCAGTTCATCGAAATACCCAAGGGATTCGTGCCGGTCCAGGATACCGGCGAGATCCAAGGGATTTCCTATGCCGCGCAGGATATTTCGTTCGGGGAGATGGCGCAGAAACAACAGTTGCTGGCGGACGCCATCCTCAAGGACAAGGATGTGGTCAATCTGTCGTCCTTTATCGGCGTCGACGGCACCAACGATACGTTGAACACCGGCAGGTTCCTGATCACGCTCACGGACCGCGACAAGCGGAGCGAGACTGCAGCCCAGATCATCGTCCGGCTCCAACGCGAGATCGCCGACGTGACCGGTATTTCGCTCGCGATGCAGCCGGTGCAAGACATCACCATCGACAGTACGGTCGCCCGCTCGCAGTACATGTTCTTCCTGGAGAACCCCGACCAGAGCCAATTCGCCCTCTGGGTGCCGAAGCTTGTCCGGCGCATGCGGCAGATGGCCGAATTTGCCGATGTCCAAAGCGACATGGCGAACAAGGGGCGTGAACTGGAGATGACGGTCGATCGCGCCACAGCGGCGCGCTTCGGTATCACCTCGGCGACGGTGGACAATGTGCTGTACGACGCTTTCGGCCAGCGGATCGCTTCCACGCTTTATACGCAGTCGAACCAGTACCGGGTGATTCTGAACGCGGATCTCACCGACTTGAATAGTTTGGATCAGGCTCTTAACGGTCTCTATGTGCCGTCCGCCACTTCCACCACCGGGCAGGTGCCGCTTTCGGCGATCGTGCAGCTCAGCGAACAGAACGGCCCGCTTCAGCTCGAGCATCTCGGGCAGTTTCCGACGATTTCGGTGTCATTCAATCTGGCGGCCGGCGCTTCGCTCGGGCACGCGGTAGCCGACATTGCGGACGCCGAAAAGGACGTCGGACTGCCGCAAAGCTTCCTCACCTCCTACCAAGGCGCCTTGTCGGCATTTCAGTCATCGCTGTCCAACGAGGGGTTCCTGATCGTGGCGGCGATCGTGTCGGTGTATATCGTGCTGGGCGTGCTCTATGAAAGTTTCATCCACCCGATCACGATCTTGTCCACCCTGCCCTCGGCTGCCGTCGGCGCGTTGCTGGCGCTGCGTATCGCCGGTGCCGATCTCGACATCATCGGCATCATCGGCATCATCCTGCTGATCGGCATCGTGAAAAAGAACGCGATCATGATGATCGACTTCGCGCTGGAGCGGGAACGCGTCGAGAAAAAGTCGCCCCGCGAGTCCATCCACGAGGCGTGCCTGCTGCGTTTTCGCCCCATCCTGATGACCACCATGGCGGCGATCCTGGCGGGGCTGCCGCTGATGCTGGGCAGCGGCACCGGCTCCGAGCTTCGCCAACCGCTCGGCATCGCCATCGTCGGCGGCCTGACGGTAAGCCAACTCCTGACCCTCTTCACCACCCCGGTGATCTACCTCGCATTCGACCGCCTCGCCTCCAGCCTCCGCGAACGGCTCGGATGGCGCACGCGAGAGGCCCCGGCGGAATGAAAGTGCGAGGCAAGGCGGGGGCCTTGCCCCTCGACCCCACCAAAGGCCGAGAGGCCCTTGGAACCCGGGACTTTAGGTTTGGGGGAGGGCTGCGTGATTGGGAGACCAT
>Ga0302310_10002403_pt1 | contig 15026 bp, 9 predicted proteins | sample III_Palsa_N1_2_FD_200451 | JGI IMG/M metagenome (GOLD analysis project Ga0302310, IMG submission 200451) | Peat permafrost microbial communities from Stordalen Mire near Abisko, Sweden - III_Palsa_N1_2 | ecosystem: Environmental > Terrestrial > Soil > Palsa > Peat permafrost | place: Sweden...
ACGCTGCAATACGCGCGCCATCGTGTAAGCGTCGATCTTGAGTCCGGCGCGTTGGGCGCGATGTAACTCGTCGCTTGCGCCTGTGCCGGGCAGCACTTCGACCGCCGTGTTGATGCGTATGGCCTCCTGCCATGGCGTCGCGGGGATGGGTGCCGCCGCCAGCAGCTTGCCGGCATCGCGCGCTCTACCAGTTCTCGCCAGGTAGCGCATCGCGTCGATCAAGTGGTCATTGGCAGGATCGAGCTGCACGGCCATAACCGCTTCCTGTCCGGCACGGTTGTCGTTTTTTATGGCCGCATAACCGCGTGACAACGCGGCGTGAAGACGCGCGCGCTGCGCCGTGCTCCAACCCTTCGAGGTGGCGACAAGCGGCTCGCCATAAGCGATCGCATCCGCGCCAAACCGACGTTCGAGCAGATAAAGTGCCGCTTCGGGATCGCTTGGAAACGCCTTGTCGAGCGCGGTGCGGCAAGCGTCCAGGTCCTTCCCGGCGACGTTGCCCCAGCTCAGATCATCCGACCACGCGAAGCGTTCGATGAATTTGCATTGCGCGAGAAGAAGCGACACGTCGCCGGGATTTTTGCGCTGAGCCTCACGATAAAGGTCGAGCACCTGCTGGTAGCTGTTCTCCTCCTGGCCAACGACGAATTCGACGGCCTGGTCCGGCGCGCGAATTTTGTCGGGCGACAGGTGAGCTGCGTCGGACGCAACGGCATCACCTGTCAGTAGTGCGCCGGCTAGGGCAAGGAGGCAAGTTGTTAGGGTTCTGGCGAGCATGGAAGCAGACGGTAGAGGACGCAGATCGCAGAAAGCCGGGGAAAGCGCATTTTGTATTTCCGGATTTATTGCCAGAAAATTGATGACCGGCGGTGCCGCAGTCAACGCCTCACCCACTCAGAGCGTCCCAACTTTTAGGCTTGGCGAGCTGCGGCATAACCATCGGCCTGATTGAATATCGGCTGTGGGAGATGAGTTCTTTAGCGTTCTCGTATTACTCGGCTTCAGTTTGCGATATCAAGGGGAGGTGCTTCCTTACGCAACGCCAGTAGTGCGGCCACCACTATCAACACCAACCAGACAACGGCTTCCCCTCACTGTAATTGGGCAAGTGATGAGTATCGATAGTCCTTCCGCAATGGATGTCCAGCAAGCTGCCAAAGGATTTCTGTCCCGTATGCCTTGTACGCTACACCCGCCTTGTCGGCAATCTGACGTAGCGTCGGGACCACAAAATCGACAGATCGAGGCCCCGATTCTTCGATCTTGCTGGAGAACCATCTGGTTCTGCGTGCGCCGCAGAAGAGCGAGCGCGAGACCACCGACGATCAGTGGCACCGCAATGAGAAGAATTAGCCTGCTCTCGATCATCCACGTGACGGGATTCATCGGATCGACGGGGATGCACGAGCAAAAGCGCGTCGAACGAGGAGGCCATCATCCAGCGGCCCCAGATACGCATTTTTTCGTTTTTCAAACCGTTGTTTCCTTTTGAGGCAGGGGCGAGACCGCGCACAGATACAGGGATTCGACCTGGGGCTCGCGCCAGGCAACCAGCTGTGGTCCGGCACCGCGCATTGCTTCCATCGCAATCGCGAGTGCAATCCAGCCACTGGCCGGCCCGGACTTGCCCAGAGGGCCGTCGAGCAGGCGTTCAGTCGGCATATCAGCGGCATCCGGCGTCAGTGCCGAGCGAATGGCAGTTGATTCGTCTTCGCCACAGCCAGTACTCCACACTTGCCTGATTCGATCTGGCGACATCTGGATCTGCTCGATCTGGGAGAGCCCGGTCTTCAGCGTGTCGCCTGCGCTAATCATGGGACGCAAGATCGAACCTGCCGTCGATGTATCCGGCTCGATCAGAAATGCTGCCGCACCTTCGCTGAACTCGTGCTCGTCCTCTTTGTCTGCCCAGAACTGTGCCGCGATTACGAGCCGCGTAGCAGGATCGACCCTGTCCACCAGTTGGGTAATCCACTGCACACCATCAGTTGCTGACTGCGCTTCGACGCGAAATCTCACACGCGGGGCAAAACAACCCAAAACACGAGCCGCGCACGCCGTCCATGCTCTAGCCTGTCCAAGCGACGTGTCATCGAGCATCAGCGTGACGACGACCTCTTTCCGGGTACGCAAAGCATGGGCGAACCGCACTGCGACGAGGCGCAATAGCCTTGTGCGACGGAACGCTGCCGCGCGGTCCTTCGCCCAATGAAATGCGACGTTTCGTTCCTTGTGCGACGGGAGGTCGATCTTCGATTCGACGAATTTGGCGATCTTGTTTGTGGCTGCCGGGAGTGCCGCAGCATCGACGACGTGCAAATTGCGGCGGCTCCATTCGCGCCACATTCCGCGAAGCCGGTCCTGCTCTCTTTCGGTTTCCTCAGCATCAGTCTGTTCCTCTTCCCAGTCGTCCAGTCTTACGCCAAACGCCAAGGCGCAGGCGACGAGCGGAGCGCCAAACAGCGCAATCCAGAACTGGAACGTGTTGGTCGGTTTGCCGTGCGGCCAGAGCAGCAACACAGCAGTCGCCGCGCCCGATGCGATGGCAATGAGCACTGGAAGCCACACACGCAGGGAGATCGGCTTGGGGTACTCGATCTTGGTGAAAACGGGAATGGGCCAGGTCATCTGAAAAAGTTGCTAGGTGGTCTGGAAAAGCGAGCGCAATTCATTAATTTCGTTTCTCGTTGGCAGTGACCCTGCAATGAGAGTCGGTTATTTCCGCCGGGTCTTCCGCGCTTAGGTACGTCCAAGCCTTCATTTTTAGGTTGAATGCAATTACCAATTTCCCGTCATCGGTCTGATAAAAATAACTACCACCCGTGGCTGCGTGACGAATACCGCCAATGGTTATTGATGCCCCGGGGTCGCGAGTATCTATTTTAATATTCCCACATTTTCAAAAATGACAAATATAAAAATTACTCAACCTAATTTTATTTTCAGAAATAGATGAGGCTAGTGCCGGATACGCCAGTAAAAACAATACGAGAAAAATTGGCTTCACCTATTTTCTCATCGCGTTAATCCCGATCTATTTTTAAGAGTAAGAAATTATTATTTTAGTGATTATAGCGATCTAATGCGACATTATGCCTCTTCCGTGGCAAATTGCTTTGTCGCTATCGCGAAGCGCTTCCATTGTGAATTCATTTCCATCTTGGCGAATCAAGGCATAACGCTTCATATTACTTTTCGTCGAATTCCCGATTAAATCGATTTCTGCTTGGTACATGTTATCGTCTTGCGTAGAAGGTCGAACGGAACCATAGGTAAGCCTCCCGTTCTTGAGACCTGAGTTAATTCTCTGGTGTGCTTCTAGTAAACTGGTGGCATTGTTAGGTTACCTCCACTTCCGTGCGAGATCATCATCCATCTTTAATCATTCGTCGACGAAATCACAACCATTCGTGGCAATTGGCTGAACGCGTTGAACAGATTCTCCGGCGAGGTGATACCTAAAAATTCCATGACGGATCATTACGTTGGAATCGAGTGATCCGACAGTTGCGCGCACTTCGAAACCGATGCATGCCGCCCGTCTTCGTCTACATGTCCAGCAATGTTTTTAGCTCCTCCCGCGCCGCAATCTATCCGGTTTCCGCTTTGCATGATAAAGCAATAGGATCCAGTTACGGCACCGTCGCTGGTCTCGTTGAGCTTTATTTCAAAAGTTGAATACGGTTTGCTCGATCCATCGACATATTCTACGTATTCCCAATTTCCGGACAAATTCCCAGCATCGGCGGCCCATGCATCGAGTGCAAGAACAGACAGCTTACTGCCACTGTAAAAAAGGTAGCGCGTTTCAACATGTTCATACCTGCACCAGCAAGCAATCATCCACTCTGTTTAGCCAACCCGATATAATTATCTGCCTCATTGAGAGAGTGCAGATAACTCATCTAGACGTTTTTTCATCGAAGCAAGAATGCATTTATTATCCGCGCCACACGTATTGCGCGCCGCTAGCCACGTCTTCTGACCGCGCATGAATGAAGCGAAATCGTTGCTTGCATCGCGGTATTGAGATAGAGCCAATTTATACGCCTCCGATACACTGCGATCAAATGAAGACAATTCTATTGAATGACATATCTCATTCTCCACGTCGGTACTCGACTTTAAACAGTCGAAAGAGGGGTTTGGTTTCTGATTGCTCGAAATTCTATCCAAAACAAGGATCGTTTCGTCGTACCATCTCAGCAAAATCCGATTGCCGTCTGTAAGGAACAGCCACGAGCCTTGCATATTTCTTTCTGCCCCCAAATTGCCATTCCACAATTTATCCTTGCAATAAACCTGCATTATCTCGGGGTTTCTATCCCGACCGAGATCAAGCTGATAAGCCTTTGCATCTGCATGTATGGCGGGATATCCATATCCCGCCATACTTTTCTTTATCAACTCATCCGAATCGGTGACGGCTATTTTTATCCACGGTGTCAAACATTCGAAATTTTCCGGAGTGTCGTTCGATATCTGATCTGGCGAAAATGTGAAAATTCGTCCCACTAACCGAGGATCATTCCATGCATAAAAGGGAGCTCGGGATGCCTCCGTGTTTATGTGAACTTCGGCGACTTCCCATTTTCCTTTTATGGAATCAGGTAAATCCTTTGCGAAAACTGGAAGGGCCAAAATTGAAAATACCAGAAAAACAAAAGTAAATTTCATCTTCAACATCCCCGAAAATTAACGATTCCCATATTATTCTATATATTAGAATCAATCACCTCGACGGAAGTGGGTGACCATTGAATTCATATCGGCTATTTTTATACAGGCCAACTTCGTCTGAACGTCGATTTGTAAGCCCTGACATCACGACACCTCCTGAAGTATTTCCCTCCCTGATTTTGGCCATTGCGCTATCAATTTGTCCATTATTTATAAAATTGGCAACACTTTGCCAGCGTCCTGCTGGATTGTAGGCAAAACTTACGAGCGAATCAAATTCATTTTGACGGATTGGAACCTTAATCGATTTCCGTACCATATCTTCGTAGTGTCCAATCGTGTTGCGAAGCAACTGGACCTGTTGATCATCAGTTAAGTTAACTAAATTATGATTCGTGATAGCAAATGTGTTTGCGGCACCCCCTTGTAACCCCGACGCGTGTGAGACGCCCTGTGCCGTTGCATCAGAAAGACCAATTGATTTCATGGCAGCAATGATCTCACTTGGATTTCTTCCTTTCATATCGTATCCCGCACCGAGTGTTACACCGCTAGCGCCGTGAGGCCAATGCAGATGATTAGTAACGTTTGCTTGCGCCTCATGTGCAAATATGAACCATAGTCCGTTGTCTGAGATCGCATTTACGTTTGCACTGGTGCTCCGATAGAAGTTCCCCACCAGTCCGATCGGATGGATATGCCACACATCAGGATCAGTCGGAAAGCCCTTCACGGTCTTCACCTGGTTCCACCACTGGAGCTTCTTGATCCGCTCCATCTCGGTTTTCCAGATGGGCTTTCCGACATCACCCATGATCGGCAGGAGCGTTTCCCACTTGCTCATGTCTCCGCCCCACTCGCTCTCATACCGAACTATGAAATGTGACAGCGCCTCGGCTAGCCACGGCACCGTCAATGCCCTTTTCAAGTCGGCCGGAACAACATTCCCCTTGCCGCTACCCTGGCGCTTTGCGGCAGTCTCAAGTTTTGCGATCAACAGGCCCGCATTCACCTTCGCGGCAACGATACTGAACTCCTGTTCCTCGCCATCAAGCAACTGCTTTTTCTCATAGAGGGTGCGCCGATACAGGTCAAGCAGCGGCACGCTGGTCGTATCAACCGTATCGAACCCAGGCCACGACCATGGGCTTTGCCATTGCGTATTAGGGTGGTTCTTTTCGCAAACCCATCCGAAAATCGTCTTGCCACCACTATCGCCTGCCGCGATTGACCACCATTGCGTGCCTTGATCGTCCATTGCCTTGTCCCCGTCCTGGACCTGATCAAGTTGGGCACGCGAAAGTACCTGCTGGTAGCCGACCGCTGCCCCCGCTGCATTGCCAGGCTGCAACGGAAAATTCGTCCAGGTTTGAATGGCTGCGCCATAAGCCTTACCAGCATCCGTGCGTGCGACCCACAACGGATTGCCTACGGGAGTTCCGTTAGGTTCATTGCGGTGACCATGCCCACTCCCATGGCTGTGGGCGCTGCCCTGCGCGGGGTATTGGGTCGGCTGGACCTTGGCCCAGTAGCCTTTGCCGGGATCGCCATTCGTGCCCTTCGCAAGCATGAGCGCGAGGCCAGAAAGTTGCGCGTTGCTTTGCGAATCGGTGGGATTGACGAACTTTGCTCGCTGCTGAATAACCAGCAACGTTTTTCCACTGTCGGGCAGCTTGTTCGCGCGATCTCTGCTTTTGGTGATGAAATCGTTAATCTGCGCGCCGGTAAAGACCTCGACGTGAAGCAGCGGACGCGTAGGCTTGGGTGGCAGCTTCTGCGCCTGGGATGAGTTCGTATACTCGCCCAGGTAACCGACCACATCGCCCGCATTGACCTTGAATGGTTTGTCGAGCACGACCACGGCATCGAGCGGCTTGGGGTCAATGTTCGTATCAAGCTCGTCAAGATTTATCCATCCCGTTGCGGCGCGCGCGTCCGGCGTTCCACCTGCGATAGCTGAAACTGGCGTGCCCTTGATGATGCCCGCAATCTGCGCCCATCCGGATGTCGCGTTACCGGCCACATCGAGCTCACTCCCGCGCGGCAGCAAACCGATGACCGTCCCGCTCAGTCGATCGAGAATTCGGGCGCCCTGCGCGCTCTCAGGCGCATCTGCAATATTTCCTGCATCTGCCGGCGGCAACGCATACCGGAGCTTCTGGTCGCCTTGCGGCGTAAGTGCTCCAAGGCTGTCTGTCGAAGGGCCTGCCGCAATACTCTCGAGTTGCGAGTCATGGCCGGGCGTTGGTGTACCGGCCCCAGCTGAATCGAGATCGAACCGGAATGGCGTATTGAGCCTGGGAGGTTGCGCCTGGCGATCGTTGGCCTTGCTGCCGACGCTGAAATGCTTGTCGCCCTGCCAGAAAGCCAGGGGATGAATCGATGGCGCCGACTGGCTATTACCGTCGCCCTGCGCCGCTTTGTAGCCTGCCCAGTCGAGCTGGTGCATATACAGGCTGTAAAACTCCAGCACTTCATCTGCGGGCGGTTGATACTCCTGCGGTGTGCTGGCACCCGCTGCGGACGCACCTGATGCTGGTGCAGCCTGCATCGACGATGCACCTGGGGTCGTCGACGCCGGTGTTGCTGACGTCTTTGACTTGTCTGGTGCGGGCGGCAGCACGAGTTTGTGACGGACCAGCACGAATGACGTTGAGTACAGCGCGTAGTGCGGGGGGGGCGATGGATAGGTCAGTTCCGGGTAGACGGAGTCCAGCCGATAAGCCACGACCTCGCCGTCAGCGATGACCTTGACACCTTCGCCCTGTTTCAGATCGCCGCCGGTGCCCGTGTCGAAATGGATACCGCCGTGAAACATGCCGTTTACACCGAGCGGATAGAAGCCACCGTCAGCACCGGCCAGTGCGTTGAGCCAGGTTTGCGGATCGGCTGCGTTGCCGCTCTTGGGGGCAAACGGAAAACTCCAGTTCAGGGGTTGCCATTGCGGCGGAGGCGGAGTGGCCGGTGCTGCTGGCGCCGCCGGAGGATGGGGGCGGGCGTGATGATTCGTCATGGTCTGGTTTGCCCCTGTCAGTTCGAGTAATGGTCCGCGCGACTCAGAGGAATCACGCCAGCGGCGTTTGGCAGTGTAGGATTGCTGTTCATCGACGCCGCGCCCTTCTTCTGGATCGTGATGACCTTGAAGAACAGATCGGCAGGACCACCGAGCGTCACATTGCCGTCCTTGAGCTGGATGAACGCGCCACCGCATTCGAGGACGAGTTCGCTCTTCGCGCTGATGAGGACCGTGCCGTTGACGCTCGATACCGACACGTCCTGATCGGCCAGCAGCGACATCGCATCACTCTGAGCGTGAATCTCGACAGGGCCTCTAGCGGCATAGATCTTGATGCCGAGTTTCTGGGCGAACATCGAAATCAGCTCACCCGCGGCGACAGTGAAGCGCTTCATCACGCTGAAATCAGCATTCTTCCCAGCCACCGCGTTGATGCTGTCCTGCGCCGAAAACTGGACGCCCTGGGCCGCGATAATCCCGGCCGAAGCTGGCGTGCTCATAAGGAGACCTGGCCTCTTCAGACCATCGAAGTCGTTCTTCATCTGCTGCTGCGCATCGGTGTCAGCAGGCTCGGCTTTCGCGCCGCTGGCGGATGCCGCTAGTGCTTTTGCAGTGGCCAGTGCGCTTTCAAGCTGCGCAATGGTCTCCTGCATGTCGAGCTGCTTGCCGTTCGCGCCCGGCCGGTCGTACGCCGTGAGGTGCAGACCCTTGCCCGCGCGTTCGACACCATAGCCCGATGTCCTGAGCTCATAGCCTTCACCCCTGTATTCAAGCTTCTGGTTCACCAGATAGCCGAGATTCAGCTGTGACTTGCCCGAGTGCTCCGTGCTGAGCTTGATGCCCTCCTGGCCGGCCCAGTCTTCCATCCGCAGTTTGTTATTCGACTGCGTACGGATCATGTTGCGCGAGAGCCAGCGACGGTCGTTCGTCACCAGATCGCGCGCCTGGCTATGGTGATGGAAAGCCGTGATTTCTGGCTTATCGGGATCGCCATCTCTAAATGAGATCACTGCTTCGTCATTGTCCAGCGCGACGAAATGCATGCCCGTCTGCAGCTTGCCCGCGAACGGTTTGGCCAGACGCAGCGGCACACTCTCGCCGCCATTGGGCCAGTCAGCAAAATCCACGTCGAAACGGACGACGTAATAGCCGGCAGACGTCAGATAGCCGTATTTGTATTTGTCAGGACTGCAAACCCGTGCACTGAGCGTCCCGGAAATTTTCGGCCAGGTTTGCGGTTTCAGTTCGAGACGGAAGCGCCGGTCGGCGGGGATCGCCTTGTAGCTGTTGGTGTAGGGCTTGTCACGCGCACCACTATGCGTGACCTCGACGATCACCTGGCCCTTGGGCGCATCGGGCAGCACGACGTCGGTTTCCAGAACGCGCGCGCACTGCAGCGTCAGCACGTCGCTCTCGCCCTCGAATACCACCTGCCGCGCGATAGCTGCCTCGTGGCGCAGTTGCGCCTCCCATTTCGCGCCGTCCTGATCGAGATGGTTTGTCCCGTAGATATACGGCTGGCCGTAGGTCGTCGGATCCTGCGGCGCGACGTTGGCGCTATCTCTAAGACGTTCCCAGGCTTGCTCAGGGTTGTAGTCTGCAACCACGAACGACTGCGGCACCGTGACCGTGTGCGTCTTGATGGACTTGACCGCCTCCACACCACCCGCTTCGAGGCCTGCGGCTTCACGGTACGGCACGATCAGTTGCGGGTCGTAGAGATAGTGGTCAATGTCATCGCCAAAGACCACCTGGTCGCCATACTCCGTTTCGACCACGTAGAAGTAGATTCCCGCCTTCTCCATCAGCATTCGCACGTACGCCAGATCGTCGATCCTGTACTGGAATCGGAACAGATGCTTGGCGTACTGGTTCCTCAGGCGAAACGAGTACTGCTCGGGTCTCAGACCGTGACGGCGCATCACCGACGCGATAATGTCAGGGGTAGACTGGTGCTGGTAGGTCTGGGTATTCATGACCGCCGCGAGCCGTCCAACATGGGACCTCAGCACGACGCGGTACTTTGTGTAGTCCACCGTGGTCTGGATCGTCGAGAAGCGCTCGATGTATCCCGAAAACTTTTTCGGTACGCCATCGTCCGGCACGATCGTGAAGGCCGCATCACGGTTCAGGTAGTCGGTGCGCGCGAGCTGTTGCGGATGGGTCAGCTCAATGCACACTTCGATCGGCTCGCCCATCTTCTCGGTTGCATCGAATGACACGACTGACAGTTGCGCGGCGCTGTCGGTGCCAGGCACATCCAGAAAATAGGCTTGCCGTCCTGTAATCGCCGTTACGCTGGACACAGACCTTCTCGCTTCGTCATACAGGCTTGCCATCTTTTGTCGACTCCTCACCTGATCAGCACTACTTAACAACCGTTATGCGTAACAACAGATACAACCACGCAAACGATGCACATTCGGGAGGAGACGATACCCGCCTTCATTCTGCTGGTGAAGGGTCGGAAGCGGTAACTGTTGACGTTTGTTGTTTTTAATCAATCACTGAGATTTAATCTATTTCTGAGATGGCTGCCATGCTAAATATGTCCGATTAATCGATGCTTGGATAGATCAAGTCCAGAGCTGCCTTGCACACCTATGTCCAGGAATACGACACGCCTAGCGCCTACCCCGTCGGGGCCATAACCGCGAACTATGAGCTTGCCCCCCCCCGAAAACGAATCCCTTGTTGCGCAGGTAAACTCAAGCAAGGAGGCGAGCGATGACAAGCAAGGCAAAGCCAGCGTAGTACACGCTTGCTTTCAAGCTGGAAGCGATGCCTGCGTCAAGGCTGGGCAATGCATGGCGGCGGTGGCGGCGACACTGGGTGTAGTTGAACAGACGCTGTACAACTGCGTAAAAGCCGACTGGGTACATCGACCGATCCGTGAACGGCCCTTCCCGTTCAGTCGCGCGCGTCGAACTCATTTACAGCGCGACGTAAGTCCGCCAGTTTTCGACTGCCACGAAACCCAGCGACTCATAGACGGGCTTTCCATCCGGCGAGCGCTTGAGATCCGCCACGCGGGCGCCGCACGCATAGGCATCGCGGAGTACTGCGGTGGTCGCGGTTCGGCCAAGGCCTCGCCGCCGATGCAGCGTCAACATCGAAACGCTGTACTCATCCCACAGCGGACGCCCGCATCAAGGACTAGCCCTCAGGCTGATGGCAAACCACTTCGATATTGTGCCCGTCCGGAGCAATGACAAAAGCCGCATAGTAGTTCGCGTGGTAGTGCGGGCGCAGGCCAGGCGCACCATTGTCCCTGCCACCCGCCTCCAGAGCCGCGCGATAAAAAGCCTCGACTTGCTGGCGATTCTCGGCCGTAAACGCCAGGTGAAGATGCGCCGGCTTCTCCCCGGTTTGATACAAGCACAATGAAGCTTTACCCGGTGGGCTAAGCTCGACGCCGTACGTCGGCTCCCCCTCTGAGATAACAGCTACGCCGAGCGGTTCAAGCGCCTTGAGGAAGAACGTTTTGCTCGCTGCATAATCGCTGACTCCGAATTTGACGTGGTCGAACATGAGTTCTCCTAGGGTGTGTGGGCCGGCGCGAGGCCTAACGTGATTGAGAGATCACCGTGATGTTGCCACACAGCCGCAAGTTCGTGAAACCCTGTTCCGCACCGTCGGCGTCGCACGAGGTACGTGCCCACGCAATGCCCTTCCTGCGCCCGCCCACTCAATGCCGCATCAACGACCACAACAACAGCGCCATCAACACCACCACGACCACCTGCCAGAACAACACCGGATCGCTCTCGAGCAGGGGCTTGCGCCGAACCGGCGCCAGCGCATCCCGGCCGCTCGAAAAACGGTCGAGGTCAGCGCAGACTTCGAGCACGTCCTGATACCTGCGCGCCGGATCGGGCTGTAGCGCTTTCTCGAGCACCAGGTCGAGCCATTGCGGCGCGTCGATCCGATACTGATAAAGCGGCACACGGCCATTGAAGCCGTACGGCAGCTTGCCGCCGCTGAACAGCCGGTACAGCGTCACGCCATACGCGAACACTTCGGAGCGTGCATCGCCCTGCTCGCCCTTCATCAACTCAGGCGCCATATAAGCGGGCGAACCGGGAGCGGTGTCAGGGCCCGGCAGTTGCATGCCCGGCATATAACCGAAACCGAGATCGAGCAGGCGCGTGCTATCGCCCCGCATCACCAGCACGTTCTCGGGTTTGATATCGCGATGGAAGATATTGCGGCGGTTCAACGCGTCGATTGAACGGCCCAGCTTCTGCGCGATGCCTAGCGCACGCGGCAGCGCCATGGGCTGAGGCGCCGCCAGCAGTTTTTCGAGCGTGATGCCTGCGCCAAGCGGCATCACCACATAGAGCCGGGTTTGCCGGTCGGCATCCACCGGCATCGGCGCGAGCACGCCATCGTCGTCGATCTTGCCAGCCAGCCAGCGCTCGCGCACGATCGACTGGCGCACGTTCTCGTCCTCCCCCACACGCGGCTTGGGAAACTTGAGCGCCAGCGGCGTGTTCGGATCGGCCAGATCGTAGCCGGCGAAAATCCTCGAATAGAAGCCGTCGTTCAACACGCTCGTGAGCAGATATCCGTCGACTACCTCGCCGGCGTCGGGCGCAGGCGGAATCGGCAAGACCCCAAGCACCCGCTCCAGGTAACCCACATCGAGCGCAGGCAGGCCGCCCACATCGAGCACCACGCCCGTCACGTCGTCATGCGAGCCTCGCGTCACCGCCAGCGCACCTAGCCGGCGTGCAGTGTCGAGCGCGCTGCTGCGGGCCGCCAGCACCGTCTGCAACTCGCGCATCGGCACGCGGCGATAGAGCCCATCGGAGCACATCAGCAGGCGGTCGCCCTCGCGCAACTCAAGGGTTTCGACGCGCGTCACCAGCGTCGGCAGCATGCCGATCGCATGCATCACATAAGAACCGAACGCGACCGGCACCACGTCGTCATCGCCGAGTTGGGTCAGTTGTCCATCGCGCAGCAGATAGAGCCGCACATCGCCCGCGGCTACCAGATATGCGGTCGCGCGGCGCACGATCAGCGCCGCAAAGGACGCGGCCATCTGCGTCAGTGCGGGATCGACGCGGCCGATCTGATGCAGCCAGCCGTGGATTGCCTCAAGCGCACGCGCAGCGGCTACGCCGGGCTGTAATGTGTCGGGGAGCCCATAGTAGGCATCTATAAAGGTCCGCACCGAGAGTTCGGCCGCCACCCGCCCACCCTTGCTCCCGCTCACGCCATCAGCAAGGGCGATCACGCTGCCACGCGCCGCGCGCGCTGCCAGATCGCCGAGCATCACGCCGACGTAGTCTTCGTTGATGTGATCCTGCCCGCGTCCGCGGGCAGGGCAAGAAAAACAACCGATCTCGATGGCAGCGCACTCGCCGCGCTCGGGCCGCAACTGGAGGTCGAACTCCTGGGCACCTAAGCCGCGACGGCTAGCGGACCTTCCCCCCGGATCGTCTGGTATCCGGTCCGTGTTCGGTGCGGACAAGTTATCCGGGGAGAAGGGTTCATTCATTTACTTTTTGCCATGGGTCATCACGTCGCTTACTTCCAGATCGTGCTCGATCTTCTCGAGCACCTGCGGCGAGCGCTTCTTGAGCATCATCAACCAGACTGCGCCAACCAGCATATACGCAACGAACAGATAGGGCAGGATGTTATACGGATAATCAGGCACCGGATACACGCTGCCGATCACCGCGCCCACCATCGCCAGTGCGCCGAGCACGCCCCACAGCACGTTGATCGACTTGAGCTCGCCCTGCTTCTTCAGATAGACCGGTGCCGAGATTGCGACCAGGAAATACACGACCAGGAAACCGAAGGTCGCAAACGTGCTCGTATAGCCGAACGTGTTGAGCGGCCCAGTGCCGAGCATCGCAATGCAAACCACCAAGGTCACGATCGAGGAAAACGCCACCGCCAGGTACGGTGTCTGGTGCGTACGGTGCACCATGCCCATCGAGCGGTGCACGAACTGATAGCGGCCCATCGAATACAGCAGGCGGCTCGACGAGTTGATGCAAGCAAGCACGCACGAGAACGCGCTGATCGAAGCGATCAGATAAAACACCGGGCCGAGCGGCGAGGCGCCGACGCTTGTCAGCAAAGTGCTGAGCACGGCCGAATCGCCGCCCAGCTTGGCGACGTCATCGTGGTAGGCGATCGTCATCGAATAGGCCACAAACATGAAGAACAGACCCGACAGGATCACGCACCAGATCACCGCACGCGGAATGACGCGCAGTGGGTTCCTAGTTTCCTGGCCGAGCGAAGCGGCGCTCTCGAAACCCACGTACGAGAAGATGCCGAGCACCATACCCTGTGCCATGCCTTTACCGCTTACACCCTGCAGCCCTAGTTGCGCGTGGTCGACAATATGGTCCGGGTGCAGTGCGAGCACATAGATCAGCACACCGCCCACAATTACCACCGAAGCGGCTTCGATCGCCAGCGACAGGCGAGATGAAAGCCTCACGTCACGCGCCGAGAAGAACCACGCCAGCCCGATAAAGATCGTGTAGATCGCCCACGACGGGACAGCGATGTTCCAGGCCGAAAAAGCGTTCTGCACGAACACCACGCCTGCAGCACCCACCCCCATCGCAGTACCCACGTAAGCCGCGATCAACCCCCAGCCGGCAATGCCCCCCGCCATCGGCCCAAGCGCGCGCGAGATATAGATAAAGAACGAACCAGCCGACGCGATCCGGCTCGAGAGCGCGATGATACTCATGCTCACCAGCAGCAGCCCGATCGTCGAAAGACCGTAAATCAACCATGTTCCCGCGCCGGCCAGCGCCGCGATTGCGGTCACATTGATCGACGGCGTGAAAGTTGGAGAAAGGTTCGCGATGGACTGGCCAATAACCTCGGGGAAACCCAACGTGCCCGCACGTAGACCTCCGGAAGGTGCCGGCGCTGCTTGCGTAGTGCTTTGCGGAGTGCTCATGTAGTGCTCCTGATAGATGGGTAAATCAAAGTTGGATGCGCTCAACTTTTGCACAATCAAAAATCTCGAAACAACTCAATTCATTTGCTCCATCCGGGAATCCACGACGTCCCCGCGAGCGGTATGCGTGCCATCGCAGCCGCTTCCACGGTGAGCGCGACGAGGTCCTCGGGCTCCAGGTGATGTACGTTCTGCTTGCCGCATGCACGCGCGATCGTCGTCAGTTCCATGTTTAGCGTCTTCAGGTAGTTGCGCACCCGGCGCGACCCTTCCTCCGGCTGGACGCGCTGTTCGAGCACCGAGTCCTGGGTGGTCACGCCGACTGGGCACTTGCCCGTGTGGCAGTGATGGCAGAAACCCGGCGACGTGTTCAACGCCGCATAATCC
>Ga0302310_10002413_pt1 | contig 14992 bp, 8 predicted proteins | sample III_Palsa_N1_2_FD_200451 | JGI IMG/M metagenome (GOLD analysis project Ga0302310, IMG submission 200451) | Peat permafrost microbial communities from Stordalen Mire near Abisko, Sweden - III_Palsa_N1_2 | ecosystem: Environmental > Terrestrial > Soil > Palsa > Peat permafrost | place: Sweden...
TATCGAGCGGCTGCAGGCCTACGTGCGCATTCCCAACAAATCTCCGGCATTCGATCCGGATTGGGAGCGGCATGGCTACATGGATCAGGCCATCGAGCTGATGGCACAGTGGTGCCGCGCCCAGCCCGTGCCGCGCATGAGTGTCGAAGTGCGCCGCCTTGCGGGGTTGACGCCGCTGTTGCTGGTGGATGTTCCCGGCGAGCTGCCCGAGTGCGTTTTGCTATACGGGCATCTGGACAAGCAGCCGGAGTTTACCGGCTGGCTGCCGGGGTTGGGACCCTGGGAGCCCGTGATTCGCGACGGCAAACTCTATGGACGGGGCGGCGCGGATGATGGATATGCCGTATTCAGCTCTCTGGCGGCGATCGCCGCGCTCAAAGCGCAAGCGGTGCCGCTGCCGCGCTGTGTGCTGATGATCGAGGCAACGGAGGAGAGCGGCAGCATTCACTTGCCTGCACATCTCGATGCATTGGGGGCCAAAATCGGCGAGCCTTCCCTGGTCGTTTGTCTCGATGCGGAGTGCGGCAACTTCGAGCAGCTGTGGACGACGACTTCGCTGCGCGGCAACTTGGTCGGCAAGCTGAAAGTGCGGGTTTTGACGGAGGGGGCGCATTCCGGCCTGGCATCCGGCATCGCGCCTACCCCTTTTCGGCTTCTCGAGCAGCTGTTGGCGCGCATTGAGAATCCAGCCACCGGCGAGCTGACGCTCGATGAATTGCAGGCAGAGATTCCCGCGGATCGGCGCGCGCAGATCGGCGCGGCGGCGCACGTCTTGGGTGCGCAATTTCTCGACAAGATTCCCTTTGCCCCTGGGGTGAAGCCCGTTTCGGCGGACCCTGTCGAACTGCTGATCAACAACACCTGGCGTCCGTCGCTGGCAGTGACCGGCGCGGATGGCTTGCCGCCTTTGAGCGCCGCGGGCAATGTGTTGCTGCCGGAAATCTCTCTAAAAATTTCCTTGCGATTGCCGCCCACCGTGGATCCCGCTCGCGCCAGCCGCGCGGTTTCCGAAGCGTTGCAGCGCGATCCGCCGTACGGAGCGCAGATCAGCTTCGAACCGGAGTCATCCTCCGGCGGATGGAACGCGCCTGCCTTTGCGCCCTGGTTCGAAGCCTCGATGCAGCGTGCATCGAAACAGGTGTTCGGACGCGATGCGGTGAGCTTGGGAGGCGGCGGGACGATTCCCTTCTTGAGAATGTTGGGCGAGCGCTTTCCGCAAACGCAGTTTTTTGTGACCGGCGTGCTGGGACCGCATTCCAATGCGCACGGGCCCAACGAATTCTTGCATATCGACTACGCGACGCGGCTCACCGAATGCGTCAGCATGGTGCTCGCCGATTTCGGCGCGCATTGTCGATCACAGGCCTAGTTTGTTCGAGAAGTAGGTGTACTCGCGCGCCTGCATTTTCGCGCGTTCATCCGGCGTGGCGCCTGAACCGTGGCCTCCCTCGATCACCTCGAAGTAAAAATAAGGCGCGCCCATCGCCGCAAGCTTGGCGGCGAACTTTCTCGCATGCTGAGGGCCCACGCGGTCATCCTTCGTCGTCGACCAGACCAGGGCCTGCGGATATTTCACGCCCGGCTGCAAATTGTTGTACGGAGAGATCGAGGCGAGAAACGCGCGTTCTTCGGGGACTGAAACGCTGCCGTACTCGGCCACCCAGGAGCTGCCCGCGGCAATCTGCTCATAGCGCAACATGTCGAGCAGCGGAACCTGGATATCGACGGCGCGCCACAGCTGCGGGTGCTGGACAAATTCCACGCCCATGAGCAGCCCGCCGTTGGAGCCACCCATGATCCCTAAGTTCGCGGAGCTCGTGAAGCCTTTGGCAATGAGATCCTCGCCGACCGCGGCGAAATCATCGTAAATGCGTTGGCGATGCGTCTTCAGTCCTGCTTCGTGCCAAGCGGGGCCGAATTCGCCGCCGCCGCGAATATTGGCCAGCACGTAGGCACCGCCGCGTTCGAGCCAGAGCTTTCCAAGCACGCCCTTATAGGTCGGGGTCTGTGCGTCTTCAAAACCGCCGTAGGCGTACAAAATCGTCGGCGTGCTGCCATCCATCTTCATCGCCGTGGGATGCACGACAAAGTAAGGAATTTTCGTGCCGTCTTTCGAGGTCGCTGCAAATTGCTCCACAACATCGCGCGACGCATCGAATTTCGGCGGCAGCGTTTTGGCGGTGGTGAGGGTGCCCAAGCCGAGATCGGCGCGCATCAGCTTGGGCGCCGTCAGAAATCCTGTGACCTCAACGAAAGCCGTCTCGCTGTGCAAATCCGTATCAATCACATTGAGCGAAATATTATTCGGCAGCTCGAGCTGGCGCCGCGACCAACGATTATTTGGCTCGGGCGTGTAGGAATAGGCGCGGCCATTGACATTGTCGAGGCTGTGGACCAGCAGGTGTCCGCGGGTTGCACCTGCCTCGACGAAGGCCTCGCGCGCCGCGGGGGCGTAGATCAGAGTTGGCTGTAAGCGCTGCGGAGTGGCGGACAGGGCCGCGAGCTCGAGCGACACCAATGAGCCTTGCGGCAGTGTTGGTTGACCGGCGCGCTTCCAGTCCTCATGCAGGCTCACGATCAAGCGGCCGTCGAGCAGCGCCAGCAGCTCAGCCTTCATCGGCAGGTCTAATTTTGCCGGTGCCTTTTGGCCCAGGAGATAATACTCGAACTCGAAAATAGACACGGCGCGTTGAATGAACGCAACGCTGTGGCCCGCACCGTCGTGCAACGAAATGGGCGACGCACCGACATCATCCGGCGACCCACGATATACCTCGACCGCGGTGTCGAGCGGCTGGCCACGCTTGATGCTCTTCACGACAAAGGCATATCCTGAGCGGGTCATTTCGCCCGGCTTCCACTCGCGCGCGAGCAGCAGCGTATCGGCGTCTTGCCAGGCGACATCCTGCTTGCCGCTCGGCAGCGAAAAACCGCCGTCGACGAACGCTGACTTGGCCAGGTCGAACTCGCGCAGGGTCACCGCATCCTCGCCGCCGTCCGACAAGCTGATGATGCAGCGCTCCTCATCCGGCTCGCGGCAGATCGCTCCCTTCCAGAACCAGTTGGCCTTCTCCGATTTCGACAGCGCATCCAGATCGATGACGGTGCGCCAATTCGGCGCGGCGCTTTGATAATCCGCTTGGCTGGATTGACGCCAAATTCCGTGCGTGTGGTCCGCGTCCTGCCAGAAGTTAAGAATTTGGCCGGCGACGACGGAAGGTTCCGGGATCCTGTCTTTCGCCTCGAGGATGACCTTGGCATCGTTGAAGAGAGTTTTGAAACGCGGGTCGCGCTCGAGCACGGCGTCGGTCTTGACGTTTTCCGCCTTCACCCATTGCATCGCACGTGCGCCATGGGCCTGTTCCAGCCAAAGAAAAGGGTCGTCGACTGTGGGGGATGGGACGGCGGCCAGGCTCCCGGTGAGCGCGGCGCTGAAGCTGAATGTGGCGAGAATCAGGTTGGTTTTCATCGAAGAAATATACACGGACCTTTGGCGCTCGCATCTCGCCACGTGGCCACGCACCTTGACGTAATGACTATAATTGACATTGTGTCAATAATTGGCTATCGTTCAGCCCATGTCATACATCGCCCAGCGTCGAGTGGAAGAGAAGGAGCGCAGGCGCGCGGAAATCCTCGATGCCGCGGAAGCGCTGTACGCCAAGGAAGGCTGGGATCTGGTCACCGTCGATCAGGTCGCCCGTGGCGCCCGCCTGTCGCGCGCTTTGGTGTATGTCTATTTCAAGGACAAAGAAGAGATTCTATTTGCCATCGGCGAGCGGGCAATGTGCCTGCTCCGTGATCGGTTTAGAGAGGCCGCCGCTGGGAGTGCGCGGGGCACGGAAAAGATCGAGGCCATTGGCCGCGCTTACATGGCTTATGCTTTTGAATTTCCACATTATTTCGACTTTTGCTCAAAATTTAACGCGCGCTCCGGCAGCCCGGAGCCCGGTTCTCATGACCTTGCTAGTCGCATCGCCGGCGACGAAGCAATCGGGGTCGTGGTGCAAGCCATCGAATGTGGAATCTCAGACGGCAGCATTCGGCCGACCGTCGGCGCCCCGATCATGCTGGCCGTCACCCTGTGGTCATTCACCCACGGTTTGATCCAACTCGCCATGGCGAAGGGCAGCGATATGGCCCGATTCGGCATTGCCATCCCCGAGCTGAGTAATTATGGATTCGACCTGCTGCGGCGAGTTATGCAGGACCCCGTGGCGTAATTTTTTTGCCGTGCGTTTGACACATGTCTAATTTTTATACAGTCGTAAAGGCGGCAGCCATCGCAGTCACGCTGCAGGTGGGAGGAGTCGCACTCGCCTCCTCGGAAGGTCTGTCCGTCCCAGCTCAGTCGGTTGAGGAGGCCGTGAGCGCATTGGTATCCGATGCCCTTGCCGCCAATTTGGAGTTGGACGCCGCGGGAGGCGGGGTTGCACAGCGGCTTGCCGCACTCGATCAAGCGCGGGCACTGTATTTGCCTTCACTTGATTTTTCAGCCCGCTACACCCTCGCCAATGGCGGCCGTACCATCGATTTTCCGGTGGGCGATTTGCTCAATCCGGTCTACGCCACCTTGAATCAGATCACGGGCAGCTCGCGCTTCCCCGCAGTTCAAAATCAGGAAATCAACTTTCAGCGCACGCGCGAGCAAGACACCTCGGTGTCGCTGACTCAGCCGCTCTACGATGCGCGCATCAGCGCCGGCCGGATGTCCGCGCAGTCCCAGTATGAAGCCGAATCGGCGGCACGCATTGCGCTGGCCGGACGCATCGAGCGCGATATGCGCGAGGCTTACTATCGATGGCTGCAGGCGCGCGCACAAATCGGGATCTTCGATGCCACCCTGGAACTCGCGACGGAAAATCGGCGGGTCAATGAGAGTTTGTTTCGAAACGGCAAGATCACCCGTGATCTGGTTTTCCGGGCCGAAGCCGATCAGCTCGAAGTGCAGCAGTCGCAGCTCGGCGCGAAAAATGCCGAACGGCTGGCGCAAAGCTATGTGAACCTGATCCGCAACGCGCCGTTCGACCGCGCGCTGCCGAGCGTCGTCGTGGACGATCCCGACATCGATCGGCTGCGCAATGATCTCGCCGCGCATGCTGCTCAGCCGGCTCTCAACCTCGCCCCGCTGCAGGATACCGCGGTTCGCCAGCGCTACGAACTGCGTCAATTGGACGCAATTTCCGCGGCGGCTGAGGCTGGCGAAAGGCTGGCGCGCGCCGCGTTCAAGCCGCGGCTCGCCTTTGCGTTCGATGTCGGCACGCAGGGCGAAACTTATGGATTAACGAGCGAGGACCGCTACCTGCTCGCTTCCGTAGTGCTGAAATTTAATTTCTTCGCCGGCGGCGGCGATGAGGCCGGCATCGCAGGGGCGCGCGCCGTGGAGCGCCAGGCCCGCGCAAACCGCTCCTTGCAGGAACAGCAAATTCGCTTCCAAGTCCAGCAAGCGCTGCAAGATTTCGAATTCACTGAAGCATCGCTTGGAACCGCGGCAAAGCGGGTGGAAGCGGCCGCAGGTGCATTTCGCATCGCCTCGCGCAAGCGAGATCTGGGGCAGATCAATCAGGCCGAGTTCATCGACTCGCGGCGTGCCATGACGGACGCGCAATTGAATCTCAATGTCACGCGCTTTTCCGCGCTTGGCAATCTCGCCGAACTGGAATACGCGCTCGGCGCCGACTCACATCACGTTCCGCCGGAAGGCCAGCCATGACACAACACATCATGATCATTTGGATGGCTACCGCGGTAGCGACGTTTTCCGGACTCGTGGGTTGCAGCAGCAAGGGCGCGGCTAGCGCGATCGCCGCCGCCCGCGCGGTGCAGGTCACGCGGGTGCAAATGGCCGTTCTCGACAACACGCTGCGCGCGGTTGGCTTGCTGACGCCGAAAGACGAGGCGCGCTTGTCCTTCAAGGTCGGCGGCGTCGTCGAGTTCATCCGAGTCGAGGAAGGACAAACCGTCAAAGCGGGTCAGCTGCTGGCGGTGCTCAAGCAGACCGAGATAAGCGCCTCGCTCGAGCAAGCGCGCCAGGCGACCGCGAAGGCGCATCGCGATCTCGAGCGCGGCAAGGCGTTGCTCGCCGATGGCGTGACGACCGAGGAGCAGGTGCAGGATCTAACCACCTCATTCGACATGGCGAGCGCTGCCCAGAGCGGCACCGAGTTCAATGCAGCGCATGCGCGCATTGTGGCATCGGTGGATGGCGTGGTGCTGCGCAAGCTGGCCGAGGCCAACGAAGTCGTGCAGCCCGGGCAGACCGTATTGGTGCTCGGCGGTGCAAACCGCGGTTGGGTGGTCAGGATCGGGCTCGCGGATCGCGATGCAGTTCGGATGCGCCTCGGCGATACCGCGCGCATAGAATTCGACGCCTGGCCTGGACGCACGTTCGCGGGTCGCGTCAGCAACATTTCATCCGCAGCCGATTCCGGCACAGGCACCTTCACGGTCGAGGTGCAGATCGATGCCGGCGGCGCACGCTTTGTGCAAGGATTGGTGGCGAAAGTCGCGCTCACGCCCCAAGGCGCGGGCCAAGTACAGGTCATTCCCGTGCAGGCGCTGCTCGAGGCAAATGACAAAGAGGCAGGCGTGTTTGTGCTCGACGAAGCGGCGCAAGAGGTGCATCGCGTGAGCATCCAGATAGGCCGCATGAGCGCGGGTCGAATCGAAGTGTTGAATGGCCTGAGCGCAGGCGCGCAAGTCGTGACCGACGGTGCCGCGTTTCTGGAAAACGGCGAAAAAGTGCGCGTGGTCGCGCAGTGAGCATATGGGCTTTCGCTGTCAGGCGCTGGCAGTTCACGCTGGTGATGTTCGCGCTATTGATTGCGCTCGGCTTGGCGAGCTTCGCCAATATCGCCCGTTCCGAAGATCCTTCGTTTCCATTCCCCGCGGCGGATATCAGCGTCGTGTGGCCGGGCGCGAGCCCGGCGGACATGGAGCGTTTGATCGTCAAACCGATCGAGGATGCGGTCAATACGCTGGAAAATGTCAAGAAGATACAGAGTTCGGCATTCGATGGTCTGGCGGTGGTGCACACCGAGTTTTATTACGGCGGCGATCCTGAAAAAAAGCAGGATGAGGTGATCCGGGAATTCAACCGTATTCGCTCCTCGCTGCCGCCCGATATCACGCAAATCGACATCCGCAAGGACAGCCCTGGTCTCGTCAGCATCGTGCAGATGGCGCTGGTCAGCGATACCGCCAGCTGGCGGGAGCTGAAGGAGAAGGCAGAGAACCTCAAGGACATATTCGAATCCGTACCGGGTGTGCGCACGGCGGAGACGTGGGCGTTTCCCAACCCGGAAGTGCGCGTGGCAATTGATCTGCAGCGCCTCGCGCGGGCCGGCGTCAGTCTCGATCAGGTGATTCGAACGATTCAGGGACAAAACCAAAATGTGCCGGGCGGTTCGGTGGATGTGGGACTGCGGCGCTACAACCTGCGAACATCCGGCAGCTACACCTCGCTTGATCAGATCGCCGATACCGTGGTCGGGGCGGGCGGCGGGCGAGAGGTAAGAGTCCGCGACATCGCCGATGTTTCCTGGCAGACGGAAGAGCAGACCTACACCGGGCGATTCAACGGCAAGCGCGCCGTATTCGTCACGGCAAACCAAAAAGACAACACCAATATTTTTAACGTGCGCGACGGCATTTACGCAAGGCTGGCGGAATTCGAAAGGACGCTGCCGGCGGACATCAAGCTCGAGCGCGGCTTCGATCAGTCGAAGAATGTCTCCAATCGCCTCGGCCAGCTCGGCGAGGATTTTGCCATTGCGATTGCATTGGTCTTGCTGACCCTGCTGCCGCTGGGTCTGCGCGCCGCCGGCGTCGTCATGATTTCCATTCCCTTGTCTTTGGCCATCGGCGTGGCGCTGCTTTATGTGGCCGGATTCGGTCTCAACCAGTTATCGATCGCCGGGTTCGTCCTGGCGCTCGGTTTGCTGGTCGACGACTCCATCGTGGTGGTGGAAAACATCGCCCGATATGTGCGAAAGGGATATGGCCGCATGGAAGCCGCCATAGCGGCCACCGATCAGATTTATCTGGCGGTCTTGGGCTGTACGGCCACGCTGGTGCTGGCTTTTCTGCCGTTGCTGTTCCTGCCGGAAGGCGCCGGCGAGTTCATTCGGTCGTTGCCGGCGGCCATTTTGTTTACGGTGCTGGCCTCGCTGTTTGTCGCGTTGACCATCATTCCGTTCCTGGCGAGCCGAATGCTGCGCGACAACTCGCCGAGAGCTGCGGCGTCGGCGGGAAAAATGGCGCGATTGATCGGACGCTTCGACGTGCTCGCCGATAAGTTGCTGCAGCGTGTGATGCAAATCATTCACAACGTCTATGGGCCGGCGTTGCGCTGGGCGCTTGCCAGGCCAAAAAGCACGCTGCTGGCCGCATTGGGATTGTTCGTGGTGATTGCCGCGACGATCCCAGTCATTGGTTTCAGCTTATTTCCGAGCGCGGATGTGCCCCAGTTCGTGATCCGGGTCGATGCCCCGGATGGAGCGAGTGTCGAGGAAACCGATCGCGCGCTGCGCTTCGTCGAGGCGCGTCTCGCCGAGCATCCAGAGGTCAAGCGCTGGTATACGCACTTAGGTCACGGCACGCCGTTCGTTTATTACAATTATTTCTCGCAAGGGCGTACGGCCAACCTGGGCGAAGTGTTCGTCGAGTTGCGCGCGTTCGATCCCAAGCGCACACCCAAGTTGTTCGAAGCACTGCGCGCGCGATTCAATGAATATGCGGCCGCGCGCATTTCTTTGAGGCAGTTTCAACAGGGGCCTCCGGTCGATGCGCCCGTGGCGATTCGTATCGTCGGTCCGGAGATCGAGGGCCTGCGCCGCATCGCGGATCAAGTCGAACAGGTCCTCAAAGCGACTCCCGGCACGCGCGATGTGAACAATCCTTCACGGCTATTGCGCACTGATCTGGACTTAGGGATCGATACCGAGAAAGCCGGCTTGCTCGGCGTGTCGGCGCTCGAGGTGAATCGCACCGTGCGCCTCGCCGTGGCGGGTCTTGCCGCGGGGCAATTTCGCGCGAGCAACGGCGACGAATATGACATCACCTTAAGATTGCCGATGCGCGAACGGCCGAGCATCGAGGCGCTCGATGCCATTGAAGTCGGCACCAGCAGCGGACGTCAGATTCCGTTACGCGAGATCTCGACGCCGCATTTCGAGACCGTGACGAACTCCATTACACGGTACAACCGGGAGCGCCAGGTGACGGTGTCCGCCAATACTCGCCCCGATTTCAACACGGCACGGGTGACGGCAGAGGTCGTCAAGGATCTGCGCGGAGTCGGCCTGCCGCCAGGCTATCGCTTCGTCATCGCGGGCGATGCCGAGGCGCAGCAGGAAAGCTTCAGCGGACTCTTGCCTGCCATTCTGGTTGCGGTCTTCGGCATCCTCGCGGTGTTGGTGCTGGAGTTCGGCAGTTTTCGATCGACTGCGATCGTCGCCGGCGTCATACCGCTGGGGCTGACCGGTGCCTTGTTGGCATTGCTCGCGACCGGCTACACCCTGTCCTTCACCTCGATCATCGGCATGATTGCGCTGATTGGCATCGAGATAAAGAACTCGATTCTTTTGGTTGACTTTACCAATCAGCTGCGCGAGCGCGGAACGCCGCTGGATCAGGCCATTCAAGAAGCTGGCGAGGTGCGCTTCCTGCCGATTCTTCTAACTTCGGCGACGGCAATCGGCGGCTTAACGCCGTTGGCCGTGCAGGGCTCCGCGCTGTACTCGCCGTTGGCAATCGTCATCATCGGCGGATTGATCTCATCGACACTGCTGGCGCGCTTGGTGACACCGGTGATGTACAAGCTGTTGCCGCCAACGGTGCAATCCACCGAGTACGACCCGCGCTTCGCGCTCACTTAGCCGCCAGAATATGTCAGATCCATGTGTCGGTTGCGTGACGCGGACGCAGCCGCCCCACGGTTGCAAACGCCTAGTCGCGCCTGCTCATTTAGGATTAGAGTAGCGCGCGTAGGCGAGCGCGGCGCGGTTGGAATGAATGCCAACCATGGGATGAATACCAACCAAAGGTGTTCGCCACAACAACGAAAATATACAGGGTTGAATCCAATGGAGGTCTTATGAGAATCCGCTCAGCGGCAACGAGCGTAGCGCTCGGCGCCCTAACTTTCGCGAGTCTTGCGTTGATGCAAAGTGCATCCGCAGCGAAGCAAGCCGTATCGCTTGGCGCTGCAGATCCAAACACCATCTCACATTTCAATGTCTATCTGCCGCTGACGCATACCGACACGCTCGAAACGCTGTTGCAGAGCCAGACGGATACGACATCGCCCAACTACCATCAATGGTTGACCCCCGCTCAGTTCAAACAGCAGTTCGGTCCCAGCGCCGCGGATTTCGCCAAGACTAGGCAATTGCTCGAGGCCGCGGGATTCACGGTCGTCGGGGAAAAAACCCAGAACCTGGAAGTCGAAGGTTCCGTGTCGGCGGTCGAAAGAATGTTCAATACGAGCATTGAGCAAGTCCAGATCAAACCCGGCGTCGTCAGGCTTGCCTCAGTCGACCGCCATTTGAATCTGCCGCAGTCGCTCAGTTCGATGGGCGCGGTGATTCCGGAATTCACGGCTCATCTGCGCTCGCATGTGCACTCTCAAGTGTTGAGACCGCTCGCCGCCGGGAGTTCTCTCAAGGCGCTGAGTCCCCTTGCCGGGCCGTCCGTCGCGCCGCGCTTGGCGAGCACCGACAGTTTCTTTTATGCGAACGATTTGAATGAGGCGTACCAGCTGCCTTCCTTCCAAACCGAAGTTGCTCCGCTGTTTTCGCGTCATAAGCAGCAGATCGCCGGCGTGGGAGCGCATATCGGCATCGTGATCTCCTCGGTGATCAGCCCGGCGGATCTCGATAATTCGTTCAATTCCACCGTGAGTACCGGCCCCGGCGGTCCTGTCGATGTGCAGGCGTATTCTGCGAACTCGAACCTACCCCTTCCCACCGTGACCATCCGTCCGGTCGATGGCGGCAGCGGCGCATTCAACCCCAACACCGACGATGCCGCCGAAGCGTCCCTCGACACGCAGATGTCTTTGGGAACCGCCCCGGGTGCGAAGGAGACCCTCTATAATCTCGCCGCGCTCCAGGACTCTGACATCATTGACGGCTACACGGCGGTTGATGAGGACAACATCGTCGATGTGGTGAGTTCATCCTTTGGCGAATGCGAATTGGACTTTTTGCCCGCCGCTAACGGTGGAACCGATTTCACCGGCATTCTGAAGACCTTTCACGCGCTGTTTCAACAGGGCAATGCGCAAGGCATCACCTTTCTTGCAAGTTCCGGCGATAACGGCGCCCCGGCTTGCACGTCGTTCAAATTCGATAACAATCCCACCAATGGTACGAATTACGTGCTGGGCGTTTCCAACCCGGCGGATGATCCCAACGTCACGGCAGTTGGCGGGACCAATCTGCAGACCATTGCGAGCCCGGGCGTCGACGATGCGACCTACCTGAGCGAAAATGCCGACTTCGATCCGCGAGTGCCGGCCGAGTTCGAATTGTCTGACGGCTCGCTCGTGACCGTGGGTAATAACACGTGGGGCTCCGGCGGCGGCTTCAGTCAGATTTTCTCCAAGCCCCTGTATCAATTCCTGGTCGATACCGGCAGCAACCAGCACCGCGCGGTGCCCGATGTCTCCTTGATGATGGGCGGCTGTCCGGGCGATGCGGATCTGACCGCGTCAAACTGCTTGCTGCTGCCGCGCAGCGCGGTCATCGTGTGGATTGGCGGTGAGCCGGATTTGCTGATCGGCACAAGCTCCTCATCTCCGGAAATGGCCGGGGTGCTGGCGCTCGCCGTGGAATTGAACGGCGGCCGCTTGGGTAACGTCAACCCGATGATTTATTCCTTATCGGCGGTGCAAAGCATCTTTGGCGGCGTCAACGCACCGAAGTCGCTGCAATACTTTCATCGCAACATTTCCGGCAACAACAATGGATATAAGGTCAAGCCGGGTCAGGCGTACAGCGAAGTGCTGGGCAACAGCACGCTCGATGTGAAGAATTTCCTACAATTGCAAGGCGCCGCCCCCGCGGGCACGCCGAGCACGCCAAGCAATCCGTGAGGCGCAGGGACGGCAGGTGAACAACCTGCCGTCCTTTTTTGGGGGGCTGATCTTAAGCTGCGGCGCTCGGCCGTGCCGATACTCGCGCATGCCAGGCATGCAAATGTCCCAGCTCGGCCGGCGTCTCGATGCCGATGAAAGCCGCGAAATCAATCGTGGTCAGCGCCACGATATCGGCCATCGAGAAAGCGTCGGTCGCCAAAAATTCGCGCCCTTTTAATTCATCGTTGAGCCAGTGCAGCGCCTTGATCGATCTGACGCGGCTGGCCTCGCCGTAATCCTTATATTGGGTGCCCAGGTGCGCCGTGTACTTGTGCGTATTGACCCATACCGCACCGATGCGGCTCATCAACGCGAACTCGATGCGACGCATCCACATTTCCACCTGAGCACGCTGCCATGCATCGTTGCCAAACAGCGCGGGGGCTGGATGCAACTCCTCCAAATAGCGGCAAATGGCAATGCTCTCCGACAAGGTCGAGCCATCGTCGAGCTCCAGCACCGGCACCTGTCCCAGTGAGTTCTTGAGCATGAACTCCGCGCTCTTATGCGCACCTTGCCGCATCGGCACGTGTACAAAAGGCATCGAAATAGCCTTTTCCGCCAGAAAAATCCGCACGCGGCGTGGATTCGGGGCGGGATTGTGTTCGTTGTAGAGTTTCATGGGCGCGACGCAAGGTAACCAATGACCCGCTCAATTATAATGAAGGTCAGTACCAGTCCAGCACAATTCAGGATACTTCATGAGCTCATTCCCTCTGCCGCGCGCCACGCCTGAAGATATCGGCCTTTCCACTGCCGGTCTTGCCCGTCTGGGCAGGGTGATGCAGGACGAAGTTCAACGCGGCCGGGTCCCGGGAGCGGTGGCACTCATCGCGCGGCGCGGTCAGCTGGCCTATTACGAGAGTTTCGGAAAACGCGATTCCGCGAGCGGCGCGCCAATGGCGCCGGACAGCATCTTTCGCATTTATTCGATGACCAAACCCATCGTCTCGGTGGCGGCGATGATGCTATGGGAGGAAGGACGCTTCCTGCTCAGCGATCCGGTCGCCAAATTTCTTCCCGAGCTGGGCAATGTCAAAGTCGCGGTCGCGCAGGGCGCGGAATTGGGACAGGTGGATGCCGAAAGAGCGATCACCATTCAAGACTTGCTGCGCCATACCTCGGGCCTGACGTATGAATTCCGCGGCAGCGGTCCGGTTCACAAGATGTACAACGCCGCGAGAATCTACAGCCGTGATCAAACTAACGCCGATCAAGTGACTGCGCTCGGCAAGCTGCCGTTGCTGCATCAGCCGGGTACGAAGTGGGAGTACAGCCGCTCGACCGATGTGGTCGGGCGACTCGTGGAAGTCCTGTCGGGCCTGTCGCTCGGAGAATTTCTGCAGCAGCATATTTTCGCGCCGCTGGGAATGATCGACACGGCGTTCCATGTTCCTGTGCCCCAGCAACCCCGTCTGGCGGAAGCCTTTGCCAAGGATCCGGAAACCGGCGCCGGCGTGCAGCTGGTCAATGTCAAAAGTGCGCCGAAGTTTGAATCGGGCGGCGGTGGTTTGGTATCTACGGCCGCCGACTACGCGCGCTTCCTGCAGATGATGTTGAATTCAGGCCGGCTCGACGGCGTGCGATTTTTGAGCCGCAAGACCATTGAGCTCATGACCGCCGATCATCTGGGTCCGATCACCGGCGCGCCCGATCTATTGTTGCCCGGCTATGGCTTCGGCCTCGGATTTGCCATTCGGCTGCAGCCCGGAATTTCTCACGTGCCAGGTTCGGTGGGCCAATATTTTTGGGGTGGCCTCGCGGGTACGACATTTTGGGTCGATCCGGCCGAGCAGCTATTTGCGATCATGATGATTCAGGCGCCGGGTCAGCGCGACTACTTTCGAACCTTGTTCCGCGATTTGGTCTACGCGGCATTCGACGATTGATCGCTCACGCCGAAGCCGCCAACGCCAAAGGGGTCAACGCCGAAGCGGCCGCCGGCGCGAGTGATGCCTGCGCCCGCCACCAGGCGGCGGTCAACAGGCGGCCATGTTCGCGGATGAATACTTCGCTCAAGGCTGCCGGTATGGCAAGAAACGGCAGCCACTGCTCGGGAAACACGTCCCGAGGCCCGCAATGAAACCAGGGCTCGGCGCTTACTTCCTCCTCCTCGTTGCGCGCGCGGGGTAAGTCGCGAAAAACGCAGTCGGACACCAGGCCTATTTCATCGTAGTCATAAAAAATCACACGGCCGTGGCTGGTAACGCCGAAATTCTTCAGCAGCAGATCGCCTGGGAACACATTGCTTGCCGCCAGGTCACGCAGCGCATTGCCGTAATCGATAATTGCGGATTCGGCGGCGGCGGGTTCGGCCTCGCGCAGAAACAGATTGAGCGGCCGCAAGCGCCGCTCGATGTAGCAGTGCTCGACGATCAGATCCTCGCCTTCGACCCGGCAGCTTTCGCTCGCTTCGCGCAGCAGCTCCTCAGCCAGATCCGGCATGAAGCGCGCACGCGGCAGCCGCAGGCGTTTGAATTCCTGTGCGTCGACCAAGCGGCCGGCTCGGTCATGCCGAAACACGAATTCATAGCGCTCGATCACTTCGGCGCGCGTGGTTGTCTTGGGCGCGCCGAATTTGTCGCGGATGACTTTGAAGACCAAATCGTGCGAGGGCAGGGTAAATACGATCATCACCAGTCCGCGCTCGCCGGGCGCATGCACGAAGCTGTCGATGGATTTTTCCATGTGACGTTGCAGCGCGAAGTAGCGCTCGGTCTTGCCCTGCTTGGCGCGCCCGAGCACCGTATAGAGCTCATCGACGGATTTGCGCGGCATGAAGGAGCGCAACAGCGTAATCGCGGCGCTGACCACCGGAAGATCGACGTGAAAGTAGCTGCGTGCATAGCCAAA
>Ga0302310_10002424_pt1 | contig 14935 bp, 14 predicted proteins | sample III_Palsa_N1_2_FD_200451 | JGI IMG/M metagenome (GOLD analysis project Ga0302310, IMG submission 200451) | Peat permafrost microbial communities from Stordalen Mire near Abisko, Sweden - III_Palsa_N1_2 | ecosystem: Environmental > Terrestrial > Soil > Palsa > Peat permafrost | place: Sweden...
AGCCACAAAACGCAGCCGTTCGTCCACTTTGCGACACTCCTGCCAGGGCATTTGCGTCTCCCGCAAAAGCCCAAAAGTGTCAGCTATGTGCCCGGAATAATCTGTAATCTATGAGCCCGAAAGCTCATCAGGTCTAAATATGGCGAGCGCCGCTGAATAGTTGAGCGCGTCGGGGCGCCGTGAGTAGGGCGAGCCAACAGAATCCAAGACCGCTCCGAACATTCGTTTTGAGGCCAAGCCGGTAGTCGCCGGATAATGGTTGACGGCGATATTGTCGGGTAGTACCTTTTGACTACCAATCCACGATTGGAGAACCGGCGTGTCCGCCACAAGTCTGAAACTGTCCCAGGACCTGAAACGGCGGATCATCCGTATGGCTGCCCACGCCGGTCAGACGCCACACGCATTTATGGTCGAGGCGCTGGCGCGAGAGGCATTGCGTGCCGAGCTGCGCGAGCGCTTTGCGGCTGATGCTGCCGAGTCAGAGCGTCAGGCTCTTGATAGCGGCAAGGCTTATCCGCTCAGCGCAACTTTTGATTATCTTGAGGCGCGAGTCACCGGAAAAAAGGCACGTCGTCCCAAGGCGCGTTCATGGCGCGGATCGAAGTAACCGCCCGGGCGCTCCGCGATCTTGAACGCCTTTTTGATTTCATCGCAAGCGAAAATCCGGCCGGCGCCGGCGAACAGCTGCTGAGCATCCGCCGTGCGTTCGAGTTGCTAGCGGATCACCCCTTGATCGGACGCCCTGCCGAAGATGGGCGGCGCGAACTGGTGCTGTCCCGGGGCCGCTACGGGTACATCGCCAAATATCGCTGGCTGGCTGCCGAAGAGATCGTGTTGATACTTGCCGTCCGGCATCAGCGCGAGGCCGGGTACCTCGAGGAGCCGTAGAGGCGCCGCCTCATGCCCGATGCGGGCAATGCCGAATTGAACTGGATCATGGGAAGGGGCGCAGGAACGATCGGCTTCCGGCCGCGGAACCGTTAGACCCGGAGACTCACATGGGTTGTGGCATCCGGCGCGCCTTGCTCTCTTACCACACCCGGCAACGCTGCTCTTTCACCATAGGCTCTCCGGCCTTGCAGCTGAAGGCCTGCTGGAACTCCGGCATGTTCACTACCAGTCCATTGACTCGGTAGCGCCCAGGCGAATGCGGATCGGTTTTTGCGTTCAACCGCATATTCTCCTCGCGCTGATTTTCGCAGGCCCACTGCGCGTAGCCGACAAAAAACCGCTGCTCGGGGGTCAGCCCCTCCTGGTCGGTAAGCGCCTGGCCCCCGGTCTGCACCTTCCAGGCCATATGCGCCAAGATCAGACCTCCCAGGTCGGCAACGTCCTCGCCGAGCGTCAGGCGGCTGTTGATGTGGATCTCATCGATCACTGTGTACTGCGCGTACTGGTCGACAATGCATTCGGTCCGCTCCTTGAATTTCCTTGCATCCTCATCGCTCCACCAGTTGCGCAGGTTCCCGGCCGCGTCGAACTGGCGACCTTCGTCGTCGAAGGCATGGGTGAGTTCATGACCGATCGTGCCGCCGGTATTGCCGTAATTGGGCGCGTCATCGAGTCGCGCATCGTAGAGCGGTGGCTGCAGCACGCCGGCGGGGAAGTTGATGTCGTTCATCTGCGGATCGAAGTAGGCGTTCACGGTTGCCGCCGTCATGCCCCATTCGGTGCGATCCAGCGGCTTACCGATCTTGGCCAAGGTGCGCCGCGACTCGAAGGCCGTTGCTCGCGTGTGATTGCCAAAGTAGTCGTCCGGCTTGATTTGCAGCGCACTGTAGTCGCGCCAGTGATCTGGATAGCCGATCTTGTTGGCGATGACGGCCAGCTTCGCGAGCGCCTGCTGCTTGGTCGCCGAACTCATCCAGTCGAGCTCCTCGATGTCCTTGTGCATCGCCTCCTCAATCTGTGCAGTCATCTTCAGCGTGGCGGTTTTCAGTTCCGGCCCAAAAGTGCGAGCGACGAACTCCTGGCCGAGCGCCTCGCCCAGCAAGCCGTCGACTTGCCGCACGCAGCGCTTCCAGCGTGGCGCCTGTACCGGAGCGCCGCGTAGCGTGTGGCCAAAGAAGGCAAAGTGCTCCTGATCGAAGGCTGGTGACAGGTACGGGGCGGTTTCATTCAGCACATGCCAGCGCAGGTAGATCTTCAGATCCGGGAGACTGGTGCTAGCCAGCACGCGCGCGACTTCGCGGTAGAACTTGGGTTCCGTGACATTGATGACACTGATCTTTTCCAGGCCCAATTCCTTGAGGTACGCATCCCATCCAAAGTCTGGGGTCAGCCGCTGCAGCTGGCTGCGACCAAGTTTGTGGAACAGGTTGTGCGGCTCGCGCAGTTCCACGCGGGTCAGACGGGCGCGCGCCAGTTGCGTCTCAATCCTCATCACGATGGCCGCATCGTGGGCGGCAGTCTTGGCCGAGTCCCCGAGCAGCGCGAACATCCGCGTCACGTGGTCCAGGTACTGGGCGCGCAGCTTGCGGGCGCGTGTGTCCTGATCCGTGTAATAGTCGCGGTCGGGCAACCCAAGGCCGCCGGCCGAAGCGAAGGCGATGACCTGGTTCGAATCAGCAAAATCCTGGCTCGAACCAAAGCCAAACAGAAGACCGGAACTGCCGAGGTCGAGGTGCAGATCCGCCAGCAACGCGGGCAGCTCGCCCTTGGAGTGCAGGCCATCTATGCGGGCAAGCAGCGGCTTCAGGGGCTCGACGCCCCGCTGCGCAATCGCTGCCTCGTCGGTGCAGGCGGCGAAGTAGTCGCCAATTTTCTGCTGGTTCGCCGAGCGCTCCGCGCCGGCCTGCGACAGGTTGCCCAGGATGCCCCACAGCAGGCGCTGATTGTCTTCATACAGCTTGCCGTACACGCTCCAGCCGGACTGGTCGGGCGGAATCGGGTTGCGGGTGCGCCAGCCGCCGCAGCTGTACTGATAAAAGTCCTGGCAAGGTTTAGCCGTGCGGTCCATCGCGCTGGTATCGAGACTAGGCGTGTAGGGCAGGGCGCTGAGCGGCCCACCGCTCGCCTCCGCCGCTGGCGCGCTAGGGGTGGTCGCGGCCACCGTCAGCGTGCTGCACAAGGCTCCAGTCACAATCAGCAACAACAGGCCTGCAGTTGGTGTGCGCATCGATTCTAACCCCCAAGATTTTCGCGCAGTGTAACTCACATATTGGTCGCTGATTCAGGAGTTGGCAACGGCCTCCTCCGGCTCAGGACCACGAGGCCCACCGGGTGTGCGGAGATATTGTCTATCAGGCAACCTTCTGCATCCAAAACGAGCCGGGCACGCACGAGGGCCAATTACGCTGTGAAATGCAGACAGCGCCCAGTTCGTCTGGGTGGAGCTTCTGCAGGTAGTTCAGCGCGCCGATGATGCTGAAGGATCTGTTCAGCGTGAGGAATGCCTCGAGCAGATATTGTTCATTCCACAGCAATACATGATCGCGGCGCACGTACGATGCGTAGTCGAGCGGCGTGAAGATATCGTGCACGTGAACCAAGACCCCAGGCTTCAGCGCTGGAAGAATGCTGAGGTATTCGGTCAGCACGTCGCCACCGGGCCTGATGATGTGCGAGGAATCGATGAACAGGATGTCGTTGCGCTCCAGAGTCTCGAATAGAGCAGGATCGACCTCTTCGACCATTGAACGCACGATCGTGGCGCCCGAACGTTCCAGCATCGGATATTCGAACGGCTCAATGCAGGTGATCGCGCAAGGCGCGCCCTCGGCGGCATTGGCCCGCGTGGCTTCAAGCATCATCAGGGTCGAATAGCCACTGCCGATCTCGATGATACGTTTGGGTTTCATCGTACGAATCACGAGGTAGAGGAACTCGGCGTCAACGAACTGGAACGAGTAGTTGATGTGGTAAAAGCCCAAATCGGATGTCTTGTGAAGCGGGAAAGCGGCGAGTTCATCGACGCCTTGTAAACCCTTTATAAACGCGAGTTGACCCGCGACGTTAAGATCGATGCCGTTGAGGCGTCGAGGCGCATCGCTCGGCGCAATTAACGGGAACGGCTCGTAGTAGTGGCGGATCACCGGAAACACGCCCACCCAGCGAAAAATGGCCCGGCTTACCGGCATTTTCCAGGCGCGCCTTTCGAGGCTGCATCGACGCACCACATAAAGCACTACGCTGCCGACCAGGACCAGAGGCGCGAGCAGGACATCGATAACACGCAGGACGAAATCTACGCACGGAAGGACAAAACGGCCGTACGCCAGCAGTTTCAGATAGAAAGCTTTCATCGCCGACCTCTATTTCGATATCCGCGCGCAATTGCCAGGGCCAGTCTACGCAATCGCAATTTGGGTAGGTAGTCGGTGCAAATTAGGTAGATCTGCCGATTTCGCTGGGCATCCTAAATCGCAGGATGCTGCGAACCGAGCTACTCGGACCTACCGGAGTTTGCAGCCATGTCCCGATACCTGATTGAGCGTGAATTCCCTGACGGCCTCAGCATTCCCATGAACGAGGCCGGCGCTACGGCCTGCGCCAGTGTGATTGAAAACAACGCTGCCGATGGTGTCACCTGGGTCCATTCCTACGTCACGCCGGACCGCCGCCATACTTTTTGCATTTACGATGGACCTTCACCCGAGGCGGTCCGCAGGGCAGCTGCCAGCAACAGGCTGCCTATTACGAAGATTACCGAGGTTCGTGTTCTGGATCCTTACTTTTACAAATAAACTGGAGTCAGCAATGAAGATGTTCGCAGTCCTTCTGCCCGCGGTGCTTATTGCACAGGCCCTGGCGCAAAGCCCGCCCCCCGCAACGCCAGCGGCTCAATCACCCCCGGTAATTCACCGGTATCTGGTTGAAAGGACTTTCCCAGCCGGCGCGCTTGCGGGCCTGGACGCCGCTGGCAAAGCTAAAGTCAACGCCGTCAATGCCAAGTTCGGTGTGAAGTGGGTGACTTCCTACGCCAACGCCGATGAGACCAAGACTTACTGCATTTACAAGGGTCCGAGCGAAGCTGCAATTCGCGATGCCGCAAAGGCGAATGGAATTCCGGTCGACTCGGTCACCGAGGTCCCGGTGACGCTCAACCCGAAGTAGCCGCAAATCTCAGGCGATCTGATTCGCAGCGCGCATATCAGAGGGCTAGTCTTGCGGATGCGATAGCCGGCGTGCCATCACGACTGCGTCAGTGCGTGATGGCACGCCAAGCTTGGACAGTATCGCCGATACGTGATGATCGACGGTCTTGGTTGAAACAAACAGCTGCTTGGCGATCCCGGCGTTGCGCAGCCCCTGGGATAGCAGGGTAAGAATCTCGGCCTCGCGCCGCGTGAGGCCCAGTGGGTTGACCCGCGTCGATGAGCGCGATCCGCGCGGAATGCTCCGGACGCCGGTAGTGCGCATTCTCCTGCGCAGCATCTGGGCTGCGGGCGCGGCACCAAGCTGCTCGAAGATTGCGAGCGCTTCGCGCTGCTCTGACTCCGCGCCGTACCAAGCGAGCATGCACGCTTGTTCGTACGGGCAACCAAAGGTTTTCCAGGCACGCGTCGCACCCTGCCAGTCCCCGGCAATCTCGAGCGCATAGGGTCTTGCGATATCCGTCGGGTGCTGATCAAGGCTGCCGGCACGCCACAGCCACGCAGCAAGCTCGCCCTTCATCCGCGGGTCACGCTTTGACTGCAGCCGTTCGTAGATACCGCGCACTTCGCGGATCACCCCATCACGGTCATCGGCGAGCCACGCGGCCTCGGCAAGCACGGCCGCGAGTGTACCCATGCGCTGCAGTTGGGGTGCCGATTCGCTGATTCGGCGCGCCTCAGCCAGGGGTGAACTTACATCGGGATCGCCACGCCGGATCCTCAGATGGCCAAGAGTCCTGAGGGCCGGTACGCGTGTGATCGGTGTCGTATGGGGATGACGCAGCACGGTGCCTGCATCGTCACCGGCACCGTTCCAGTCCCCCTGCTCGAATCGCATTCGCGCGCGGTAGGCAATCAGGTACAACCACATGGCATCCAGATCGCGCTCGAGACAATGCGCAAGCCCTCGTTCTATATATTGAGCTGCCGCGGCATACTCCCGTCGGGACACCGCCATTGCCGCCGAACCCATGTAAGCGCTGCCCAGTTGCGCATCCCACCCGCCAGCGAGCGCCAGCGAGAGGCTGCGATTCAGATCGTCCCAGCCTGCAGGATCGCCATCAATCAGCCGCGCGGTGCCGAGGGCGTTCAGCGCGTCACTCATGATGCTCGAATTGCCCAGTGGCTCTGCTATCGCCAGCGCCCGGCGGGCCCAGTTAATCGCCGATTCTGTCTCGTGCCATTCCATGTCCTGATCGGCCATCATGCAGAATGCCAGCGCCAGATCGGCGCCAGGCGGCAGACCCTGTAGCACTGCCACCGCATCCTTCGCATACTGCAAAGCGGCTGTCAGGTCGCCGGCGCACCAACTCATCCATGACAGTGCGCGCAGCGCGCGGCCCTCCTTGAGGCGCGATCCCGAGGAACGCCAGAACTGCAGCGCCTGACATTCAATCTCGATGGCGCGCTCGTGCTGCCCGGTCAGATTGCACTCAACGGCCAGCAGTTCCTGGAGGCGCGCACGCTCCTCAGGCGCGAGTGACTCGCCGTGCCGAAGCGCCAATTCATAATGCGACGCGGCCTCGCGGTGTGCGCCAACGGCGGCCGCCTCGGCGGCCGCAAGCGATGCATAGCGCAGCACCTGACTGGCATCGTGCGCACCGCTGGCGTGGTGGGCCAGACGTGCGGCAGGTATATCCGGGCGCGATGCCAGGGCTGCAAGCACTCTGCTGTGGAGCTTGCGTAGCTGCGTCTGTGACAGAGACTGCTCAACGGCACGCCTCACCAGTTCGTGACGGAAGCTTAGGAAGCCATCGTCGGAGCGCACCAGGCCGATAGCGGCGCAGTCTTCGATATCCTGCTCATTCAGATGCAGAGCCTGTTCCATGAGCCAGGTTTCAGTTCGGCCAGGGACCACGGATACCAGATCGGCGATGTCCTGCGCACTGCGGGTCAACCGACCGGCGCGTGCCAGTACGGCATCTCGAACCGTGGCTGGCACGGCGTCCGCGGCCGAGGCCAGGACCTCGGTCACGAACAATGGATTGCCGCCGGTAATCCTGAAAAGATCCGTCGCAGGTCGGCGGGCGCGCTCGGCAAGCTCCACAACTGCCGGCTCCGAGAGCGGGCAGACCGTGATGCGATGTGTGCTGTCGCGGGGCAGATTACCGATGACCAGTCGTAGCGGATGGTGTGCCCCAATCTCGTCGTCTCGATAGGTTACGACCAGCATCGCCTGCGTGCGCCGGATGCGGCGGCCCAGGTATCTGAGCAGATCGAGGGTCGCCTCATCAGCCCAGTGCAAGTCCTCAAAAATAACCAGCGTTTTTGTGCGCTCCAACTCGCCAAGAGCGCAGGTGAAAATCGCATCGCGGCTCGACCCGGCAGTGAGCGCCGTAAGCAGCTCCCCTTGGGTGTGGCGCGCAATGTCATACAGCGGGGCAAGTGGCTGCGGTGTGAACAATGCGTCGCAAGCGCCCCACAGGACCCTGACCCCGTGCAATTGCTCCGAAAAGCGCTGGACAAGAGCGGTCTTGCCAACGCCGGCTTCGCCGCCAATGAGCACGACACAGCCGCTACCGGCCGCCGGCGGCCCGAACCAAGCGGTCAATTGAGCCAGGTCGCGTTCACGCTCGAGCAGGTCCATCGATTACGCTTCTAAGGTCGGGTGAGCCCATGTTTTAACCGATTCGAACGAGTCGCGCAAAGCCACCCCCTCCCCGCGCGCCGGCATGGCCTCACGCTCACGGTGCCGCAGGCACCGTCAGGTGAATCGCCCGCGTCACAATCGTCACATCGCCATCCTGCGAGCTCGTGGTCTCGGCGCTACGCGCTGCCAGCAGCGGCGCTGCCTGCTCGGGCAGTGCGAAAGACAGATCAAGCAACTGCACTTTGGGCGCGGATGCAGCGGACATCATGAAACTCACTTCAGCGCCCGCATCGTCCACAGTCTTCAGATCGAGTACCGTCGCGCCATTGGGCCAGCGCCAAAGCCGAACGCGCAAGGGGCCGCGCTCACTTTCAAGTTCGGCATAGTCGACCCGATCAGCTGCCGCAAAGATCAGGTACATTTCCGGCGCGTGACGTGCTGAACTGAGGTGTACGTGGTAATGCGCCTGTCCGTTCTCAAGCGTCGCTGATTGCACGAGCAGTTCCGGCGCGGGCAGCGGCAGTAGCGGGGCGGGCGCGAGGAAACCGCGATCCGCGCTTTCGGGATAGGGTGCTCGCGCTGCAGTCTCAAATGGCGCCGCCGCGCGCACCTTCGGCGGCAAGCGCCCTGAATCAGGCAGGGCGAGCCACTGCGCGTGTCCGGCATCGGCGTCGAGAACGTAGTTAAGGTTCAGGCGCTGCGGCCACGCGCTGGAATACACCGGCAGCGTCCAGGTCAGGCCAGTGCAGATCAGCAGGCAGGCCAGCGGCACGCCGATGAAAATGCGGCGTGTGCGGGCAGTGGCGCGCGCTAGCAGCGGCGCGAGCCCCAGCACCCCCAGACCTACCAAGCCGCTGGTCACGCACCAGCCCAGGGCACCGAGTGCCTCATACAGAAATCGCGTCAATGGCAGCGTGACGCTGGCGGCAGCCAATAATGGCAGGAGCACCGCGATCGCTCGCATCCACGGCGGCGGCTTGGCGGTGAGTGCTGCCGGAACCGCACTGGCAAGCGCGACCAGGAGTGGCACCAGGAACAGGAAACTCAGATCGGGCGCGGCCAGCGCCAGGATAAGGCACAGCAGCGCGTTGAGAGTTTGCACCGCGGTCCAAAGACCCCAGAAGCCGCTGCGCATGGCGAGCCATCGCGCGGCCAGGGCAGGTGCCAGCAGACCGAGCAGATTGGCACTGATCAGCATGGGCAAGGGGTGGGCTATCCAGGGGTACTGTCCCGTCGGTACGGCGCCGAGCCGACGCAGCAACACAAGATCAAGCGCCGCCAGTACCACGCAACAGCACCAGGCCCCGGCCAGCGCTGCCAGTCCACGCCACACTTCACCGGACTCCAGATCCGCGCGATGCTCCAGCCGGCCACGCAGCAGGATAAGCAACAGCGTCGCCACGGTTGCTGCCAACAGCGTCAGTGCCGCGCGCCAGTGCACCAGCACCAGGCCATACCAGTCAAAGAACACGGCCTGGGCGTGGGGCAGATCTTTCAGATCACTGCGATCCAAACCACGCACGACCGCCAGTGCGTTGGCGCCTTGATGCTGCAGGCTGCGCAGGTCGGTGTTCTGCCAGCGATCCAGCGGCGTGTGATAGTGTTCGACGTCCCCGAGGAAGGCGAAATTGAAACCCTGATAGTCCACGGTCTTATAGACCGTGAAATCGGTGTCGTTGGGTAGCAGCTTGTAGGCCAGGTAGTAGACCGAGTTGGTCATCGGCCGGCTCATCGCCCCGGCGTACAGACCCATCAGCCAGTTATTCGCACTGCCAGTCTCGAACATGAAGCTCGGGCCCGAGGTGCCGCGCGCTTCGAGATTCACCGCGGCACCGACCTGCTGCGCCCAGCGGTGAGCGCTGACGAACAACTGCGCACCGAGCATGCCGGCTTCCTCGCCATCATCGATCAGCAGGATCACCGGATGGCGCAGCGGCGGACCTTGCTTGAGCAGGCGCGCGATCTCCAGCACCGCTGCCACGCCAGCCCCGTCATCGGCCGCACCCGGTCCGGCCGGGACTGAGTCGTAGTGGGCCGAGAGCAGCACCGCCTGCGCTTCTGCTGGGGCGCCATCGATACGGGCAATGATGTTCGTGACGCTGCCGCAGGCATCCCCATCGTGGCAGGCCATGCCATGCTGCAGTTCCGGCTCGAGGCCAATGGCCTGCAGTTCATGCAGCACGCGTTCACGCATCGTGGCATTGGCCGTGCTACCCAGTGGATGCGGCACGCTATCGCCGACCAGGCGCTGCAGGATCTGGCTGGCCCGTGTGGCCGAAAACTGTCCGGCAGGTGCGGCGCTGTCGAGTGGCTTGGGCGCACGATAGATCAGCGCGGTCAGCGCAAACAGCGCCGCGACCGCGCTCGCGGCAATCCAGACTGATCGGGTGGCGGTACCGGATGGCCTGCGCACGTTCGCCCTCTTCTTCTATGGAGTGATCCGCGGGCTTCGAGCATGTACTTGCCGCCTGCAATCTACGGGACGGCACGCACCAAGCCGGGACAGTCTATGAATTTGATCGCCGAGCGGCAAATCCGGCCCGCTCCGGCGGCCCGGTTGTGGATTACACTTGCTGAGCGGATCGCTTCCAGAGCGGTCGGCCGGCTGCGAGGAGCGCTATGAGCTTTGGAAAATCCCGGAACGGATCTGTGCCCTGCCGCGAACTGCTGCGCATGAGCGGCATCGCTATCGTGGTCAGTTTCAGCGCCGTGTTGGCACAAGCGCAGGCGCAACCGCTCGAAGCGTTGCTGTCGCAGGCCCACCAGACCTATGCCGATGGCGTGATCGGCCTGCAGGATGTGGTGTTTGCGCAGATCCCGGACTTTCATCCGCTGCGGGCGGATCTGTATGTGCCCACCCGCAGTCGCGGCGCCGATCCGGTGGTGATCTGGGTGCATGGCGGCGGCTGGGGCGTGGGCGGCCCGCGCGAGGGCGATGGGGGCCCCTACGGGAGCTGGCCGCAGGTGCTGGCGAAGCTCGCGGCGCGCGGACATGTCGTCATGGCGATCAACTACCGCTTCACCGGTGAGGCCCGGTTCCCGGCCCAGATACAGGATGTGAAGGCTGCGGTGCGCTGGATTCGCAGCAACGCCACGCAGTATGGCGCTGATCCGACCCAGGTGATCCTGTGGGGACAATCTGCGGGCGGCTATCAGGTCGCGCTCGCAGGCACCGCCTGCAACCAGGCGGCACTCGAGCCCGCGCCCCAGGTCGCCGGGCCACCGATGCCGGGCATGACGATCGTGCACGTGGACCCCAAGCAATCGAGCTGCGTGCAGGGCATCGTCGACTGGTTCGGACCGATCGAGTTCGCGCGCATGGATGCCCAGTCACCGCCCAATGCCGTGATGAAGCACGACCTGGCCTCCGGCCCCGAATCCAAGCTGCTCGGTTGTGCGCTGCCGACATGTCCGCCGGCGTTGCTGGAGCAGGCCAACCCGCTCACTTACGTGCGCGCCGATACGCCGCCGTTCCTGATCATGCAGGGCACTGCCGATCGCGGTGTCCCGATCCAGCAGAGCGAGACGCTCTATCAGGCCCTGCGGGCCCAGGGCGTCGCCGCCCGTCTCATCGAGGTCAGTGGCGCGGATCACATGTTTGGCGGTGCGAGCCCCAGGGTCATCGGGCAACTGATCGATCGCGTCTTTGCCTGGATCGATCATCCCGGCGGCTCGGGCGAGGAAACGATCGCCCAGGATACCGGCGCGGCGATCGTAAAGCCCTAATCGATTGCCCGTGCTCGAGCCTGCTTTGAGCCTCAGCGCGGGGCGGGCGAGCGAACCGGCAGCAGTTCCACCGAGAGCGCGAATGAGCGGGTGTCCTGCGATTGCAAGGCACCGACGTTGACGACCTGCCGCGCAAGCTGCACGCCGTGGCCGTCCCCGATCGAGAGCACGACGCAATACTCGCAAGTGTCGGCGCCAGTGGGCACCCGGACAGTCCCTTCGATCTGGACTGCCGGAATACCTACGGGTGCCGGCCGCGCATCACTGGCATTGAAGCGCAAGTGATGCTGGCAGCCGGGGCAGATGCTCGCACTGGCGAGCACCGTGGCCTTGCAGTGTGGGCAGGTGCGGGTCGCGCCAAGCGCTGCAGGGCGCGCTGCGCTCATGGGCTCAATGTCCCGCGGTCAGCGATCCGTTGGGCATGCCCGCGGGCGGCTCCCAGCCGAACTCAACGTGGCCACGCATGCGCGAGCCCGCCGCCACGGTGATCGAACCGGCTTTGACATCGCCGGTGATGACACCGGTGGCAAGCACATCGACCTGGCGGGCGTTGAGGATATTGCCTGCGAGTTCGCCGGCGATGACTACGGTGCCGGCATTGATCTCGCCTTCCACGTGCGCACCGGCCTCAATCGTGACCGAGCCCTTGACCGACAGATCACCCTTGAAGCGACCCGCAATGCGGATGCTGCCGTTGCCGCTGATCTTGCCCTCGATCGTCAGCTCCGCCGCGAGCGCGGATTCTTTCAGCGCTTCGGTGCGCTCCTTGGCACGATGGCTCGCCTCGGCAGCCGCAGCTGCGGCTGCCGCCGAGGCGGCGGTCGCGCCGGGCACAGCCGCGACCGCCGGTCGCGGGCGCAGATCACCACTGGGCGGCGGTGCGGGCATCGGTTCAGGGGTTGCGTTCTTTTCGTTCCAAAGTGCCATGGTGGGTACTCCCCGTGTTCTGAGCGTGAATGTGTGGAATCAGCAAACTAACCGGGGCCCTAGCCCCATTACTAGTGTCTTTAGTCGGAGACAGCGCGGTTGCTGCAGTGCGTACACCTAATCCTCTTAATGCAGCCAGAAAGCGAGCGTCGCATCGTACTGATCGCTGGCCGCAAGCTCCGGATCTCGGCCCGCGCTGCGGTATTCGACCGCCAGTACATAGGGCCCGCGGCGCTCGATCTGGACGCTCACAACCCCATCGGCGCCCGCGTGGTAGGCCGGCACGTCCTTATCCGGCACGAGCGTCGTCCCGTCCTCGACCCGGACCTCGGCATCGGTCAGCGGCATGCCGTGTAGCAGCACGCTGATACGCAGCGGCTGGCCGGCCTTGAGTGTGAACGGATCATCCAGTGCCATCAGCTCCAGATCATGCCCCACCACGATGTGATTGGCGCCGGGGCCCATAAGGGTCTTGGCCATCTTGGTGCTCCACAGGCTCTCAGTCGCCGCCGGGTAGAGTCGCTTGCTGGTGTTGCGCATGCCCCCGGGTGTCTTGACCCAGTAGCCATTGTCATAACGCGCGGTGAGCACTGCCGGTGTAGCGGGCGGCATGAAGGGTTCTGAGAGCAGCACGGGCCGCTCGCCCACCTGGCGGGGCTCCAGGTTGCCCTCCCGCATCAGCACCGTGCCGGTGGCGGTGACCAGGTTCAGATCCAGCAGACGCTGCAGGATGAGCGGATCACGCTTGCCCGGATCGCCGAAGTTCAACTCGGCCCGCAGCAGCGGGCCTTCGCTGGTCGCGACGATCCACAAATCGTGCGCGCTGGTCCCGAGCGAGAGGGCCCAGGCAGCCCAGCACAGGAGGAGAGAGCGCAGCAGGTGCATACGGACAAGGACCTCGTTGCTTGAAGGGCGCTGCAGCGCACGCGATGGCTGGCGCTGCTGCTTCGAGTCACGGTAGCGCTCGCCAGAGGCCATGGCAATAGCTTTGCTGGTCCGGCACTCGACATCCGCGCGGAGCTCGGGCATACAGCAGCACACGCCGCGAGCGTGCATTTGATCGTTAGGAGATTGCAGTAAAATGACTGAAGTGAATCCGGAACCGAGTCCGACCGGCCCGGTAGCCGAGTTGCCGCCCGACCCGCAGGGCTTTGGGCAGGATCAGCGGGTGTACCTGTTCGTGGTGGCCTGCGCCTTCCTGACCACGACGGCGGCGCTGTTTTTCATGGCGCTGGTTGACGCCCTGGTCACGGGACTGGCAATCCTGCTGCTGGCTATGGGCGCCGTAAGTTCGCTGCTGAGTGCTGCCGCGAGCTTCAGTGCCTGGCGCCTGGCGCGTCTTGCGCAGCGTGCTGGTGCGGCGCGCACCACGCTGTTGCGTGGGAGCGAGTTGCGGCTGGCGTTCGCGATCGGCGCGCTGCTGCTCTCCTTCATCTGCGCAGCCCTCGGTTGCGGCGTGACACTCGAGCTCAAGGGTTACGGGCAGGATGCGGCTTCGGAGCAGGATCAGGCCGCGATCTGGCGGCGTACTTAGATGAGCGCGGGTTTACGTTTCACGGGTCGCAGCCGGGACCTGGGTGGCGGCTTCGCCGTGCGCCGCTACCTGCCGGATGCCAAGCGACGGTCGGTGGGCCCGTTTGTATTTTTCGATCACTTTGGCCCGGTGGTTCGCAGACCCGAGGATAACTTTGATGTCAGACCGCATCCGCATGTGGGACTGGCTACCGTCACCTACCTGTTCGAGGGCTGCATCGAGCATCGCGACAGCCTAGGCTCGGTGCAGCGGATCGAGCCGGGGGCGATCAACTGGATGAACGCCGGCAGTGGCATTGTCCACTCCGAGCGCGCGCCGGCTGAACTTCGATCGCAAGCGCACACACTGCATGGCCTGCAATTGTGGGTTGCACTGCCGCGCTCCGAGGAGGATAGCGCGCCGAGCTTCGTGCACACCGCAGCGGCCGATCTGCCCACGGTGGCAGTCGGGGGTGCTCACATTCGGGTACTGGTGGGCGAGGCGTTCGGCGCCCGCTCGCCGGTGCGCAGTTATTCACAAACGCTCTATCTGGATGTTCAGGCCGATGCCGGATCGCGCCTCGCACTGCCTGCGAGCGCCCAGGAGCGCGCGATCTTCACGCTCGGCGAGGGCGTGCTCGTCGATGGCGAGCCACTGAGCTCCGATACTTTAGATGTGCTCGAGAGCCAAGGTGCCATCGAGATCAGCGCCCCGGTAGGCGCGCGCTACCTGATCATCGGCGGCGAGCCGCTCGATGGACCGCGCACCATCTGGTGGAACTTCGTGGCCACGAGCCACGAGCGCATCGAGGCGGCCAAGCAGCGCTGGCGCGAGCAGCGCTTTGGCAAGGTGCCGGGGGACGAGGAGTTCATTCCGCTGCCGCCGTAACGGCGCACAGCGGCCCGACACTAGAAGGCGCTCAGGCCCGTGACTTCGCGGCCCACGGCCAGCTGATGGATGGTCTCGGTGCCTTCATAGGTGATGACACTTTCCAGATTCAGCATGTGCCGGATCGGTACGTATTCGGCACTGATGCCAGCCCCACCGAGCATGTCGCGACAATCGCGCGCGATATCAAGG
>Ga0302310_10002436_pt1 | contig 14905 bp, 12 predicted proteins | sample III_Palsa_N1_2_FD_200451 | JGI IMG/M metagenome (GOLD analysis project Ga0302310, IMG submission 200451) | Peat permafrost microbial communities from Stordalen Mire near Abisko, Sweden - III_Palsa_N1_2 | ecosystem: Environmental > Terrestrial > Soil > Palsa > Peat permafrost | place: Sweden...
AGAATCGTGCGGCACGGCACAGAGTGCGCCGTGAACAGTACAGGAACATGAGTTCCGGTGACAGCGCAAGCCTCCGCCCACACAGGCCAAAGCTGTTCAGCGAAAGCCTCAGCAAGCAGCGGCTCATCGGCCCAGCCGGCGATAAAGTCGAACGTAAAAGCCTGCCCCTCCGTCTCGAGCAGCGCAGCCTCCAGCGCCTTGCGATAGAGCCCCGTACTGGTGCGCGAGTTCTGCGGCGCAAGGCATAGCACCCGGGCGTGGGTAACGCCGTCAGCCTTCATCTGGGCAACCACGTCAGCGATATACGGATGCCAGTTCCTCATCCCCACATAGACCGTGGTGAGGACCTCGTCCTCCAGCAGAACAGCCTGCCGCAGCGTCCATCGCGTGAGCGGCGGCCTCTCGGGAAGCGGCGTTTCGCCCAGCCCGATCTCAGCGTAGCGATGTTGCAGCTCTTCGATAACGGCAGCGGGCATTGGGCGCCCGCTGGTAACTTTAGCGAGGTACTCGGCCATCTCGCTGAGAACATCAGGCGTGCCGTGCGCGAGCAGTAGGATGGCATTGGTGTCAGACATGCGTACCTTTATGGTATCGCCCACAGAAGAAAACCCCACACCTCATCACAAGATGTGGGGCGTTCAGCGCACAGAATCTACGGCAGTTCCTCGACGAGCACCTCAATGTCGAGGTGATGCGTCGTGTTGGGGATATCAAGTGACCCGAGCTGCAACGGCTTATCGAACGTCGCCGCAGACACCCCGGAGATCACCGATTGTCGGACAATCGGGTCCTGGTTAGACGCCGTTGCAGGATCTACGCTCGACTGCTCCACCTTCGCCTTCAGCACCGCGCCGCGAGCCACTGGGCTGACCGTCACATCGATATTCATCCCAACATCAAGATACGTAACCTGCGTTTGAACCCCGGCGCCGGTCTTGGAGTCCGCCGCGCTGAAGTTTCCAGTAATAACGGGAATCTTCGTGCCTTGTTTCAGAAAGGTATCCTGCCCGGCGACAGCGTCCAGCGAAAAGTGTTGGGAGCCCAGCTTTTTACCGCCATCGCTATCGGTCAGCGTAAAGGTCAGCCGATAGGTCTTCCGGGGCCTGTCCAACTCCGTGACAAGCTGATGCGCCAGCGCGAGCTGATCGGGGCTGGCCTGCACCACAATGGCATTTTGGCCCGCAACCAGGAACATCTTGCAGGCTGGATACAGAATGTTGCGCAGCGCGACGAGGATCTCATTAGCATCGTTCTGCTGCGTCACGTTGGTCAGGCGAATCGTCTCCGTCTTGGAAAGCTCCGGGTTGCTGCACGGTCTGTCAGCGTGCTTCGCCGGGGCGGATTCCGGGGCAGTCTCCGGGGTTTGGGCTTGGGCGCTGGCGGTCACGATTGTGACCGCCAGCGCGGTTGCGGCGAGTATCTGCGTAAGTTTCATGGTGCGTCTCCTGTAAGCCATCCAAAGTTTTTGCGTTTGAACGCGGGGTACTCGATCGAGAGCAGGGGAATCCTGCGGCTGCATAGGTTGCAGCCTTGGGTTGCAAGCTGTTTGCTTGTCTGTTCGTCAGACGAACGAAGAGCAATTTAGCTCAAAAAAATCTAACGATAGTTAAGGAACGTACCCATAGGAGGCATAGGATGAATAAAGGAAGACTTCTAGAATCAACACACTGTTTCACTTTCTGCCCCCAACTTCCAGGATGAGTACATGGCGGCGACCGCTACAGGACGAGCTCCATTAGAGCTCGCAGAGGATATTGAAGCTATCAGGGCCCCGTCTAGTACGGCTAAGGTTGTTGTGCTGCTCATTGTCTCGGCGGCAGTTGCGCTGGGGTTTATATGCGCAGGCGCGTTTACGGTGTACCGCAACATGCGGCAGACTGAGCAGGAGCGCAGCTGGGTGGACCACTCCCAGGCCGTGCTGCTGAATCTACAGACACAGACGCAGCGGCTGGATCGCGCCAGCTTCGATCTGGAGCTCTATGCGGCGACCGGGAACAGCGAGAAGTTGCAGGCTGCGGACACCCCGATCTCGAACCTGAACGTAGATCAGGTGCAGCTTGAGGAGCTGGTAAAGGACAATCAGTCGCAGATGCGTCATGCGCAGATCCTGAAAAAGGCTGTGCAGCGGTTGACCGCTACGGTTGACGGCATGGGCGCCAGCAAAGTCGTGCCCGACAAGCAGATCCTCGACTGCCGGGATGCCATCACCATCCTCCAGCGGGAGGAGCGGGTTCTCCTGGATACGCGGACGGAGGGTTCGAAGGTCGACTCTTACCGAAGCTTTCTGCTCAGCGCGGCCTATCTTGGCATATCCCTGGCAATTGTCATCACCCTGTTCGTGTTTTTATTCCGCGACGTAATTCGGCGGCGGGCAGACGAAAAGGTACTGTTTGCCGCGAAGGGCGAGCTCGAAGCCACGGTAAGCAAGCTGACGGAAAACGCGGAGGAGTCGCGGTTGCTGACCAGTGCCCGCGACGAGATGCAGCTTTGCCTCACCTCCCGCCAGGCGCACGAGAGCACGGTACGTCACATGGAGTTGCTGCTCCCCGGCAGCAGCGGAGCGACGCTGGTCATCAACAACTCGCGGCGAATGGTGGAGATCGCGGCTCGTTGGGGAGAAGAAGTATCGTTGCTCGATGGCTTTAGTCCCGAGGCCTGTTGTGGGTTGCGAGTGGGCAAGGCGCGTTGGAGAAAGCCCGGTGACTCGGAACTGCACTGCGCGCACTTTTTTGGCAATGCGCCGGAGAACTATCTCTGCGTCCCGCTCGCCGCGCATGGAGAGACACAGGGATTTGTTTTCGTGTGTTGCAAGACTCCGGAGTCGCTCGCTCTGGCCGAGGAGCGCACCCCGCTGATTCAGCAGATGACGGAGCTGGCTGCGCTGTCGATTGCCAGCCTGGACCTGAAAGCAAAGCTCGAACGCCAGTCGATTCGCGATGGGCTGACGGGACTCTTCAACCGTCATTTTATGGAGATTGCGCTGGAGCGCGAGCTGCACCGCGCAGCTCGGCAGGGCACTGCACTGGCCGTGATGATGCTTGACGTGGATCACTTCAAGGCACTCAACGATACCTTCGGCCATGAAGCCGGCGATATAGTCCTGCGAGAGGTGGCGGAGTGCTTCCGGCGCTCGCTGCGGGAAGAAGATGTGATCTGCCGCTACGGCGGCGAAGAGTTCGTCGTCATCATGCCGGACGCGACCGAAGAGACCGCGCTACGCCGCGCGGAAGCCATCCGCGCTGCCGTCTCGGAGATTCGGACGCACTTCCGCGGCGAGCTGCTTGGATCCGTTACGGTCTCGGTGGGTATCGCCATGTACCCCGACTCAGGCAAGAACGGCAGCAACCTAATCCAACTGGCCGATGCCGCCATGTATCGCGCGAAACGGGCAGGCAGAAACCAGGTAGTGATGGAAAAGCGCGCTTAAACTCCCGCTTGCCCACTTTGCTTTATCTGCTGCACAACCTGTAGCACGGCCTCCACAGGCGTACCGGGCACGATCCCATGGCCCAGGTTGAAGATATGCCCAGCCCGGCCGCCGGCCAGTTTTAGAATCTCCGCAACCCGCGATTCCAGCACCTCCGGCGGCGCAAAGAGAGTAATCGGGTCAAGATTTCCCTGCACGGCCACGTTAGCGCCAAGCATCCGGCGAGCCTCATCCAGTGGAATCCGCCAGTCCAGACCCAGCACATCCGCGCCGGTCTCGCGGAAGGTCGGCAGCAGCGATGCCGTGTCTACGCCGAAGTAGATCACAGGCACCCCAAGCGACTGGATGCGCTGAATCAGCTCGGTAGTCGGTGCCAGGCAATACTCGCGGTAGTCGGAGACCGAAAGCGCCCCGGCCCACGAGTCAAATACCTGGATAACATCCGCCCCGGCCTCTACCTGCTGGGCAGCGTATGCCACCAACACCTCAACCAGCTTCGACATCAGCAGCGGCCACGCCCCATCGGTGGAGTACATCAGCTTCTTGGCTTCAACGTAGTTGCGCGAGCCCGAGCCTTCGATCATGTAGCTCGCAAGCGTAAACGGCGCTCCGCAGAAGCCGATAATGCCCAATTGGTCCCCATCAGCGCGAGGCTCGGAGAAGTGCTTTGCGACCTTCTCGATGGCCTGCGAGACGTAGAGCAGCTCATCCGTCCGATCCGTGCGCAGCGCCTGAATCTGGCCCAGCGTGCGTATTGGCTGGTGGACGACCGGCCCTTCGCCGTTCACAAACTCGAAGTCCAGGCCCATGGGAGTGAACGGCAGCAGAAGGTCGGCAAAGATAATGGCTGCGTCCACTCCGAGTCGTTCTGCGGCGGTGATGGTCACCTCGGCGGCGATCTCCGGTGTACGGCAGATCTCGAGCAGCGAGTGGTCCTTTCGTACCGCCATATACTCCGGCATATACCGCCCGGCCTGCCGCAGAAACCAGACAGGGGTACGGTCCACGGGAAGACGCAGGCAGGCACGAACGAAACGGCTGGTAGCTTGGGTATCAGTTGCGATGGTAAGGCTCCTGAATTAAGCCTAGCATCGCAGGCAGCATGGGGTTGCTGTTGCTCTCTCTACATCACCCAAAACGCTGTCATCTCGACCGAAGGCGCGCTTTTGCGCCGCAGTGGAGAGATCCCCGTATTGGCCGTTGCTGTTGCTCGTTCTTACACAAGCCCGCCTTCCCCAAACCCTCGTCATCCTGAGCGTAGCGCATGGACCACTGTATTGGCTGTTGTTGCTTTTGCTGTTGCTCTTGCTGCTGAGATAGTCCCGGGCTGTGCCCACCTAGTTGTGGTTATACCTCGCACTCAAATGGGGCCCAAAAGGAATCACATAGCGAAAACCTATGGAAAACATGATGGGCGAGAATTTTTCTATGGCGTTGTTTCCAATCTTCCAACTCTGGGCCTGAAAGTCCAACATGGCTTGAAAGTTTCGTGTCACGTCGAGATTGACCCCACCCCCATAGGAGTACACAAGCGAGTTGTCATGGGTATATCCAGGGATCGCCGGATGGTTATAGAGGATGGAACCATACCCGGCCAGGAAATCACCGTAGGGATGGAACCGATCGAAGATATCCCCCTGTACCTGTAGGCCACCGAGATAGCTGTGTTCGTTGATATAGGGTCCCTGGACAACGTTCGCGCGACCCTCAAGGGAAGGAGCGACCGGCAAGTGAAAGTAGCGCGTAAAGTCCATCCCAAGGAACGCGCCCTTGCCCGGGTCGTTAGGGTAAACCGAACCGTCTGTATAGGCAGTGTTGGCGCTCACAAAACCGCCAAAGACTGCGACGTCCGACGCTTTGGAAATGGTGGGTACATCCTGCGCGAAGAGCGCTGTAGTGGCCAAAAGTAAAGCGAGGGGAAGGGATGACCAAAAACGAAGCATGGAAACCATCCTTGAAATATAGACGCCTCGTACTGAGAGGGGATTTTGCACAAAGAAGGTGCCTGTTTGCATTGTTTTACACAAAAGTGGAGGTTGCCTGCAAAGAAAAAGAAATACACACGCTGCACATTCTCAACAAGCTGGGAAATTTCCCCCGAAACGGCGCGAACCCATAAGTCCCGGAGTTCTGGAGTGCAGCCTTGGCGCTCGGGACTATAAACTGGCAGGAGACTGTGTCTTTTGTGCTGCGAATGCGTTGCAGGAGAACAAAGGTCTTTCATGGTTTTAAAACTCGCATCAAGAAGAGAAACTGACAAAATATGACGAATTACCTGACCCTGCCCGTCGGAGCGAAGTCGCCTGAACTGGTGAATGCCGTAATCGAGATCCCGCTGGAGGGAATTAGCAAGTACGAGTACGACAAGGAACTCCACGTCTTCCGTCTGGACCGGAACCTCTTTTCGCCTGTGCATTACCCGGGCGACTACGGCTTTATTCCCAGCACCCTGGGCGATGACGGCGATCCGCTCGACGTGCTGGTGCTGGTCGATACCCCCAGCTTTCCGGGCTGCGTCCAGGAGGTTCGCCCAATCGGCGTCCTCGAGATGATCGACCAGGGCCAGGGCGATGAGAAGATCCTCTGCGTGGGCGAAGGAAATCCGCGCTACAACGATGTGAACGAGTACTCCGACATCTACCCGCACATCCTGAAAGAGATCACCCACTTCTTTTCGATCTACAAGGACCTCGAAGGCAAGAACGTCGAGGTTAAGGGATGGAAGGGTGCCGCCGCCGCGAAGGCAGTCATCCAGAAGGCGCAGCAGCAGTACATCGACAACAAAACCACCCCCGTAATCCACGCCCCCAAGGTCTAACAGGCAGATATGTCGGGGCTGTCGAAGCTGATGAAAAGTCTTGGGTCTTCGTTGGGGCGCGTTTTCGGCCCCGCCCCGGCTTTTCAGCAGCCTCTTCAGCCCGACATTTTGCCTCTTCCGGATTGGCAAAATGTCCACCCGCCGGTCACCGTCCGGGCAAAAAACCACCGTAAACCACCGTCCGTAGCACCGTAAAAACCACCGTCCTCCACCGTGTTTTTCACCGTCAAAAACAGCGAAAACCTGCGTCATTCCTGCCGATTTCAAATTGTTCCACGTGGAACAATTTGCCGTTCCACGGTCCTACCGGCCAAAACCGCACTTTCCCACCCCAAAACCCTCTCCTCTCACTCCTCCAACCCTCACCCCTCTCCAAATTTCACCGTCCCTCACGGTCCGTACGCAATCTTGATCAGGGGATAGAAAAGGACTCCGGCAAGTCCCACAAGCGCCGCGAAGACCAGCGCCGGCAGGCCCAGAACATGTTCATTTCGGGCTGCCCAGAGAGCGAAGATAATGAACAACGTGGGGAAGACGCCGATGGCAATGGCTCCCACCTTGCCTCCCGGAACGCGAAACGGGCGTGGCAGCGAGGGCTCCCGGTAGCGTAGGACAGCCAGCGCAACAAACTCCAGCACAAGCGAGGAGCCATAAAGCACGAGGTCAATAGAGATAAGCCGCTCAAAGCTAAAGCGCAACGCCAGCGCCCAGATAGCCGCACAGAACAGAACGCTAACCCATGGCACTCCAAACCTGTTGATTCTAAAAAAGATACGTGGCAGTAGGCGATCTTCAGCCATCGCATAAGGAATGCGGGTATAGCTCATCATGAGGGGATTGAACATCCCCACGCCATTGATCATCCCCCCAATGACGACCCCCAAAGCAATAGCCGGCCCAACAACGACGCGAGCAGCATCAGTCCACGTACCAGTCCCACCATTTGCCCCTGAATCAAACTGTGAGGCCGCTAACCCCGCCAATCCCACAGCAACCACTGGCAGCATATAAGTGACTGCCACAAGACCAGCAGAGCCAAGCATCGCGCGGGGATAATTGCGTTGTGGATCATCAACCTCTTGTGCAACAGTGGACGCATTGTCCCAACCCATGTAGTTCCATAGACATACAGAGACAGCCCCCGCAAGGTCCGGAGCCTTGAGTGGATGCAGAAGCGCCCCACTCCCATGGCCATGCCACTTCCAAAGAGCAACAACAACAAGGACAACAAACGGAGCCAGAAGGACACAAAAGAGCACAACAGAGCTTTCCCCAACCACCTTCGCCCCTTTGAGATTCCAAAGAGCACAGGCAATAACCACAGCCAGAGCCCAGAGCGTTCCTCTATGCCCTGACGTCCAGGCAGGCGCAATGCGCCCGAGGTATAAAACGAAGATAGTGGGATAGATAGCCATGTCGAAGACGCTGGCAGCGAGCGAAAGCCACGCCTCTTGAAATCCCCAGAAAGGACCCAGCGCGCGATGGACCCACACATAAAATCCACCTTCTGCGGGGATGGAGCTAGCAAGTTCGCCAACCATGAGAGCTGTGGGAAGGCTCCATATGAAGGGAACGATAGCGAGCATGAGCAGCGCACGAACGTAGCCTGCCTGTCCGATGATGTCCTCAAGCCCGTAAGGGCCCCCGGATACCATGAAGTAGGTAGCTCCGATGAGCGGAAGGAGCAGCATTTTGTTCTTGCGAGCGAGGATCGCTATGGTGGCGCTCCTGAGGGTAGTAGATGTCCCAATGTATCGCGCAGAGGAGCGAAGAAGAAGGAATTCTTAAAGCCGGCAGGTCACGATATAATTCAGCGTACCCCGCAGGAGAGTTGGCCGAGTGGCTGAAGGCGGCGGTTTGCTAAACCGTTATAGGATCAAAAGTTCTATCGGGGGTTCGAATCCCCCACTCTCCGCCATATTCTTTTCAGCAACTTAGCACCGTTCGAGACATCAAAAACCTCAGCAAACGCTGAGGTTTTTGTCTTCTGTCTCCATTCGCTGTATTTCTTGCGAGCTCATTCGTGCGGCAGGCTAACTGCATAGAGGAACCAGGCCGCGTGCGGAAGCCACTCTTCCGTCCAGCGCCAATCCTCGTCCTTGCCGGTCACCGCGAAACCCTTATTGAAGGCGATGCCATCTTCATCGTCGAGATCAGCCGTAATGCCATTGATGATTCCCCCAGGCGCATTCGTGTACTTATAGGACCGAAAGAACATATAGGCAGCTTCACCATGGCCGCTGCCCATCAACATGCTCACATCAAAGGGGTTCCGCCCCAGTATCCAATGGAGTTGATCCCAGGCGTAATCCTGCAGTTGTTTCCGAAAGGCCGGGTCGTCTTCAAAGAATGGCGCGGCCATACGCGCAGCAGCGGCGAGAGAGGCCAATCGCGCATCCTCACCTTGCCACCACGGAGCGGCTTCCGTATCGTGAGGAAAGAAGTAGGCGCTACGAACCGTGCCATCACCCATTCGCACCAATTGCCGTGCGTACCCGAACGCGTTGTTGCCCTCGGCGGTGATGCTTAACTCGAAGCGCAATGACCGCGCAACGACTGCGTATACCTGCTTCCGCACGGCAACGGGTGCAATCTCCGCATATATCAGCAGGCTCACGACTGGAAGTCCGGCATCGGAAGGGTGAAAGTACGGACGAAAGCCATCGTCGGCACGCCATGCGTCTTGATGTCCCACAATTACTGACTGCCGTGCCATCAACCGTGCGGCACGCTTATCAGCAGCAGCCTGGTAGGTCGGCAGCTTCGTCGCTCTATAGAGCTCAGTCGCAGCCATGAGCGCGCAATAGTCATCGAGAATATTTTCTTTGCCATCGTTCAGCAACTCTCGATTATGCGCTGTCAGAAACTGAAATGCGCCTTCTGCGGTATGCAGATAGACCGAGCGTGGAAAGTCGCCGTCATTAGGCATTGTGCTCGCGAGCGCCAAAGCGGCGATTGCCATACCGCCACCTGCTCGAAAGCTTGCCTCATAGGCATGCGAACCTTTGGCTATCTGTACCTGCTCAGTAGAGTCTGCGGTACTTTTTTTGATTTGAGTTCGCCAGTTCGGGTTTCCAATAACTCGGTCCTTTGCCAATTTCTCTTTGCCTGGCGCGTCAATGCTTTGATAGAACGAGCCGTTTGGCCGCTTGATCCGCACAAGGAAGTCAGCACCGAACAAACCTTCATCCAGCAGTCGCCGCTCATACTCGCTAAAGTTGTCATCGTGTCGCGCCTGTAGCACGAGATAGCTTTTCAATAGCGACCACGCCACCAACGGTACCTGCTGGGGATTGAAATAGGATGTTAGATTTTGATGCGAGAGATGTATGCCGTAGTCGCCGGTCGCATCGTACCAGCCGCCGTGGAGATCGATAAATCCAGGGCGATCTGGAGCTTTCAAGTGACGATCTGCTTGGTCAAATAGGCCGCTGGCACGTTGTCCCTTGAAGTAATACAGAACGTTCGATAATGTCTCGCGTTCCAGGAGATCGTCTTCTATCGCAAAGACGCAAGAGCTAACCTCTCCAGCCGAAGTTTGCGTCCGGATTTCGTAGGTTCCTGTCTTTTGCCATGCAGAGAAGTCCGCAGTCCAAAACCTATGGCCGCCCCAGTGATCCACTTGCACACCTGGTCTCAGACTCGCTGTCATTGCAACCTCTCCCGTTGCGTCGTCCACAAGCGAGAATTGCTGGAAGTGGTCTTGTTCTGTGCCGGCGATCAGAGCGATTTTGGATGAGCGGGTTTCATAGCCGACGTGATCGACCAGCACGCGAACCTGCGCTTTCGCAGCCGACGTGGATAAGAGTAGACCGCAGATGCTCAGTGCCTTTATATAGTGGCGATGAATATTCGTGCTCCTCTTACAATCGGCAGATTGCACCCGCTCACGCGGAGCTTCCAGACGATGATGGTATGACTTTATACTGATCGCGGACGCAACTACCAATACAGGAGAAAAGCGCTTGTCTATCGCGGGAAGGCGTCTCTGGTCACTGATGCTCCGTGCAGTTGCGCACACCTTGAGCGCCATAGCATTTCTTCATGGCCTCAACCTAAGCGCCCAGGCGAAGGTATCCGCACGGAAAGTCGTTGTAGCCTACGTCTTTCCGCAGAACCATGAACTGCAACCTGACGAGATTGCAGCGGGCAAGCTCACACGCATCAACTATGCATTTGCCAATATCCAGGGTGGCCACATTGTTGACGGGTTCAATGCCGATGCCCAAAACATCGCGACACTGGTTGCATTGAAGACGCGTAACCCTTCGCTCACCGTGCTCGTTTCAGTCGGCGGTTGGGAGTGGTCCGGTTGCTTTTCTGATACGGCTCTTACTAGAGCGTCTCGTGATATCTTCATCGCAAGCGCGATCGAATATATAGAGCGCCGGCAACTCGATGGCCTCGACATAGACTGGGAGTATCCGGGTCAAGCGGGTTCTACCAACCACTTTCGTGCGGAGGACAAGCATAATTTCACACTACTGCTAGAAGAACTCCGCCATCGCTTCGAGCGTGAACAGCAAAAGCTGCATCGCCCGTTCTACCTCACGATTGCAGCGGGTGCATCTTCTAGCTATATCGCGCACACCGAAATGGCTGAGGTGCAGCAGTACGTCGACACTGTAAACCTCATGGCATATGACTATTATGAGCCTGGTGGGATGACAGGCAATCATGCACCACTCTTTACGGATCCCAACGATCCAAAGAAGATTTCCGCTGATCGTTCCGTCCGCGAGCTCGAGCAGGCGGGAGTTCCGGCAGGAAAGATTGTCCTTGGCGTTCCATTCTATGGACATCAATGGGGCAATGTCGCGGACATCGATCACGGTCTCTTTCAGGCCGGAACGCAGCTCCCGCAGAGCTATGCAACCTACGGCGTTATCGCGGCTTCAATGTTGAACAATGGTTTTGATCGTTATTGGGATGCGGCTTCGTCGGTACCCTACTTATATTGCCCAAAGCAGAAAACCTTCGTTTCCTACGAAGATGCCGAATCGCTCGCGATAAAGTCTCGCTACGTGATTGATAAACACCTGGCCGGAATCATGTTCTGGGACTATGCTGGAGATCCGACAGGGGTGCTGCTCGACGCCATAGACGCGGGCTTTGCACAAAATCACCTCCAAAAACTTCATGAGCAGTAGTTCCTGCTGCGCCTGTTTCAATTTGATGGTTCCGACAGCTCTTCGTACGGAGTTGTTCCCATGGTTGCTGCAAAGATTCTGTTTGTCTTCGTATTAACTGCAAGAGCATACGGCTGGCCAGTTAACCCCAGCTTCTTCAACAAGCGTCGCTGTTCAATGTTGATCAAGCTCACGGAGCGATTCTGTGCATCTGCAACATAAATCGAACGCTTTGGTCCGTCTATCGCAATTGCCTGCGGATGGCCGCCGACCTTCACAGTCCATACCATCACACCAGTCCGTGTGTTGACCGCAGAGATAGAACCAGTGGCATAGTTGGCCACATATATCTCTCCGCGATCGCTATCTACAGCAAGGGCACAAGGCATCGATCCGGTCGCGATCTCCTTTATGGCATATGTCCCGGTATCGATTGCAGCAATCGTTGCATCTTGTACATGGGTCACATAGAGAGTCGCGCCCAATTCTACAATGCCCTCTAGATGCATGGCGCCAGCCGAAATCTTTGAAGTTCTGCCGCTCTCCTCGTCGAACACAGTCAGCGAGTCGCTCTCATAAGCGAGCAGATAGACTTTGTGGTTTGGCGCATCGACCAGGATGGCGTCGGCCGATCCGGTCTTCAGGCTGGTTGCGATGTTCGTTTTACCATCGATGACTGTAAGCATGTTGCTGAACGTGTTGGACACGTATACCTTATCGCTCGACTCGTCCACCGCGATTGCATAAGGTCGTGCCGCAGTGGGTATGGTGGCGATCACATCGTCTGTATCGGTATCGATGACAGTTACTGACCGACTGCCGGAGTTTGCAACATAGACCTTGCCCGTTCGTTCATTTACTGCGATCGATACGGGACCTGCCCCCGTCCTCACTGTTCTTGGGGTATTGCTGACTGCCAATATAACGACGGAGCTATGCTCACTATCGACGACGTATATCTTGCTGTTCCTTGTGCTGTAGACAACTCCCGAATTGCTAATCAGCCCCGAAGAGGGATTGTTGCCCTGTGCGCAAACCGAGATCGGCATCAGTATCATCATTGCGCCAACGACACTCCATCGCCACATAAACTGTTCCATTGACCACCCTTCTATAACTCGAGAAGAATTATCTTTACCAATACAAACGTTTGTCTAGAATAGTATCCATAATAAAGAGATATTGCATTGCGTTGTTGTCAGAGGAGCCAATTATGAATTTCGGGAAGCGTAGTGCCTTTCGTGGGCTGCTCCTCACGATGTCTCTTTTTGTTTTAACCGCCAGCGGCATCGCGGCGCAGACCTTGCCAGCCAAATTCAAAGTGCTTGCTATAGCCGAAGAGGGTGGTGTTCATAAGCCTTTCGTCGATGCGGCTAAAATTTGGCTACAGAAAGAAGCAAAGGCTGATAACTTTACGGTAGATTACATCGAAGACACCAAGGCTATTGATAAGAATTTTCTGGCGCGATACCAACTTTTTATTCAACTCAATTATCCGCCGTACAATTGGACACCCGCCGCAGCCAAGGCGTTTACGCAGGCCATCGAGCAGGGAAGTATAGGCTGGATCGGCTTCCATCATGCCACGCTTCTTGGTGAGTTCGACGGCTTTGCCATGTGGCCTTGGTTTTCCCACTTTATGGGGGATATTCGATTCACCCAATATATTCCGACGTTTGCTGCGGGAACAGTGAACGTTGAGGCGGCCGATCATCCGGCGATGAAGGGCCTGCCGCATTCCTTCACGATAGAGAATGAGGAATGGTACACATGGAGCCAGTCACCGCGCGCAAACGTGCATGTTCTCGCAAGCGTCGACGAGAATACCTACTCGCCAAATACAACGATAAAGATGGGCGATCATCCGGTCGTGTGGTCTAACGAGCACGTCAAGGCGCGCAATATCTATATCTTTATGGGGCATCATCCTGAACTGTTTCAGAATGCCGCTTTTACTATGCTCTTCCACAATTCCATTCTCTGGGCGGCCGGACGATGAGGTACTTTCTCGCGGTTGCTTTTCTGATTGCGTACATTGCGCATGCGCAACAGGCCGGTTTGCATGTGCTTGCCTTCTATTCTGAGACAGTCGAGCACGATCATGTTGACTTCGCGCACCAGGCAATCAAGTTCTACTCGAGCGCGGCGGAACGCGATCACTTTGGCTTTGTCTCCACTACGAACTGGGACGATCTCAATGCGGGTAATCTTGCGCATTATCAAATCGTCCTCTGGCTGGACGATCAGCCACATACAGCGGCACAGCGGGCTGCCTTTGAGCAATACATGACGCACGGCGGTGGTTGGCTGGGGTTTCATGTTGCGGCTTATAACGATAAGGACACGGGCTGGCCTTGGTTCGTTAGCTTTCTTGGCGGTGGGGTCTTCTATGGCAATAACTGGCCGCCTTTGCCGGTCACGCTTAGGGTGGATGACAGGACGCACCCGATTACACGGAGTCTGCCGGAGACCTTTCTGTCGCCTGCTAACGAGTGGTATATATGGAAGCCATCTCCGCGGTTGAACAAGGATGTGAAGGTCCTTTTGACACTCGAGCCGTCGAACTATCCGCTTGGACTCAAGGACACGATTGAAGGGGGCGACCTTCCTGTCGTTTGGACGAATACGAAGTATCGGATGCTCTACATGAACATGGGCCATGGCGATCGAGTGTTTACCAGCGCCGTGCAGAACCAACTCTTCGAGGATTCCATTCTCTGGCTTGGCGGTCGATTGACAGACAGCGGGCACAAACCCTAGTCTCCAGCTCATGCCGGATCACGTTGATAGCCGCCGTTCGTTTCTCAAGAGTTCCGTAGCTACTGCCATGGCTGCTACCGTTGCAACTGTCGCCAGGGCGCAGCAGGGTACTGCTGCAGCCAAGCTTGCTACGCCGCCGAACATCATCCTTTATCTCTCGGATCAATTCCGCGCTGACTTCGTCGGAGCGAACGGTCGCAACAGCTCTACTCATACGCCGAACATCGATGCGATGGCTGCGCGTGGCAAGAACTTTACCCATGCCGTGACGAATCAGCCGGTCTGTGGACCTTCGCGTTCGGTTATCTTTTCGAGCCGTTATGCGACTGAGACCGGCGTTTGGCACAATGCGCTTGCACTTGATCATTCTCTGCCTACGCTTGCGGGCGAGTTGCGTAAAGCAGGTTACAGCTCGAACCTGATCGGCAAGTGGCATCTGGCGCTGGAGCATCCTGCCGACGGAGGCAGTCCTGGTCCGGTCAAGCTGGCCGACCGTGGTGGCTTTGACGATCTTTGGGAAGGCGCCAATGCCCTCGAGATCGTCTCGCATCCTTATGAGGGAAGCATCTGGGATCGCGATGGGAAGGAGATCACGTACAAGGATCAGTATCGTGTCGACTTCCTTACGGACCGCGCTGAGCGGTTCCTCCGGCAGAAGCAGGACAAGCCTTTCTTCCTCTTCATCTCGCAGCTTGAACCGCATCAGCAGAACGATATGCATCAGCCGATTGCGCCGAAGGGGGCTGCTGCGCGCTACGTCAACTGCAATGT
>Ga0302310_10002444_pt1 | contig 14862 bp, 11 predicted proteins | sample III_Palsa_N1_2_FD_200451 | JGI IMG/M metagenome (GOLD analysis project Ga0302310, IMG submission 200451) | Peat permafrost microbial communities from Stordalen Mire near Abisko, Sweden - III_Palsa_N1_2 | ecosystem: Environmental > Terrestrial > Soil > Palsa > Peat permafrost | place: Sweden...
CGGTGCCTCTGGCGACTACGCTCACACTCTATACCGGCTCGCAGATCGCCTACGCCACCGGCGCCGTCCGCACCTTCATCATGACGGACCAGCAGATTACCACCGTCCCAGGACTCCAGGTCGTCCTCGTCAAAGACGTCGATTAAGGAAGGAAGTAGCGAGTAGGAAGTAGACACCAGTACAAAGGCCGCCGATATCTCGGCGGCCTTCACTATTTCCTGCTTCCTAGTAGCGGTAGTGCTCCGCCTTGTACGGCCCTTCAATCGGCACGCTCAGGTAGTCCGCCTGCTTCTTGGAGAGCGTCGTCAGCTTTACGCCGATCTTCTCCAGGTGCAGCCGCGCTACTTCCTCATCCAGCTTCTTCGGCAGGATGTAAACGCCGACCTTGTACTTGTCCTTGTTGGCCCAGAGGTCAAGCTGCGCCAGCGTCTGGTTGGAGAAGCTGTTGGACATCACAAAGCTCGGATGGCCGGTCGCGCAACCGAGGTTCACCAGGCGGCCTTCCGCCAGGATGAAGATCACGTTGCCGTTCGGGAAGGTGTACTGATCGACCTGCGGCTTGATGTTCAGCTTCTTCGCGTCAGACCCGTCGAGCTGCGCCATCTGGATCTCGTTGTCGAAGTGTCCGATGTTGCAGACAATCGCCTGGTCCTTCATCTGCTGCATGTGCTCCAGCGTGATGACATCCACGTTGCCGGTGGTGGAGACATAGATGTCGCCGCGGCCGAGCGTCTCTTCGATCGTCGTGACCTCATAGCCTTCCATCGCAGCCTGCAGCGCGTTGATCGGGTCGATCTCCGTCACAATCACGCGAGCGCCGAGTCCACGCAGCGAAGCTGCCGAGCCCTTGCCTACATCGCCATAGCCGCAAACGACGGCCACTTTGCCCGCAACCATCACGTCGGTCGCGCGCTTGATGCCATCGACCAGCGACTCGCGGCAGCCATAGAGGTTGTCGAACTTCGACTTCGTCACCGAGTCATTGACGTTGATCGCCGGAATCAGCAGCGTGCCTGCCTCAAGCATCTTGTAGAGGCGATGAACGCCGGTCGTCGTCTCTTCCGAGACGCCGCGCCAGTCCTTCGCCACGCGATGCCAGCGGTCCTTGTCCTCAGCCAGAACAGCCACCAGAAGCTTCTGGATCACTGCTTCTTCAACCGAACCGGCTTCGCCATCGACAAAGCTGCGGTCGCCATTCTCCAGCTCATAACCCTTGTGGATCAGCAGCGTCACATCGCCGCCGTCATCGACCACGAGCTGTGGCCCAAGGCCGCCTTCGTGACGAAGCGCCTGGTCGGTGCACCACCAGTACTCGTCGAGCGTCTCGCCCTTCCACGCAAAAACTGGAACGCCCGCGGCAGCGATAGCGGCAGCAGCGTGGTCCTGGGTCGAAAAGATGTTGCAGCTCGCCCAGCGCACGGTCGCGCCCAACGCTACCAGCGTCTCAATCAGCACGCCGGTCTGGATGGTCATGTGCAGCGATCCGGTGATGCGCACACCCTTCAACGGCTGGCTGGGGGCATACTTCCGGCGGATCGACATCAGGCCGGGCATCTCGGCCTCTGCGATGGTCAGTTCCTTGCGGCCCCACTCTGCGAGGCTGATATCCGCTACTTTATAGTCCTGCACTTGTTCCAATGTCGCTGTCGGCATGTTTTCTCCTGAAGTTCTCCCTTCAAGGATACCAAACGGGCTGGTTCTCTACGAAGTTAGGCAGTATCTTTAGCGTAATAGAACCGTACTATCGGACCTGGCTACTGCTGGCGTTCCATCTCCAGCAGCTTCTTCTTTCGCCCCACACCCCATCGGTACCCCGTGATCTTGCCATCCGCCCCCACCACGCGATGGCAAGGCACCACCACCGCCAGTGGATTCGCCCCACAAGCCGTCCCCACAGCTCGCACTGCTTTTGGCGCACCAATGGCCTCGGCGATCTCCGCATACGTCCGCGTCTCGCCCCTTGGAATCTCGCTCAGCGCCTGCCAAACCCGCTGCTGAAACGCGGTCGCCCGCGCGTGGAACGGCATGGCCGTTGCACTTGCGCTCTCCTTCATGCGCCCGAGCACAAACATCACAGCCTCACGCAGGTCCTTATCGTCCCGCCGCAATACCGCCTGCGGAAACCGCTCGCGCAGATCGACCAAAGCCTCGGCATCGTCGTCCGCAAATAGTACAGCGCAAAGCCCGCGATCCGTCGCGCCCACCAGTATCAGCCCCAGTGGCGAGTCCGCCAGCGTATAGCGAATCGTCTCGCCGGCGCCGCCTTCCTTCATCGCTGTCGGACTCATACCCAGCATCGCGTCCACGCCTTCATACAAGCGGCTCGACGACCCAAAGCCCGCCTCATACACCGCATCGGTCACCGGAGACTTCGTCACCCGCGGCGTCCGCACCCTCTCGCGAAACCGTTCTTTCCGCTGCTCTCTGGCAAACTCGCCCGGAGTCACCCCCAGCACGCGCTTGAATCCACGCAACACGGCGAACTTGCCCACACCCGCCGCATCGGCCAGAGCATCCAGCGAGGTTCGCTGCCCGGCGTGCTCCGCCAGAAACTCAGCCGCCTTGGCAATCGCAGCAGCCTGCGGATCGGCCTTCGGCGCAACCCGCGTCGGCTCACAGCGCAGGCAGGCGCGGAACCCCGCCGCCTCGGCCATCTCGTTAGTAGGGAAGAAGCTGACGTTCTTGCGCTCCGGCCTGCGGCTGGGACAGCTCGGACGGCAGTACACCCCGGTGGACTTCACCGCGTACACAAACTGGCCATCCGCCGCGGCATCGCGCCCCAGGACCTGCTGCCAGGCTTTGCCTGCAAACACCGCAGGCGCCGCTCCGCTCTTTTTCCCTTTGCCCATGAAGCTCTCAATTCCTGCCGCCGCCGTAGCGGTCGTCCAACTTGTAGTTGCCATATAAGTATCCTGCATTGCGACCACCCGCCGCCACACTCCGCCGATTGCACCCAAACTGTTTTTCCCCCGGCACTCGGGTACACTTGACCGCATCAGCTAACAGTCAGGAGTCTCATGCGCCTCGCAACCTCCCTCCTTCTTGTCGCCGCGATCCTCGCCGCCCCGCTCGCCCATGCCGCCGATCCCCGCCTGGGCGACGCCTATAAGTTCAAGCACTCCGGCTGGACCTATATCCACCTCAGTGGCACGCCCGAGCAGATCGGCTACCAGCACGGCTATCTCCTTGCCCACGAGATCGAAGACAATGTGCATGTCTACGCGGTCGAAGGCATACACAAGTACGACAAGCAGTGGAGCTTCTTCCGCGATGCCGGCCGTACCGTCCTCTGGCCGCACATCGAGCCCGAGTACCAAGCCGAGCTCAAGGGCATCGGCGAAGGCCTCAAAGCCGCCGGCTCCAGGCTCGACGTATGGGATGTCGTCGCGCTCAACGGCCAGGAGGAACTCACCGGCTACTATCTCCCCATGCTGAACGCGCAGCAGGGCAAGCCCAACCCACCGGCTGCTGTCGCGCCCGGCAAGTGCAGCGCCTTCATCGCCACCGGCTCTGCTACCAAGGATGGCAAGATCGTCATCGCCCACAGCAACTGGTCCAGCTATGCCGAGGGCGAGCGCTGGAACTACGTCTTCGACATCGTCCCCACCAAAGGCTATCGCTTCCTCATGGATGGCTCCGCCGGCATGATCACCTCGCAGGACGACTTCGGCGTCAACGCCGCCGGCATCATGATCACCGAAACCACGCTCCCCATGGCCGCCGGCTTCGACGTCAACGGCATCCCCGAGTTCGAGCGATCCCGCAAGGCCATGCAGTACGCCGACTCCATCGACACCTACGCCGCCATCATGCGCGCGGGCAACAACGGCGGCTACGCCAACTCCTGGCTCATCGGCGACCGCAAGACCAACGAGATCGCCTACCTCGAGCTCGGCCTGCACCACACGCCGCTGCTCAAGAAGACCGACGGCTACTTCGTCAGCTCCAACTTCGCGGCTAACCCCGATCTCGTTCGCGACGACACACCCGGCTTCGACCCGAACAATGCAGAAAGCTCCATGAACGCCCGCCACATCCGCGCGGAGGAGTTCATGAAGCAGCACTACGGCAAGCTCGACACCACGCTCGCCGAAGCCTATCTCTCCGATCACTACGACACCTACGAGCACAAGATCGACGCCGGCAAGCGCAGCCTCTGCGGCCACGAAGACACCTCGCCCATCGGCGAAAAGGTATGGGATAACCCGCCACACTCGCCGAGCGGCGCCGTCACCGGCAAGGTCATGGACTCGGACATGGCAGCGAAGCTTAGCTTCATCGCACGTTCCGGCCATCCCTGCGGCGAAGACTTCCACGCCGCTCCATTCCTCGCCGCACACCCTGAGTTCAGCTGGCAGAAGCCCATCCTCAACGACATGATCGCCGGCCCCTGGACCGCGTTCACCTCTTCCGAAAAATCCCCCACCGCTACCGTCGCCCAACGCTAAAGTAAATCATCACGCAACGCAGAAAGGCGCGAGCAATCAGCTCGCGCCTTTCTGTTCTCTGCTAGCTCACCCAAAATGCTGTCATCTCGACCGGAGGCGCGCTTTTGCGCCGCAGTGGAGAGATCCCCGTATTGGCTGTTGCTGTTGTTCTTGCACTTGCTTTTTCTTGTCGTTGCCGCAGAGAATCTGCTTCTCACTCCGCCACTACCTCATCCGCATAGCCCCGGTCTCCGGCCTTCCCCCCGGCAGCGGAATCTTGTTCCCCTCTAAATCAATCTCGTTCGACTCCACATAAAAGTTCTTCAGGTTCGCCACGCCAAAGCTCGTTGTAATCGCCACATCCGCGGCGTCGCGGCCCGTAGCCATCAATATCCGTCCCAGCCGCGGCTCATTATGCCGCGCATCCATGTTCCACCACTTGCCGTCGAGCCACACCTGGTACCACGCACTGAAGTCCCCTGCGCCGGAATAAGGATGTCGTATGTCGCCCAACTGCCCGGTCACATACCGCGCCGGAATGTTCATGCAGCGCGTCAACGTAATCGCCAGGTGCTGAAAATCGCGGCACACGCCAACGCGCTCGGTGTAAACATCCATCGCGGTCTTGGTGGAGCGCGCCGTGTTGTAGTTGAACGCCACCTTCCAGTGTACCCAGTCGCGAATCGCCGCGGCCCGCTGCCAACCGGGAAGGGTATAGCCGAACAGGTCCTGCGCGATCCCGACGAACTGATCTACCTGGCAATAACGGCTGGGCAGCAGAAACTGCAGCGTCTCGCTTGGCAGCTTCTCCACCGGCGCCTGCTGCGCCGCGAAGCCCTGCGGGTCCAGCAGAAACACGCCGGAGAGCACATTCGTCCCACTCAGCCGGATAGTTCCGGCAGGCGCCAGAAACCGCGAACAACGGTTCCCAAACGTATCGAAGTACTCCTCAATGTCGAGCTCACGGGACTCCGCATCGCTGTCCGCAGATCCAGTGTGTTCCACCTTCAGCTTGTCGCCGGTGATCAACAGCGGTTCCACGCTGGGATGCACGTGCAGCAACGCAACAATCGGCGTCGGTTCCGGCAATTGGAACTGGATATCGAACTCAGACTTGATAAGCACAGCAACCCCTGCGCATAGAACCCGCGCCAACCCATTCGATGCGAACGATTCAACGTCAGATGTCTAGTGGCTCATGGCCCATCCTACACGTCCGATTGCTTCAAACTCCTTCAGCAACCCGCTTCGCCCGCCGATGCATCACCAGCAACATCACACCCAGCAGCGCACAAGCCACCAGCCCAATCCCCGCATCCGCTCCATAAGCACCCGTCACGCCGCGCCAGTCGTAAGCTCGCCCATCGATCATCTGCATATAAACGATCGGCAGCACCGTCACGCCGCTCAGCACGCTGAACTGCGTAGCCGCCAGCGGATTGTTCCTCCCGATCGTCTCAAAGCAGATCGCTACCGCGCACGTAAACGCCACGGCCTGAAACACATTCTCCGCAACCATCGCGATGCCAAACGTAGCTGGCGTATGCGGCAGAAAGATCAACACTGCAGTGAACGCGGCTCCCGCCGCACCAATCGCCAGATACAGCGGCCGCAGTGGCATCCACCGCGCCAGCGGCATCAGCAACAGGCTCCCCGCCACTCCCGCCAGCGTCATTCCTGCCCCGCCCATCGCGCTCACCATCCTCGCCGACGCATGAAAGTCCGCCCCCAATCCACCCAGCACATCCGTCAACGCAAACGCTCCCGGCGGAGCCACAAACAGCGCCAGTGCAAGCCACACCTCACGCCGTTTCAGCACCGCCTTAAGCTCTCCATAGAACGACCGAAAGCTTTCACCCACCAACCGCCGCTCGTCCCCAGGCTCCGGCATCGCCAGAAAGATCGCCACCGGCGCCATCACTGCCAGCCCCAGCAACACGGCTGCCGCGCGCACCGGAATCACCCTCACCAGTTCTCCCGCAGCCAGGGCCATCGCGCCGTTCCCAATAAAATTCGCTACCTGGCTCCACGAGCTCAGTTTCCCCTCATCCTCATGTGTCACCAGGCACGCCAGCCATCCAAAAAGCGCATTGCTGGAGATAGCCACTGCCACATATCCCGCCACCATCGACACTTCCAGCACCCGCAGGTGCGAGCTCTCCCACATCGCCACTGTCAGGCAGATTCCCGCCAGTGCAGCAAACACCGTCGCATACCACCGCCGGCTAAATCGAACATCCAGCATCGGTCCGGCAAACAGTGCCCAGAACCCTGCAGAAAACACCGCGCCCGTAATCGCGGCAATCTTCGTCTCCGGAACATGCTGCGCGGCCAGCAACTGCGGCAGCGGCACAGTCACAAACCCGGCATAGAGCCCGAACGGCAAATTCGCCATGCCCATCAGCCAGATGGGCGCCACATGTCTTCGCATCTCGCTACTGTATCGTGCCGCCCATTGCGGGAATCAAATCTGCACCTTACCGGTGTTTCTCCGTTGAAATTTCCGCCGCCTTGCTTCAAGATAGGAACACCACAGCAAGGCAATCGGGGCTACGCATTAGGTCTGCAAAGGAAGCGCATTTATGGATGCGAGCACCATTCTCGTTCTCGGAGCGGTGATCCTCGGTCTCGGCAGCCTTGGTCTGCTTGTCGTGCGCCTCACCAACCGCCGCCTCAACGGCCTCGGCTGGCTCGGCGGAGCCTTTGCCACCGGCGGCCTTGGCGCTTTGCTGCTCATCACCAACGCGCACAATCCCATCCTCGGTATCCTCGCCGCCGATCTCTGTGTCATCCTCAGCTTCTTCCTCCTTCATCTTGCCGTGTTGGAGCTCGCCACCGATCACGTCTCCGTTCCGCCGATAGGCCTTGCACTGCTGGTCGTCATGGCCGTGATCGATATCCTTTGCATGAGCGGCCATGGCGCCGGCTGGCTGCGCGTTACCACCATTAGTTTTCTGGTCACAATTCAGTGCCTCCAGATCGCCTGGCTGCTCTATGGGCAGGCTCGCCACAAGATCCGCAGCCCTGCTTTGTTTTGTTCCGCGATCCTGTTTCTCTTCGCGTGTTTCAATCTCGTCCGAGGCTTCTGCACCGCCGCGGGACTGCTCGCTCGCTGGCATCTGACTGGCGCATTCCAGCTCGCGGCCTTCGCTCTCTATATTGCCGTGGCTCTTGGTCTCGCCTTCGGCTTCTTCTGGCTCACCACCACCAAGTTCTCGGAGCAGTTAGAGGACGCCGCCGCAACCGACCCTCTCACCCGCCTTTACAACCGGCGGACCTTCCTCCGCGCCTGCGAAAAAGAGCTGCTCCTCTCCGCCCGCCACAACCGCTCTTTTTCCGTCCTCATGCTCGATCTCGATCACTTTAAGTCCGTCAACGATCGCTTCGGCCATCCCGTCGGCGATGCCGCTCTCCTCGCCGTCGTCGAGTGTATGCAGCGTTCGGTTCGCGGCATCGATGTCCTCGCTCGCTGGGGCGGGGAAGAGTTCGCCGCGCTTCTGCCCAACTCCTCGCATGAAGCCGCCTTCATCGTCGCCGAGCGCATGCGCGCCAATATCGCCGGCATTGAGCTCCCGCTGCCCGAACGCTATCCCGGCGGCCCCATCTTCGTCCGTCTCACAGCGAGCATCGGCATCGCCTCCTACCATCCCAGCGACAGCATCCACACCATGCTCAGCCGCGCCGACCGCGGCCTCTATCTCGCCAAGGACCTCGGCCGCAACCGCGTCCTCTCCGCAAACAACTAGCCAAAACAAAACGGGCCAGCTCAAAGGCCAGCCCGTTTACTGTCTACCCTCTACTGTCTGCTTACTTGGCAGCCAACTCCGCCGACGCGCCAGCCTTCAGCGCCTCAGCCTTATCGGTAGCTTCCCACGTAAACGTATCGCCGCTCCGTCCGAAGTGACCATAAGCCGCAGTCACCTTGAACACCGGACGACGCAGGTTCAGGCTCTCAATGATGCCCTTCGGCGTCAGCTTGAAGTTCTCGCGAACCAGCTCAACCAGCTTCGGCTCGCCGACCTTGCCCGTGCCGAACGTATCCACGCGGATCGAAACCGGCTCAGCCACGCCGATAGCGTAAGCAAGCTGCACCTCGCAACGATCAGCCAGCCCGGAGGCCACGATGTTCTTCGCAATGTAGCGAGCCATGTAAGCCGCCGACCGGTCAACCTTGGTCGAGTCCTTACCCGAGAACGCTCCGCCGCCATGCCGGCCCATGCCGCCATAGGTATCGACGATGATCTTGCGCCCGGTCAGTCCGGAGTCGCCCATCGGTCCGCCGATAACGAAACGGCCCGTCGGATTGATGTGGTACTTCGTGTTCTCATCCAGCAGCTCAGCCGGAATCACAGCCTCGATCACATGCTCCTGGATCTCAGCGCGAAGCTGGTCGTTGGTCAGCGTGCTCTTCGGGTCCTTATCGCTGAACTCAGCATGTTGCGTCGAAATAACCACCGCATCCACACGAACCGGCTTGTGGTTGGAGTCATACTCCACCGTCACTTGGCTCTTGCCGTCGGGACGCAAATAGCCCATCTTGCCGCTCTTGCGAACCTCAGACAGCTTCTTCGCCAGCTTGTGCGCCAGCGAGATCGGCGTCGGCATCAGCTCCGGCGTCTCGTTCGTGGCATAGCCGAACATCATGCCCTGATCGCCGGCGCCGCCGGTGTCCACACCCTGTGCAATGTCAGGGGACTGGCGGTTGATCGTCGAGATCACCGCGCAGGTATTGGAATCGAAACCCTTCAGAGCATCGTCGTAGCCGATCTCCTTGACCGTATCGCGAACCACAGTCTGAAAATCAACATAAGCCTTGGTCGTGATCTCACCGGCAACCACCACCAGCCCGGTGCAGGTCAGCGTCTCGCAGGCTACGCGGCTATAAGGATCCTGCGCCAGGCAGGCGTCGAGAATCGCATCGGAGATCTGGTCGGCGATCTTGTCGGGATGACCTTCGGTTACAGACTCACTGGTAAATAGAAAACGGTCGGTTGTCGCCAAAACGGAGTTCCTCCAGAAACACTAATAGTCCGGTTCACGCTTTTGGAGGATGTGTTCGCGCTGCACTCAGCAGATCGCTCCCCACTCACAAGCACAGTCTTCAGGCGCAACTCCACCCTGAACTTAGCCGCACGTACCGAACCTCTTTATTGTACCTAGGTCGCAGGCTCTTAGTCAGCCTCAGATGAATTTGGCATCACGATCCAGGACTCCGCCCCATGGGTCCTCGGCCTCACCACATACCGCCACGCAGCCCAGCTCAGCGCCAGCAACCCCAGCAGCATCAGCAACACCCCCCACCACCGCGGCCGCATGGACGACCGCGTAGGAATCCGTGTCCGCTTCACATTCACCGCAAACGCGGTCCAATCCGCCTCACTGCCTGACTCCGCCGTCGAAGCGAACCGCGTCAGCCACTCCTGCTCATCCAGACCCAGAAACCGGCAATAACTCCGCACAATGCCCCGTTGAAACACCCCACCCGGCAGGCTGCCGAAGTCGTCTACCTCCAGCGCCCGCAGAAATCGCGTCGACACCTTGGTCTCATCCGCCACGGTCTCCAGCGACACACCGCGTTTCTCGCGTTCCAGTTGCAATTCCTTGCCGAAGGGCACGTTCGTTCTCCATCGACCGCAAAGTCGCCGGCCGGGCATTCTCGCGTTTTGGTTCCCAACTGCTGCCAGGGCGCCTTGCTCCTCAAAATCCGCTGGCTGCGGCATAAGGAATTGAATAAGAGACGGTTAAAGCTGCAAAAACGTTCCATCTCTCGCGGAGGCGCTGGATCTTCCCAGACAGAATGACACGCCCCGCAAGCACTCAGGAAGGCCCGTTTTCGTGCCGCATCTTACTTGTTAAGAGCAGCTTCGGAGCAGCAATGCCTCAATCGCGGGGCAATAACAGGCCGCAACAGCCGCCTTGTTACAATCGAAGCGCGGATGCGCATCCCTTATCCAGAGCGAATTCCCCTCGCCGGGGCTGCGTCATTCGCCGGTTTGCTGGTCGTTGCCCAGCTTCTGTGTCACACCCAGCCGCTCTTTTCTGCCCTCTGTTTCGTCTTCATCGTCTTCGCCACGATGGCCTTCAACCTTGCCGGTGGCCTCTACACCCCGGCCGGCGCCTATATCTTTTTCAACGCCGTTTTGACGCTTATTCTCGGTCTCATCGTAAAGGTGTTCTTGCGTGAGCCCGCGGACAGCAATCTTCACGTCCCAATCCCCACCATTGTTGTGTACACGCTGGGAATGTTGGGGATGCTGATCGCCGCCTATATCGCTAGTCGATTTCCTTGCCCTCGCCCTCTGATCGTCAAATTATTTCCGCTTCCCAGCTTGCGCAACGTCTATATCGGTTCGGTGATCCTCGGTGTCTCCCTTAAAGCCTATTGGCTCACCGACCCGGTGCTTGCGCCGGGCTCCCTCCTTTTGGCCCTGCGGAACAACGATAGCCTGCTCCCGTTTGCGTTGATACTTGGCGTCATTTACACCGTCGTTTCAACCGATGGAAAGCGTAGTGTCACGCCCGGCCTTCTCTGTCTCTTCCTCGTGGTCAACGCACTGGGCCTGCTCACCTTCTCTAAGCAGGTCGCTTTTACGCCCATGCTCTGTTGGGTATTGGGAGCGGCGGTTTCGCGGTATCAGCTAAAGCCTATTAACTTCGTTGTCGTTCCCTTGCTCGTCGTCTTGGGCCTTTACTATGGCACCCCTTTGGAGCAGGTAGGCAAAAGTGCGGAAAGGACTGGATCCGCAATAAAAGATATCGGTGTGGCCATCGACTTGATCGTTCATATAGACCGGACAAGGGCCGAATACAAATCAGACTCCATTGCCGGTTATGGAGTCGCGAACTACTACAACCAGCCCGAGGGACTCTTCGACAGGCTCGAAATGGTCTCCATGGACGACCTCCTGATCGCTCAAACCGAGCGCGAAGGGCCCTACGGTTTTGTGCCCGTGGTCCAGGCCTGGGAGAACCTCGTCCCACATTTCTTCTGGCCGAATAAGCCGATCCCCTACTTTGGAAATGTCTATGGCCATCAAATAGGAATTCTGCCCGTCGACGATTTCAGTACCAGCATCTCTTTCGGCACCTCAGCCGATGCCTACCACGAAGGCAAATGGTACGGCGTCCTTGTCCTGGAGCCGATCTGTTTAGCCGCCATCTTCCTCGTGTTCTCCTGGGCGCTCGGCAGTGTGCGCGACCATCCCGCCGTGCTTTTGCTCCTCGTGTTGGTAGCCCACTACGCGCCCGAGGGTGGCATGACCGGCGCTGTCCAACTTATATCGCTAACTCTCGTTGCGCTTGGCGTAGCATTTGCCTGCCGCTATATCCTTCCGGTCATCGCCTCCGCCATCCAGCCGGCATCTCTTCCCATCCCGTACATCACCGCGTCCGCGGCAGATTGAACGCTCGTCCCTTCTACCGTCACACCCTGGTGTCGTCTCTTATGAATAAGCTCATCGTCGGAAATCTCGTCCATCGTCCTCTGCGTTCGGTCATCACGGCTCTGGCCGTCGCCATTGAGATCGTCATGATCCTCTCCATCGCCGCCATCATGTATGGAATCCTCAACGGCAGCCGCACCCAGAACACCGGCATCGGCTGGGACATGATGGCCCGCCCCGGCGCCGCCAGCTCCATCATGAGCACCGGCTCCGCCTCCGCTCCCGTCGCTATCAAGACCGCGCTCGCCGCGCTGCCGCATGTCAGGGTCGTCTCGCCCGTCAACGTCAAGCTCACCATCGGTGCCGACGTCCAGAACATCTTCGGCATCGACTTCGCCTCCTACGACGCCCTCCGTCCCTTCGTCTTCGACTCCGGCGGACCCTTCAAGCAGCCCTTCGATCTCATCATCGACGACCTCGAAGCCGCCAGCAAACATCTCAAGGTCGGCGATCCCGTCAAAGTCCTCGACCACACCTTCTATATCTGCGGCATCGTGGAACCCGGCAAGGGCGCACGCAAGTTCATCCCCCTCGACACCATGGATCAACTGGACGGCAATCCCGGCAAAGCCGCTGAGTTCTTCCTTCGCACCGATGATGCCGCAAGCGACGACGCCAAGAAGCAAATCGAGACTGACGTTCGCAACGAGATCCTCGCCACCGACGGCCTTCAAAACTGGAACGTCCAGACCATCGACGAGTTCCTCGCCGGTCTCACCCCAGCCAAGATCCCTGCCTTCAACATCGGCCTGCGTGTCGTCATCGGCATCGCCATCATCATCGGCTTCATGGCCATCTTCCAATCCATGTACACCGCCGTCATGGAGCGCACTCGCGAGATTGGCATCCTCAAATCCATGGGCGCCGGCCGTTTCGATATCGTCTCCGTCGTCCTCCGCGAGACCGGCCTCTTAGCCCTCGTCGGCGTCATACTAGGCGTCGCCGCCACCTACTTCCTCAAATACTTCCTCCACCGCGTCCAGCCCACCATGGCCTTCTCGGTAACCCCCACCTGGGTAGCGCTCGGCGTATCCATCGCCTTGCTCGGTTCGCTCCTCGGCGCACTCTATCCCGCCCTCAAAGCCGCCAGAAAAGATCCCATCGACGCCCTATCCTACGAATAAGCCCCAGTTTTTGCCTTATTCACTATTCACTATTCACTATTCACTGTCCGCTGTTCACTGTTTCCCCGGCCCACATCATCGCCATCTCCACCGTAAGCGGCGTCAGCCCCAGCGCGAACGGCAGAAAGATCCGCACCTCGTCGATCTTGCCCACGACCACCCACGCGCCCATATACATCGCCGCCCCGGCCAGCAACACCATCCCGCTCGCATCCTCCGCAAACCGCCGCCGCCTCACCTGCACAGCCATCCACGCCACCGGCCCCAGTAACAGCATGAACGGCGGCCATCGCAGCACATGCACCAGGTTCGGCCGCAGTTGCCACAGCTTCACGTATCCATAATTGGCATGCGGATAAACCACCCGCGAAAGATACAGTTGCACCCCGCCGGCGATCAGCGCCGCCGTCAGGCTGGTCGCAACGACCGCCCTGCGACGCAGTGAAAGCCTCCTGCCCAAAGGGCTCAGCGTCGCCGGCAGCACTCCCGCGTTCAGGAAGAAAGCCACATCCACCCGCACCAGGCTCTGCACCAGCGCCACTCCCAGCAGGCCTGCAATCACGCCGCAATCCCGCCTCAGCGAACCTCGTTTCACCTGCCACAGCCACAGCGTCAGCACCACCAGCAGCGTTGTAGGCAAAGTCTCCGCACGCTGCGGCGTCCACAGCCACATCAGGTAAAACTGCACCAGCGCAACGAACGCAGCGCCTCCAAACCATTGCATCGCCGCCTGCGATTGCCGGTAGACCGCCGTGCGTTCCAGCACCCGCAGCAATAAAAAACCCGCCAGCAGCAGCGAGACAGCATCGATTACCGTGGCGCCGTAACGCATGCTCAGTGAAAGAGGCGCCGATAGCCAGTACGCACACCACAGCACACCCACCCGGTACTGCTCGGGTGCATGTGCCGTGCCACGCAAAATTTCCATCCCCGCATCCGGATACGAAAGGTACACTTGCCGGATAGTCCCGAAATTGAGATAGCAAACACTGAGCAGGCTTATCAGCAGCGCCACTCTAGTGGCACACTGGGGCGTTACGGGTGTCACAGCACTCGGTCGTCCGGGTCTGGGCATAGAGAAAAAAGGAAAGGAGAGGAATCTATAATGGCGAATTGTAGAAAACATTGCAAACAATGCCTCTTTTCCGGTCATTCCCGCCGGGCAATGTCCCACCGTACCTTCCATCCCACATCTGAGATCCCAGGTCTTTGTCGATAAAGCCCCAACTCGCACATCCCAATGCCGGACCATCGCCGGTCCGTCTCGCGGCTATCCTGCGCCTTCTCCTGCTCACCGTTGCGGCCGTGCTCTTCGCCCTGCACTTCTTTCATCTCAGCGCAGACTTTCCCAACCACTCGCCCTGGACCGACTGGTCCAAGTACACCGACGAAGGCTGGTACGGCGACGCCGCTATCCGTCACTATCTCTTCGGCCACTGGTACTTCAAAGGCGACTTTAATCCCGCGGTAGCTCTGCCCATGTGGCCCGCCGTTGAGTTCCTAGCCTTTCGCTTCACCGGCGTCAGCCCCATTGCGGCGCGTGCCCTCACCCTCGGCGTCTTCGCAATCACTCTCCTCACCTTCTATCGCCTCATTCAGCTCTACAGCCGCCCCCGCACCCACGACTCCGGCCCTTCACTCGCCGCGCCCATCGCCATGCTCCTTCTCTGCGCCAGTCCGTTCTTTTACGTCTTCGAGCGCATGGCCATCCTCGAACCCCTCCTGATCGCCCTAACCGCCCTGGCCCTCCTAGCCGCCTCACATCTCCACTCACTGCATCTCTTTACCCCCACAAATCTGTCACCTCGATCGGACCCACCCCAAAATCTGTCATCTCGACCGGAGCGCAGCGCAGTGGAGAGATCCCCG
>Ga0302310_10002452_pt1 | contig 14844 bp, 10 predicted proteins | sample III_Palsa_N1_2_FD_200451 | JGI IMG/M metagenome (GOLD analysis project Ga0302310, IMG submission 200451) | Peat permafrost microbial communities from Stordalen Mire near Abisko, Sweden - III_Palsa_N1_2 | ecosystem: Environmental > Terrestrial > Soil > Palsa > Peat permafrost | place: Sweden...
GCGTTTACGAGGCGCTGGCAAAACTGCCTTGTCCCACGGTCGCCGCCGTCCACGGCGCCTGCATGGGCGGTGGCACCGAACTCATACTTGCCTGCCGCCAACGCATTGCAGCCGATGATGAAAAAACCAGGATCGGTCTGCCCGAAGTAATGCTTGGTATCCACCCGGGTTGGGGTGGTACTGCGCGTCTGCCGCGTCTGATCGGCGCCACCGAGGCGATGCCGATCATGCTGACCGGCCGCGCGCTGTCGGCCAAGCGAGCACTCGCCATGGGCGTGATCGATCGTCTGTGTCGCCCGGAAGAGTTATTGGCCGAAGCGCGTCATCTGCTGCGTCGCCCGCATGCGCGTCCATTCGCTCTTCGCGCCAAGGCGTGGGCGACGAATACCTGGCTGGCCCGACAGATTCTCGCGCCGGTCATGATCAAGCAGACCGCCGCCAAGGTTCGCAAGGAGCACTACCCCGCGCCATTCGCCATGATCGACGTGTGGAAGCGCGGCGGCCCTAGCATCACTCAGCGACTGAAGCTGGAGGCGCGTTCGGTCGCCAAGCTGTCGAAGACGCCGACCGCACAAAATCTGATCCGCATCTTCTTCCTGCAGGAGCGTTTGAAGAGCCAGGGCGCGGGCGTCGATGCCGCGATCAAGCATGTGCATGTCGTCGGTGCCGGCGTGATGGGCGGTGACATTGCCGCCTGGGCAGCCTTCCGCGGCTTTGAGGTAACCTTGCAGGATCGCGAGATGAAGTTCATCCAGCCCGCGCTGGATCGCGCGCGCCAGCTGTACGAAAAAAAGCTCAAGACACCGGAAAAAATCGAGCAGACCACGCGTCGCCTGCGCGCCGATGTCGAGGGCAAGGGCGTGGCCAGCGCCGACCTGGCGATCGAGGCGATTTACGAGAACGCCGAGGCCAAGCGCGAGCTTTACGGCAAGATCGAGCCGCAGTTCCAGGGCAATCAGATTCTTGCCAGCAACACCTCCAGCATTCCGCTTGACCAACTGCGAACCGGCCTGGCCGCTCCGCAACGCTTCCTCGGCCTACACTTCTTCAACCCGGTAGCACAGATGCCGCTGGTCGAAGTGGTGCGACACGACCAGCTCGACCCCGCGATCGAGAAACGCGCCCTGGCTTTCTGCAAGGCGATTGGCAAGCTGCCGGTGGCCGTCAAGGGCACGCCCGGCTTTCTGGTCAATCGCATCTTGATGCCGTACCTGCTCGAAGCAATGCGACTTTATAGCGAAGGCGTACCGGGCCCCATACTGGATCGTGAAGCGAAAAAATTCGGCATGCCGATGGGGCCGATCGAACTTGCCGACACCGTGGGTCTGGACGTTTGTGCATCCGTGGGCAAGGAACTCGCACCGTTTCTCGGACTGGAGGTGCCGCCGGGCCTGGAAGATAAAATGGAAGTCGGCAAGCGCGGCAAGAAGGATGGCCAGGGTCTATACACCTGGAGCGAAGGCAAGCCGCAGAAGCCCGAGGTCGACAAGGACTACATCATGCCGCCGGACCTGCAGGAACGCATGATTCTACCCATGGTCAACGAGGCTATCGCCTGCCTCGCCGACGGCGTGGTCGACGACGCCGATCTGCTCGATGCGGGCGTGATCTTCGGCACCGGATTTGCGCCATTCCGCGGCGGCCCGATCCAGTACGCTCGTACCGAAGGCGCTGACAAGCTCAAGCAGCGGCTGGAAGAGTTGGCCAAGCGCTACGGCGACCGCTTCCGTCCCAAGCAGGGCTGGGACCATCCGGCGCTAGCACCGCAGACGCTGGATCAGCAGGCGGCACAGCTTGGTACGGCAGCAGCCTGAACTTTGCGTCGGTCACCAATAAAAGGCCCGGCCATGTGCCGGGCTTTTTATTGGCTCACGTTATTGAATCAGCGCCATGGGCAAGTTTCGTCCAGCGACTCACGATCACCACATCAGATCGTCAGGCACGCCGTCCTCGGCAATGCCGCCCGTGCTCCCCGGCTCGACCAGCAACGCCAGCAGATGCGCGTCGATCGCACGCACCTGTTCGGCGACTTCGCGAGTGACCAGAAAATACCGTCCGGCCTGTTGCACCACACCCAGCTCGCCAGCATTCAGTGCCACAAGCTGTGCGTCGTCCACGTGCACACGACGGATCTTGCCGCCGTATTCAAAATTGCGCGGTTGATCGGCGTCAGCCTTGTTGAGTGTCTTGCCCTCGAGCAGCTGCTGGATCTTCAGCTTGCGCTCGCGACGCAGCCGCGCCTGCTCAGCAGCCTCCTGCTCGATGCGCTTGCGCTCGCTGGCCTCGGTTTGTGCCCGAATCGCGTAAGCCTTGGCTAGATCGATTTCGCTCTGATCCTTGCGCGGCGGCCGCGAAGCGTTGCCCTGTTGCTGGTGCGGCTTGCCGCCCGAATGCGCAGGCTTGGCACCTTTGTACCCCAGCCTGCCAGCTTGAGGCGGCTTGGCCCTGGCGTCTTGAACTTTGTTGTCGTGAACCTGTTTGACAATGCCGCTTTTCAGCAGCAGGTCGCGGAGGGAGTCGGCCATGATGGCAATCCGTGATCAGGGTATTTAAGGGTTTGAAAATCAATAATGCGGTGGCGGCGGTTCGCTGTGCGGATCATCCGAATTGCCGATACGCATCGATGAAAGCTCGCCGCGCAGGTCGCGCAGCGCGCGCTCCAGTGATGCGATACGCACCGACTGATCGGCATCCGCGGATGCCAGCGCCTGCACCGTATCGTCGATAAATGTCAGCTTGACCTCCATCTCGGTCAGCCGCTGCTCGAGCGTGTCGATGGGGATGCTCATCACTTCATCTCTTAAGGATTCTGCCGCAGACTGCGACCGCGACCGATGCCGTAATAGGCGACACCGGCATCTTCCACCGCAACCGGGTCGTAAAGGTTGCGCCCATCGAAGATGGCTCGCTCGCTCAGCATGTTGCCGATACGTTGGAAATCCGGGCTGCGAAAAGCCTTCCATTCGGTCACAACGGCCAGTACATCGGCCCCCTGCAGCGCATCGTAAGCGTTTTGGCAAAGCACCAGATCAGCGCGATCACCATAAAGCCGGTGCGTTTCTTCGCTCGCCTGCGGATCGAATGCGCGAACCTTGGCACCAGCTTGCCACAGCGCCTCCATCAGATGTCGGCTGGAAGCTTCACGCATATCGTCGGTATTCGGTTTGAATGCCAGCCCCCACAGCGCAATGGTTCGACCATTCAACTCGCCGTTGAAGTGCCGCGTGATCAGTTCAAACAATTTATCTTTCTGCTGTCGGTTCACCGCTTCGACTGCCGTGAGCAATCGCGCGTCGTAGCCGTAGCTGCGCGCGGTGCGCTCGAGCGCCTGCACGTCCTTGGGAAAGCATGAACCGCCGTAGCCGGCGCCGGGATAAATAAAGTGATAACCGATGCGCGGATCCGAACCGATGCCTTGGCGCACCAGCTCGACGTCGGCACCAACGCGTTCGGCAATGTTGGCGATCTCGTTCATGAAACTGATCTTGGTCGCCAGCATCGCATTGGCGGCATATTTGGTCAGCTCGGCGGAGCGCTCGTCCATCACCACCATGCGATCGTGATTGCGGTTGAACGGCGCATACAACTTGCGAAGCACAGCCACGGCACGTTCGCTCGATGAACCCACGATGATGCGATCGGGCCGCAGGCAATCCTCGACAGCAGCCCCTTCTTTCAGAAATTCGGGATTGGACACCACATCAAACTCGACGCTGGCGCCACGCGTGGTCAGCTCGGCGCTGATGGCCGCGCGCACGCGATCGGCGGTTCCCACCGGTACGGTCGACTTGTTGACCACGACCGCATAGCGGCTCAGGTGACTGCCGATGGATTTGGCGACTTCCAGCACGTAGGTAAGATCGGCGCTGCCGTCCTCATCCGGTGGCGTGCCAACCGCGATGAAAATGATTTCACCGTGCGCAATGGCAGCGGCAGCGTCGGTCGTGAAATCCAACTGCCCGCTGGCATGGTTGCGCCTGACGATGGCTTCCAAGCCAGGCTCGTAGATCGGAATTTCGCCAAGCTTCAGGCGTGCCACTTTGGCCGTATCGATATCGACGCAAACCACGTGATTGCCCATTTCTGCAAGGCAAGCACCCGTCACGAGTCCCACGTAGCCGGTACCAAAAATTGTGATCTTCATCGCGTGGACGATTTCCCTGCTACTTCAGCCGACCATTCTAACCGCCACCAGTTGACAGCGCATCGAGTTGTAACTGAGCAAAAGCAAAGGGCGCGAATCGCTTCGCGCCCTTTGGCTGTCACGAGTCGATCAGACCTCGGACTATTTACTGACCACCGGGGCCTGCACCGCCGCCCGGTGCGCCACCGGGCGCTGCGCCAGCTGGCGTCGGACCGGTCTTGACCAGGGTCACGTCGAAGATCAGCGTGGCGTTTGGCGGCATCGGCGGCTGCGGCTGCGCACCGTAGGCCAGCGTCGACGGGATGTACAACTTGTAATGACCACCCACCTGCATCAGCTGCAGACCTTCGCGAAAACCGGGGATCACGCCAGCGAGCGGAATCGAAGCCGGACCGGGCGGGTTGTGCTTGGCCGAAGCGTCGAACACCTGGCCATTGACGAACGTGCCGGTGTAGTCGATCTGAACGGTGTCGCTCGGACCAGGACGCGAGCCGGTGCCCTGGCTGATCACTTGATACTGCAGACCGGACGCGGTGGTCTTCACACCAGGCGCACTCTTGTTCTTGGCAAGGAAGGCATCGCCCTCGGTCTTGTTCTTGGCGCCGACGCGAACCATTTCGGCCTGATACTTGGCCTGAATCTTGGCCATGAACGCGTCATGCACCTGCTTGGCTTCGGCATCGCTCATGGAAGGCTTCTGGCCGGACAGAGCGGCCTGAACCGCACGGCCTACCGCTGCCGCATCCAGCTCGTCGCGCATGATCGGCGGAACTTGGGAAGCGATCTCCCAACCCACTACATAGCTGGCCTTGGCCTTGTCGACCGTGCCCGTGGCAGCGCCGCTTGCGGCAGCCTGGGCGTACACGCTCGCAGTCATGCCCAGCGCAACAGCCATCGCGGCCGCTGTCAGCGTGGGACGCAGAAATTGCTTCATTCGTAACTCCCTCGTGTTTGGTTTTGCCGGCATTGCCAACCGGGCCCCCCCAATGGAGGCAGGCCCCACATTGTGAGGCGCTAGTCCAATCTTGGCAACGTTGCCATGCACTGACCGTCAGTCGGCATAAAGGTTCATTGCGTGGTCGCGAACTTGATCTCGAGTCCTGATCACTCCGACTTAACTTCAGGGCGGCGCGGGCTTCTCCAGCGTCTCCTTCAATGCCGCCTGCAGACGGGCGTGCATTTTGACCAAACCCCGCCACAGCACGATGGCAAGAACAAGTCCCACCAAGATCAGCGAAAACGCCACACCGCGCGGCGGCAGGATGGCCGAACCCAACGCACTCACTAACAGTGCCAGCGCAAACAGGGTTGCCAACGGAATGACGCGCGCAAGTACGTTACGAATGGTCTGCGTGTAGGAACCCGTAAACCGCTCACTGATGCCCAACTCCGCCAGCAGCATGCCCAGTGCTTCGGCCTTGCGGTACACCGCAATCAGCATCGGTAACGAAAGAAATAACGCAGATGCCCAGATGACCGTATGGCGCAGATCACGCCCGATGCCGAACAGCGTAAACCAGTCCCAGTTATGCGCATTGACGTAGGCACCCATAATGAAAAGCGCGACCACCAGAAGTATGTTGACGGCGATATGCCACAACAAGCGGCGAAATATGGCAGCGATGGCAGCATTTTCATTCACTGGCTTCAGGTTCTCCAGCCAGCCGCTATAGCTGGTTGCCAGCAATCGAACGGATCTCGGCGTCGCCACTCGCAATCCATTGGCCAGGCCATCAGCCGAGCGCGCCAGATAAGGTGATGCCGCCATGCACACTACCGATACAGCCACCGCAATCGGATAGATAAAGTCGCTGATTACGTGCAGCGAAAGGCCGAGCGTGGCGATCACAAAGGAGAACTCGCCGATCTGCGCCATGCCCAAGCCGGAACGCAATGACGTGCGAGCATCGTGACCGACGATAAAAATACCCAGGCTGCACGCCAACGTTTTACCGACAATAACGACCACGGCAATCAGCAACGCTGGCAACGCGTATTGAACAAGCATCGCCGGATCGATCTTCAATCCAATTGCCACGAAAAAGAGCGCAGCAAACATGTCGCGCAGCGGCTCGATCAGCCGCATCACCCGATTCACGCTCTGCGACTCGGCCACCACGGCGCCGGCGAGAAAAGCACCCAACGCCACGCTGAAACCCATCCATACGGCCAACAGGCTGGCGCCGAAACAGATGCCCAGCACGCTGACCAGCAAGGTTTCATCGCGACCGAAACCGGCTACGTAATCCACCAGCCGCGGCAACAGCAGCAGGCCGAGAATCATGCCGACCACAACGAAAAGCCCCAAGTGGCCGATCAGTGTGAAAGCAGCTTCCGCCTTCACCGAACCACCGATCGCCGCGGCAGTGAGCAAGGTCAGCATAACGATGGTGAGCATGTCCTCGGCCACCAGCAACCCCACCACGAGCTTGGCAAACGGTTTATGCCGCTGACCGCTCTCGGACAAGGTGCGGGTGGCTACCATGGTCGAAGACAGCGCGATGATTGCGCCGAGAAACAGCGCGTCCATGCCTTTCCAGCCGAACAGACCGCCCAACCCGACGCCAATCCACATCATCAGGCCAACTTCCGCTACCGCGACCGCGAGCACGCTGATGCCCACCTCACGCAACTTGCGCACGCTGAACTCAAGTCCGAGCGTGAACATCAGCAGGACGACGCCGAGGTTGGAGATGTCGTCGATCGCCTGAGGATCAGCGACCAACATGCCCGGCGTGTGCGGTCCGATCAATACACCGGCCAGGATGTAGCCCAGCAGTACTGGTTGTTTCAGGCGTTGAAAGAGAATCGTGGCGGCGCCAGCCACCAACATCACTATGGCAAGGTCGCGAATAAAACCGATTTCGTGCATGCCTTGTCCACTATTACCCAGTCAAAGGCAGCTTAAACGAAGCGCTTCGTTTTCGTATTTTCTGGTTGCGTCCATTCCATCGTCGTCGTCATCGAAAGCCCGATCACCCTCACCCACGCCGACCGGAAATATGAAAAAAAGTCTTGACGGATATGTGACTCGGACCTATTCTTCCGGGCTTCCAGCAGCGGGGCCATAGCTCAGCTGGGAGAGCGCCTGCATGGCATGCAGGAGGTCGGCGGTTCGATCCCGCCTGGCTCCACCAACTTGAATTGTCCCCATCGTCTAGAGGCCTAGGACATCACCCTTTCACGGTGGCGACCGGGGTTCGAATCCCCGTGGGGACGCCAAGTTGACTCGTAATGCTGGAAAGATGTTGGAAAATGGGGAGCGGTAGTTCAGTTGGTTAGAATGCTGGCCTGTCACGCCGGAGGTCGCGGGTTCGAGTCCCGTCCGCTCCGCCACCAACGGAAAACCCGCCTAGTGCGGGTTTTTTGTTGCGCGCCATTTGCGTGTTACGCGTCGGTCGCCTGCTTGTCGCTCTGCTGCCGCTCAAGAGTACCGGCTGAGTGACCCTGCTCGCCGAGATATTCCAGCCAACGCGATAAAAAGCTGTTCATCCGTAGACGATGCTGAAACACGGTATTCGCTGCCGGAAAAGGACCAAGCACTTGCCACAGGTGCCGCCCCGGATGGCAATGCAGCGCCTCGGCCACATGCGCATCTGTGTACATGCGCAGCTGCGCGGACGGTGAACGCTGGCCCGTGTGCGCATCGACAAAGTCGTAGGTGAGCTCAAGCTCCATCGTGTACGGATGGACTTCCTGCAGATGCAGATGCACGTCGAGATGGTCATCCACATTCGAGATGTAGTGACCCGGACTCAGATCCTGCGGCGCAAACAGGCGCGCCAACCGATGATAATTTTCCGCGTACAGCCCCATCAGGAACTCGAAGCGCCCGGGCAAAAGATTGGGTGGACGGCGCGGCGTTTCGATCATCGGCAAGGCAAACTCCGTGTGTGTGGTGAACTCAGAACATGGTCCGCTCGATACCGAAGCGGGAAAAAATCTTGCTGGAGATTTCTTCAATCGACGTATGGGTCGTGTTGAGGCTGGAAATACCAGCATGCCGCATCAGCTTGTCGGCCTGCTCCAGCTCCCAGCGACACTGCTTCAACGTGGCATATTGACTACCAGCGCGACGCTGCTCGCGGATCTGCGCCAGTCGTTGCGCATCGATGGTCAGGCCGAAGAGCTTGTTTTTGTAAGGAGCCAGCCGGATCGGCAGCTCCAGCTTGTCGAGATCGTCATCAGTAAGCGGATAGTTGGCGGCGCTGACGCCGTAATGCAAGGCCATGTACAAACACGTCGGCGTCTTGCCCGAGCGAGAAACGCCAACCAGGATCAAATCCGCCTTCTTGTAATCGAAATCCATGCCATCATCGTGGGTAAGCGCGTAATTAGTCGCGTTGATACGCGCTTCGTACTTCTCGAAATCCACCAGGCCATGCGAACGGTTGACCGCGCCCGAGCGCTTGGCGCCGAGCTCGTCTTCCAGCGGACCGATAAACGGCGCGAATACATCGAGCATGAGCGCGCCGCTATTGGCGACGATGTCGCAAAGCGCACGCTCGGCCATCGTATTGACCACGATTGGTCGCTCGCCTGTCTGCGCATAGTGGGTCTTGATACGCAAGGCCGCGGCTTCCGCTTTCTTTGTGTCGTCGATGAAAGCCAGACGATGCTTGTCGAACTGCACGCCCTCGAATTGCGCCAGGATACTGTTGCCAATGGTCTCCGCCGTAATACCAGTGGAGTCGGAGATAAAGAAAACCGTTCGCTGCATAGCGTCGCCTGATCATTTCGATGAGCCCATCTGCACCTTAGCGCAAGCACCAAACCGTGTCGCCGGTTGACTGCCGCCTGACTGGTATGCAGTTGGAGTGGCTGCTTATCGCAATGGTCTTCTTGTGCTTCGCATCATTCGCAGCGGACAATACCAGTTCTTTGCAGACCGCTTCGGCACTGCATATCGCACCAATCCCACTATTTTTTGCAGCGCTCTTGAGGAGATACCCTTGAACGATCTGGTGCTATGGCTTGACCAACTGCGTATGACCGACCTAGGCAAGGTCGGTGGCAAGAATGCCTCGCTTGGCGAGATGATCGGCAACCTTGCCAAGCTTGGCGTTTCGGTACCCGGCGGCTTTGCCACCACGGCCGATGCCTTTCAGCAGTATCTGGAAAAGAGCGGTCTGGCCAAACGCATCCAGGAACGTCTTGCCGGCCTTGACGTGGATCACGTCGACACGCTCGTGGCAGCCGGCAAGGAAATCCGCAGTTGGATCGTCGACACCGCCCTGCCCGCCGAACTCGAGCAGGCGATCCGCGACGCCTATATCAAACTGTGCAAGGACGCTGGTGGCAAAGATATTGCCGTGGCCGTTCGTTCTTCCGCTACCGCCGAAGATTTGCCGGATGCGTCATTCGCTGGTCAGCAGGAAACCTTTCTCAACGTAGTCGGCATCGACGACGTGCTGCACAAGGTGAAGGAAGTCTTTGCCTCGCTCTACAACGATCGCGCTATCTCCTATCGCGTACACCAGGGCTTCAAGCACGACGACGTGTTCCTTTCGGCCGGTGTGCAGCTGATGGTGCGCTCGGACGTGGGTGCCTCGGGCGTGCTGTTCACGCTGGACACCGAATCGGGCTTTCGCGACGTGGTGTTCATCACCGGTTCGTACGGGCTTGGCGAAATGGTCGTGCAAGGCGCGGTGAATCCCGACGAGTTCTATGTGTTCAAGCCGACCTTGAACGCCGGCAAGCCGGCCGTGCTACGTCGCAACCTCGGCTCCAAGCAATTGCGCATGGTCTACTCCAGCACGGCGGGCGAGCGTGTTCGCACTGAGGACACCCCGACCGAACTGCGCAACAAATTCTGCATCGGCGACGAGGACGTGCAGGAGTTGGCCCGTCAGTCGCTGATCATCGAAAAGCACTACGACCGACCGATGGATATCGAGTGGGCGAAGGACGGTAACACCGGCAAGCTTTACATTGTGCAGGCCCGTCCGGAAACGGTGAAGTCGCGCTCGCACGCCACCCAGCTGGAACGTTTTCATCTCGGCGAAAAGGGCAAGGTGCTGGCCGAGGGCCGTTCGATCGGCCAGAAGATCGGCGCCGGCAAGGCGCGTGTTATCCGCACCCTGGCCGACATGAGCAAGGTGCAGCCTGGTGATGTGCTGATCGCCGACATGACCGACCCCGACTGGGAGCCGGTGATGAAGCGTGCCGCGGCTATCGTGACCAACCGCGGCGGCCGCACCTGCCACGCAGCGATCATCGCGCGCGAGCTGGGCGTGCCCGCCGTAGTCGGTACTGGCAACGCATTGGACAAGATTCCTGACGGCACCGACGTCACGGTGTCCTGCGCCGAAGGCGACACCGGCACCATCTACGAAGGCATCCTGAAGTTCGAGCGGGTCACCGCCGATCTCGGCGCCATGCCAGAGGCGCCACTGAAAATCATGATGAACGTGGCCAACCCCGATCGCGCGTTCGATTTCGGCATGCTGCCCAACGCCGGCATCGGCCTCGCCCGTCTGGAAATGATCATCGCCAGCCACATCGGCGTGCACCCGAAGGCGTTGCTGGAGTACGCCAAGCAGGACGCCGCCACCAAGGCCAAGATCGACGAGCGTATCGCTGGCTATGCCGACCCGGTGAGCTTCTATGTTGATCGCCTGGCTGAGGGCATTTCCACCATCGCCGCCTCGGTGTATCCAAAAACCGTGATCGTGCGCATGTCCGACTTCAAGTCGAACGAATACGCCAATCTGCTCGGTGGCTCGCGCTACGAGCCGCATGAAGAGAACCCGATGATCGGCTTCCGCGGTGCCAGCCGCTATGTCGACCCGAGCTTCGCTGACGCGTTCGGCCTGGAATGCAAAGCGGTCAAGCACGTGCGGGAAGTGATGGGCCTGGATAATGTCTGGGTGATGATCCCGTTCGTGCGCACGCTCGGCGAAGGCACCAAGGTCATCGAGGTGCTGAAGAAAAATGGTCTGGTTCAGGGCGAGCACGACCTGAAGGTCATCATGATGTGCGAGGTGCCGTCCAACGCACTTCTGGCCGATGAATTCCTCGATATCTTCGACGGCTTCTCGATCGGTTCCAACGACCTTACGCAGCTCACGCTCGGCCTCGACCGTGACTCCAGCATCGTGGCCGGCCTGTTCGACGAACGCGACCCGGCGGTCAAGAAATTGCTTTCCATCGCCATCAAGACGGCCAAGGCCAAGGGCAAGTACATCGGCATTTGCGGGCAGGGGCCATCGGATCATCCGGATCTCGCCGAGTGGCTGATGGAACAGGGCATCGAGTCGGTATCGCTGAATCCGGATACGGTCGTCGATACGTGGTTGCGGTTGGCCAAAAAGAAGGCCGGCTAAGCGTTAACACGGCTGTAACTGAACAGTCTTGTTATTGCACTGCAGCAAGGGAGCGGAAGTGGATCGCTCCCTTGCTTGGTTTAGCCATCGCATTCTCTGCGTGGTATCTCTCGCACCCCTTGTGTAGCCACACATATCGAGAACACGCGCCTGATCTGAAGAAACTACTTCATCAAATCGCCACCTTAGTGCAGTGCAGCTTGCCGCAAGCTAATGCGGGATTTAACGTTCACACACATGTTTGAATCCCGGATTTGAAGCAGATGTCCTTGCGCAAAAGCAATACCATTTTGGAGATTCGCGCTTGACCGTGGCCCTTCGAAGCGGCAGCGGAGAGACGCGCAAACGCCTACTTGCGGCGGCGGAACTGCTGTTCATCGAATCCGGCTACGACGCCATGTCGTTACGGCAGGTCACCGCCAGAGCGCATGCCAATCTCGCAGCCGTCAATTACCACTTCGGCAGCAAAGAAGCTCTGATGCAGGAGCTTCTGTCGCAACGACTGGATCGACTGAACCTGGAACGGCTGCAGCTGCTGAGTGCTTACGAACAACAGTGGCCAGAAAATACGGACCCTGCCGCCGTATTTGGCATGCTCTTCATACCTGCTTTTCGGATCAGCCATGAGAGCGTTGGCGGCAAGTCGTTCATGCGCCTGCTGGGTCGTGTTTACAGCGATCGCTCACCATTTATCCGTAACTATCTGCAGGAACATTATCGGCCGATCTTTGGGCGCTTTTTCGAAGCGTTTTCGCGCACCCTGCCTCAGCTGCCGCGGAATGAACTTGGCTTGCGCCTGCACTTCGGCCTCAAGGCACTGTCGGGCATTCTCGCCGGCGAAGACATGCAAAAGCTTATCGATGATCTCAGCATGGGCGAAACGATCAACGATAGTGAATTACTGGCAAGACTGATCTCGCTCATTTCCCCAATACTCACGGCACCGTTCGGCAGCCCCGAACAGATTGGAGTGATCGAACAGGTGCTCCAACTGGATAATTCGACTGCGGAAGCCGGTCACAAGGCGATCACCGAAACCACCGGTGATCATCATGCGGCGCCGGGTGTTCTGGAATGGCTCAAGGAAGGGAGGCTGGCCCTCTAAATAAAACAATAGTTCAACAACGCTTGTAGTGATGAAGTTCTTATCTAACCGAGTCGCCTACTCCCAATCGTTACAGTCACACAACACGACTTATCCGCTCTGAGGCATTACTTCAGGCTGTCGTCACAGGAGAACCACCGTGAACCGTCAAACCTTGCAAGGCTTCACCCGCTTCGGCACCAAGGCAAGTCTCGCCCTAGCCGTCGTTTCCGCACTGTCGCTGCCGCTCTGCGCGCAAGCTGGCTCATTCCAGCTGCCCACCACCAATGCGGCCGGCTGGGGTCGTGCCGGCGCGGGTGGTTCGCTGTTCCCTGACGATGTCACAGCCGCCTACAACAATCCGGCAGCCATGGCATTCTTTGATGCCCCGATGATTCAAGTCACAGGTACCGGTATTCGCCCGAGCGCCGAGTTCCAAGGGCAGTTCAAGGATCAGCAAGGCAACCCGACTACCGGTGGCAATCCCAACGGCTTCGGCAAGTTCATTCCGTTCCCCGATATTGCGTGGGCCCTGCCCGTAAATGATCGCCTGACGATCGGCGGCAGCGTCACCGTTCCCTACGGCTTGGTCAGCAAGTACAACAAGACTTGGGAAGGTCGTTATTTCGGCACGGAGACCAGCCTGCAGTCGATCGCCGTCAGCCTCTCGGCCGGCTTCAAGGTAAATGACGAATTCTCGATCGGCGCGGGTATCGAAGGCCAGCGCACGAAAGCGCAGCTCAACACCGATCTAGATCCCTACGGTTCGGCAGCTGCATTGTTTGGTTCCACTTTCCTTGGCGCTCCGCAGAGTGGCGACGTGCAGCTGAACGTTAATGTCAAGAAACGATTCGCCTTCGGTTATTTCGGCGGCTTCGAATGGAAGCCCACGCAGCAAGACAGCTTCGACATGAATTACCACTCGCGCGTGCAGCAGACGCTGAGCGGTAATTACAAGCTATATGGCCCCGCAGCCAGCATCGCATTGCTCCAGGCTGCTCCCGGTGCATTTCCGCTGGCCAACCTTCCGACGCTCAATCCCGACGGTGCATCGGCCAGCGCGCCACTAGACACGCCCGCATTTGCTAGCGCCGACTGGCTGCATAAGTTCAACGACCAGTTTTCGCTTGCCGCATCAGCCACTTGGACCGACTGGTCCAACTTCAGCCAGCTTAACCTGCTGTCGGAGGGTCAAACGCTGGTTTCGCTGCCCGAGAAATACAAGGACACCTTCTCGTACTCGATTGGTGGCGATTACAAGTTGAACGATGTCTGGACTCTGCGCGCCGGCCTCGGTTATGACGAGACGCCAACCAACATCATCAGCCGTGATCCACGAATTCCCGATGGTGCACGCCGCATCGTCGGCTTGGGCGTCGGCTACCAGGCAACCCAGCGCGTCACGATTGATCTTGGCTACCAGCACCAGTTCGTCAGCGATGTGCCGGTCAATCTGACCAATGGGATCGCTTTGGGAGACGGTACCATGGTCGGCAAATTCAAGGATCACGGCGACGTGGTCAGCCTCACCGGTACCTATGCGTTTAAATAAGTATTCGTAGAGACAAGCAAAAAGAAGGGCCGCTTGCGCGGCTCTTCTTTTTGCTCTCATCCATGCAAAACTTGCTTTAGAAAGAAAACAAATCGCGTCCTGATAAACATCGCTTCAAAAACATAGTCAGTGACGCGCGCCGAACCCAAGTACCGGGGCGCCGTGCGCTGCGCACAAACTGCTAGCGAAGCCAAATCGCTGACGCAAGGGCTCGAAGGCAGCGCTTCTGATAAATCTTCCTTGTCGGTTGACCGCACAGGTTTTCTGCACGACAAGTTGATGCAATTGTTCGGCAGGGTGCCGGCAAAGAAGTCCCTGCCCGATCTGGTACGTGTCAGGTATTTGCCGACGCTTCGTCAACTCACGCGAATTGACAACATTCGGCGATAAATTTCGATGAAGTCACCATTACGAGCGACAGCGTCACCTGTTGACCCATACTCCAGAAACAACAATCCCGGCACAGGGCCGGGATCGTGTAAAGCGTTGATTTACTTGGCGGAGAGGGAGGGATTCGAACCCTCGGTACGTTTACACGTACGCCTGATTTCGAGTCAGGTACATTCGACCACTCTGCCACCTCTCCAAAGGCGTTGCATGGCGGCTCATGCCAGCCGCGCATGATACGCGGACGCGTCTATCGTGACAACAACCATGACATCCGGCATGCTGCCTGCATTCGCCGCAACTGACAGATCATGATCGAATTCGGACACGGAACGCACGTCGGCCTGCGCCG
>Ga0302310_10002454_pt1 | contig 14840 bp, 15 predicted proteins | sample III_Palsa_N1_2_FD_200451 | JGI IMG/M metagenome (GOLD analysis project Ga0302310, IMG submission 200451) | Peat permafrost microbial communities from Stordalen Mire near Abisko, Sweden - III_Palsa_N1_2 | ecosystem: Environmental > Terrestrial > Soil > Palsa > Peat permafrost | place: Sweden...
CGGGTGGTCGATGGGACAGAATCCGGCATGAAATTGACAAAGTGTTTTTGCTTCTTTTTGTTCACAAAAAGAAGAAGAAAGTCTTCTTTTTTGAAAAAAAGAAGCAAAAAACTTTTGTTAATTTAGCCGAATCTCACGGCATAGATCGGGGGCAGACGGACGGGAGCTTGAGTCCAGACGTCGCCGCCGTTTTCGCTCAGCCATAAACCGCCGGTGGTCGAACCTACCGCGAGATTGTCGCCGGTGCCGTCGACATCCAAACCGTGGCGATAGACCAGATCATAGGCGTTGTTCTGCGGCAAGCCTTCCGTAAGCAGGTCGAAGCTGGCGCCGCCATCGCGGGTGCGGGCCACTACCAGACGGCCGTCGGCCGGGTAGCGGAATTCGTCCTTGACCGCCGGCACAAACCAGGCGGTGTCGGGGCGATCGGGGTGAACCGCAACGCCGAAACCGAAACCGACGCCAGGGGCGGTGATTTCTGACCAGTCGTCGATCCCGGCGGCGGTGCGGAAGACGCCGTTGTGGTGCTGGATCCAGAAATGATCCGGCCCCGCCGGGCAACGCACCAGCCGATGCACGTCCTGGGCGACCGGGTCGCCGGCCTGATCGGGCGGCAGATAGGCGGCGCGCAGACCGGCGCCGCCCAGTCGCCAGCTTTCGCCGCCGTCGGCGGTCTCCCACACCCCGCCGGTGGAAACCGCCAAAGTGAGCCGCTTGCTGTCGCGCGGGTCGACCGAAATCGAGTGGATGCCGGGCTGATCGAAACCGCCGCCCATCCATTGCGGACGCAGCGGATCATCCCACAGCGAGCGCACCAGAGCCCAGCTTTCGCCGCGGTCCTGGCTTTTGAACAGGCCGCCGGGGATGGTGCCGGACCACAGCACGCCGGGCTGATCGGTGCCGCCGGGCTCGAGCGACCAGATTAGCTTCAGGCTGGGCGGATCGGCGCTGTCGGGATCGACGCCAGCGTAGGACGGTGCTGCAAGCTCGGTCCAATTCGCACCGCCGTCGTCGCTGCGGTGGAGTTTGACGCCGAAATGGCCGAGATCGAGCGCCGCGTAGAGCCCGCCATCGCGCGGATCGGCAAGCAACATGCTTACGGGCGAGCCCAGGAACGATATGCGCTCGACCTGCCAGCCGATGCTGCGGCGGCGGAACTCGAACAATCCCTTGCGGGTAGCGGCGAACAGCTGATCTGCCATGGTTCCTCCTGTCAGCGCTTCAGCCCCCTGAGAGCGCCTGAAAAACGAATATATCCGTGCGCGGCGTCACCGGCCGCGCGAGCGCGGTCTCGCGGGGGCACAGGGTGCCATCGATGAAGATCGCGACGTGCTTGCGCACTCGTCCCTGGTCGTCGAGCAGGTAGGATTTGAGCCGCGGGTAGCGGACGGCGACAGAGTCGAGCACTTCGGCGAGCGTGGCGCCGTCATACTCGGCGGCGTCGCCGGGTCCGACCTCGCGCAGATGGGCGGTGAAGGCGATCCTGGCCAAATCCTGCTCCTGGATTCGCGTGGTTCCGAGCCGAACGTTGCAAGGCTAATGCCTTCGCGCGGTCTGCACAACGGCCATGCAAAAACTACCTTGCATCGCACGATACCTTGTATTACACCTCCATCCGCAACGGCGAACCATCAACCAGGGAACCATGTCGGAATCCAACCAGGTCCAGCTCAAGAAAGGCGTGCTCGAGCTGCTCGTGCTTGCGCTGCTCGCCCGGAGCGAGAGCTATGCTTATGAAATCGCCAATGAATTGGCCGATCTCATCGGCATGGGCGAGGGTACGATCTACCCCCTGATGCGCCGGCTGCAGAATGACGGGCTGGTGAAGACCTACTTGCAGGAATCCGACGCCGGCCCGTCGCGCAAATATTACCGTCTGACCCAGCTGGGACGCGAGGCGCTCGCCGCGCAGCGCGCCCAATGGGACAGTTTTTCCGCCGCCATCATCAAGTTTCTGGAGCAAACCGGATGACCCGCAGCCAGTTTCTCGACCAGTTGCGGCGGGGGCTCGTTGGCCTCAGGCCGCAGGACGTCGCCGACATCATCGCCGACTACAATGTCCATTTCGACGAAGGTCTGGCCAAGGGCCGGAGCGAAGAGGAGATCGCGCAAAAGCTCGGCGATCCGGTGCGGCTCGCGCGCGAACTGCGCGCCGAAGCCCAGGTCCGCGCGTGGGAGGAGAAGCCGAGCCCGTCCAATTTTTTTGCGGTGCTATTCGCCTTCATCGGCCTGGCGGCGATCGATTTCGTTGTGCTGCTGCCGGTGCTGGGCTGGCTCGCGCTGTTCGCCTTCATCACGCTGGTTCTATGCATCGTATTTGTGATCTGCGGCATCGTAGCACTGGTCAGCCTGGTGCATGTGAGCCAATTCAGCAGTCCGGCGTCGGGCCTCGCGCGTTTTGCCGCCGGCGTCGGGTTGGTAGCACTCGGCACCGCGCTTGCCGCATCGCTTACGCTGTTCGCGCAGTGGGTGGTCGGTCTGCTCGTGAAGTTCGCTCGCCTGCACTACAAACTTCTTAAACAAGTCGAAGACGGCAGCAAATAGGAGCCGGCATATGGCACGCAAACTGGTCAACGTCGCGCTGGTTGGATTCGGGGTCGCGATCGTATCCGCGGTGGTCGCGATCTCGCTCGGCGGTCCTGGGCGCGACTTGCGCGGGCTGGGTCTGATCGGCGGCAATTTCCATCTTCCCTTCGTCAGCGGTTTGCGCTGTGTGGACGCGGGCGACGATGCGCAGACCGTAACGCGCAGCCTGCCGTGGGTGGATGGTTCCGACAAAATCGAGCTCGACCTCGCCGGCAATGCCACGTGGTCGCCTGGTTCCGGCGAGAATCTTGTGCTGAACGGACCGGCGGGATTGGTAAACAGCGTCCGGATCGACGGCGATCAGATCACTTCCGACTGCGAGCCGGACGACAGCCGCAGGCTCAGCATCAGCCTGCCCGGCCGGGCGTTTGCGCACTACACGATCAACGGCGTGGGTCAGCTCCATCTGCGCGGGCTCAACCAGCCGGCGCTCGACCTGCAGATCAGTGGCGCGGCCCTGGTCGACGCCACCGGAGTAGTGCCGAAAACCTCGGTCGGAGTTGCCGGTGCGGCCTCGGTGACGCTCAACAACCTGATCACCCAGGAGCTCGACGCCGACCTATCGGGGGCGAGCAACCTGGTCGCCAATCCGGCGCAAACCGCGAATATCGATATCTCCGGCCTCGGCCAGGTCACGCTGCTGAGCCGGCCGCGGAATTATCACGCGGACATTTCGGGGCTGGGACATGTATCGGTGCCGGATCAGCCGGGGAATTACGAGTAGGGGAGGTTGAAGAATCTTTTTTTTTGAAAAAAGAAGCAAAAAAACTTTTATTCGATTGGTTTCCTGCCTGTCCTCGAAGACTTCGCGATTGATTGAATTGTTAAGTATCGCTGAGCTTTGCCACCATCTCGGCCAGGATTCCGGTGTGCTCAGGGTCGATCCGGTCCATGATCGAACGCTCGTATTCCTGGACCGTGGCTTCGACCTTCACCATCATCTCCAGCCCCTCTTTGGTGAGGTAGATCGCGCGCGAGCGGCGATCCTCGGGGCGGGGCAAGGTTTCGGCCAGGCCACGCCGACGGAGATCGTCGAGCAGCGGCACGAAATTGGCCCGTTTCAGACCGAGCGCCGCCGCGACCTCGGAGGGTCGGATGCCGGGGTTGTATTTCAGCATGATCAGGACGCCGAACTGGGTCGGTCTGATCCCGTAGGGCGCGAAGATCGGGTTGAGACCGTGATAGACACGGATCTGCGCTTGGCGGAACAGATAGCCCGGAAAGCTCGGCAGCGGCCCGAGGTCGACCTGATGCGGTGCGTCGAACACGTGCAAGTCGTCATCCAGCTCGTCTTCCGTCTCGGCACTGCTCGTCATCAGGATCACTTTGGTCCCCGGGCTCAATCCCGATCAACGATAAAGCACTCCGCGCGAGTCTAGAGCAATACTTGAGCCGCCCCAATCTTAGTGCGGGTGGCCGTTATGGTAATGCGGGCTTATAACGCGGTGCCGCTGCGCGCGTTGTGTCTGGCGTGCGCGCGATCGGTCCTTGCGGCGGTTTCAATTGGTTGAGCGGGAGATGGCGGCTTTTACCGCGGCGTTCAGCGACGGGTCGGTTTTGACGTAGTAGTAGCACGAGATCGTGATGATCGCGAACAGCGCGCCCGAAACCACGCCTGCCAGAACGTTGGCGATGAATGCCTTGCGTCCGCTGGTGGCGGCCTTGACCGCGGTTACGATCGAATTGTCGATCGCGCGACGGATTCGATTCTGAATTTCCGGCTCCATGAATTCCGCTGCTTCCCGGCCGAAATTCTGCTGCGCTTCATGGAGGTCACGGGCGATTTTTGCCGGCGCCAATTCCTGGGCAAACCGATCGATGTCACCGGGCTGCGAGAGTTTGCCCTGACTCTTCTCATGGCCTGCGCGTTCGAACAGGTCGAAGAAGATCCAGCCCACCGCGTAGTTGGTTTGCGGCACCGAGAGTCCTTCTTGCTTGGCCACCTGGAAAATAAAATCGTGAAGTTCCCATAGGTTATCGGGCACTGGGTTTTTTCTGATTGCTGCCTGGGAGTTTGCCAGGGTCGACGACGGTGATTTTGACGCCGCTGGCGCCGGTGAACTGATAGATCCCGGTGTTTCCGCAGGCCGGATGCACGGCTCCGCCGGTCGGCTTGCGTGGGGCTTTAGCCGGCGCCGAATTGGTGCCTGCCTGGGGTTCGACCAAATTTCTCATAAAGATTCGGATGCCTGAAATGAGTCACCCGACCCATAGCACAAGTCTAAGAGAATTTGTTAATATTTCTAACTGACAAAAGTTCTTTGGTTCTTTTTTCCAAAAAAAGAACACTTGCTTTTCCTCTGTTACTCGCCCCCCGCACGTCGCGGCTTGACCACCGGTCTTTCCGCCAATTCCGCGCGCAGTTTCTCGACCTCCGCCCTAAGCTGCTCCAATTCGTCGACAGCCGGGTTGGATTTGGCTGCGGTATTGGCCTCGGCTTGGGCGCGGTAGAACGGCGCGAACAGGCCCATCGCGCGTTCCATCATCGCGATGTTCTGGCGGCTGACTTCTTCCAGTCCGGGCGGCAGGAAGGTGCCGACGGTTTGTTGCAGGGTAGCGCGCATCTGTTTTTGTTGCTGGGCGAAGCTGCCCATCGCCTGTTCCAGGAAGCTCGGGACCAGGCCTTGCAGGCTATCACCATAGAAACCAATCAGTTGGCGCAGGAATGGGATCGGCAGCATCGAGGCGCCGCCCTTGCTTTCCTCTTCGACGATGATCTGGGTCAGCACGCTGCGGGTGATGTCCTCGCCGGTTTTGGCGTCGTAGACCACGAAATCGCGGCCGCCGCGCACCATTTCCGCCAGGGTTTCGAGCGTGATGTAGCTGGAGGTCTCGGTGTTGTAGAGGCGGCGGTTGGCGTATTTCTTCACCACCACGGGGTTGGCGTTCGCGGCGGCTGATTTAACTTGCTCTGAGGGCGTCATGTCGGCTCCTTGGCGTTCCCGCGGTGCAGTGTAAAAGAAGGACCGGGTCGGTTAAAAGCAGTTTATGCGGTTGGGCGCCCTGTAACCGCCGTAATCTCGTGTATGGTGGACTGAGAGCGAGTGGATAACGGTTCCGAAGGCATGAATGATGGCAGAGAAAGAGCAAGAGGTGCCCGACGGCGCGTCTGCGCCGGATCTGTCGGCTTATGCCCAGGATCTGATCACGGTCTGGCAGAGCGAGCTATCGGCGCTGGCGGTGGACCGCGAGATGCAGGAAGGTTTTCAGCGCAGTCTCGCGCTATGGGGGCTGATGGCGCAGAATCTCGCGCAGCATCTGCCCAAAGGTGGTCAGTTTGAGGCGCCCCGACGCACCGGGGCCGCTGCACCGCCGCGGCCCGCGGCCTCTACTGCTGCATCTGATGCTCGGGATGCGGAACTGGCGCGACTGGCAGAGCGGGTCGCCGAACTGGAACGCCGATTGGCTGAATTTGATCGGGGACCCTGAGCTGGTTGGCGGCATCGCCGCATATCGCCGCCATCCCTATCAACGCGCGCTGATCGACCCCCCGACGATCTGGGAGGAGGGCGAGTCGCGGCTGCTGGATTACGGCGCCCACAGTCACGACGGCGGCACGCCGATCCTGTTCGTGCCGAGCCTGGTCAACCGCGCTTATGTGCTTGATCTGATGGCGGACCGTTCGTTTCTGCGGTTCCTGGCAGCGCAGGGGCACCGGCCGTTGCTACTTGATTGGGGCTGGCCGGCCGAGGAAGAACGGCAATTCACCTTGACCGATCTGATCGTGGGCCGGCTCGAGCGCGCGATTGCCGCGGTCGGCGGGCGGATTGTATTGGCGGGCTATTGCATGGGCGGATTGCTGGCGCTGGCCTGCGCGCAACGCCGGCCCGATCTGGTGCAGGCGCTCGCCTTGCTCGCGACCCCCTGGGATTTTCACGCCCCCGATCCCGAACCGGCGCGCCGATTGGTGGAGACGCTACCCTCGCTGCGACCGCTGATCCAGATGACCAACACGCTGCCGGTCGACGCACTTCAGTCCCTGTTCGGGCTGCTCGATCCCGAGCAGATCACCGCCAAATACCGGCGGTTTGCGACGATGGATCAGCAGAGTGACGCGGCGATCCGGTTTGTCGCGCTCGAAGATTGGCTCAACGACGGCGTTCCGCTCGCGGGGCCGATTGCGGTCGAGGCGTTGGAGGGCTGGTACGGCGCGAATAAGCCGGCCCGGCTGGGCTGGCGCGTCGCGGGGCTGCCGGTCGAGCCCCGCAAGCTGCGCATGACTTGTCTCGTCGCGGTGCCGTTCCGCGATCGCATCGTGCCGGCCGAACAGGCGCTGCCGCTTGCCGAACAAATCGAGGGCGCCCAGATACTGCGTCCGCGATCGGGCCATATCGGCATGGTCGCGGGCAGCCGGGCGCAGGCCGAGCTGTGGCAGCCGTTTGCGAATTGGCTGTCAGCCCTACCAAGACCGCGGACCGCCTCTATATCCCGGCTGCGGAAGATGTGATGATATGCCTGCCAACTGCAGGTAACCGGCGCGGACATGCGATCAGTCGCGGTCCCGGCGTCGCCATAGGAGAGCCGTTATATGTCAGATATCGTCATTGCCGCGGCGGCACGCACGCCGGTCGGTAGCTTCAACGGGGCGCTCGCGAGCGTGAGCGCCCACCAACTCGGCGCGATCGCGATCACCGAGGCCCTGAAACGGTCCGGCGTCGACCCGGGCGAGGTGGATGAGGTGATCCTAGGCCAGGTGCTTACGGCCGGCCAAGGGCAAAATACCGCGCGCCAGGCCGCCATCCTCGCCGGCGTGCCGAAGAGCGCGACCGCCTTCACGATCAATCAGGTGTGCGGCTCCGGCTTGCGCGCGGTGGCGCTCGCCGCTCAGCAGATTGCCAGCGGCCAAGCCGAAATCATGATCGCCGGCGGCCAGGAGAGCATGAGCGGCTCGCACCATTCCGCGTTTCTGCGCAACGGCCTGCGGATGGGCGACGGCACGCTCACCGACACCATGATCAAGGACGGGCTGTGGGACGTGTTCAATAACTACCACATGGGCACCACGGCCGAGAACGTCGCCAAGGAATATGGCATTACCCGCGAAGATCAGGACGCGTTCGCGGTCGCCTCGCAGCACAAGGCCTCGGCGGCGCAGAAGGAAGGCCGGTTCAAGGACGAAATCATCGCGGTCACGGTCAAAGGTCGCAAGGGCGACACCATCGTCGATCAGGACGAGTTCATCCGCCATGATGCCAGCCTGGAAGGCATGGCCAAGTTGCGCCCGGCCTTCAGCAAGGACGGCACCATCACCGCGGGGAACGCGAGCGGCATCAACGACGGCGGCGCCGCGCTGGTGGTGATGTCGGCGGCGACCGCGCAAAAGCGCGGCATCACGCCGCTGGCGCGGATCGTGTCGTTCGCGACCGCGGGCGTCGACCCGGCGGTGATGGGCACCGGCCCGATCCCGAGCAGCCGCAAGGCGTTGCAGCGTGCCGGCTGGTCGGTTGCCGATCTCGATCTGATCGAGGCCAACGAGGCATTCGCCGCCCAGGCGTGCGCGGTGAACAAGGCCCTGGAGTGGGATCTTGCGCGCGTGAACGTGAACGGCGGCGCGATCGCGATCGGTCATCCGATCGGCGCCTCGGGCGCGCGGGTGCTGATTACGTTGCTTTACGAGATGAAGCGCCGCGATGTGCACAAAGGCATCGCCACCCTGTGCATCGGCGGCGGCATGGGGGTCGCGCTTACGGTCGAGCGCTAAGACCGGTCCGGCAGGAAAGCCTAAACCGGCCCGCGCGTTTTTCCGCGCGGGCCGCTATCCTGGCCGAGCATACCTAAGATGGAGCAGATCATGGCCAGAGTTGCACTCGTCACCGGCGGTACCCGCGGCATTGGCGCCGCTATTTCAATTGCGCTCAAGGCCGCTGGTCGCACGGTGGTGGCGAGCTATGCCGGCAACGCCGCCGCTGCCGAGGCATTCAAGGCGGAAACCGGCATTCCGACGATCCAGTTCGACGCCGGCGATTTCGAGGCCTGCAAGACCGCGGTGGCCGCGATCACCGCCGAATACGGACCGATCGAGGTTCTAGTGAACAACGCCGGCATTACCCGCGACACCACCATGGCGCGGATGACGCGCGATATGTGGGACGCGGTGATCGATACCAACCTCGGCAGTTGCTTCAATCTGTGCAAGCTGACCTTCGACGGCATGCGCGCGGCGAAGTTCGGCCGGGTGGTGAACATCGGCTCGATCAATGGCCAGGCGGGTCAGTATGGCCAGGTCAATTACGCCGCCGCCAAATCGGGCATCCACGGCTTCACCAAGGCGCTGGCGCAGGAAGGTGCGCGGTTCAACATCACGGTGAACGCGATCGCGCCGGGATATGTCGACACCGATATGGTGCGCGCGGTGCCGGAGGACGTGCTGCAGAAGATCATTTCGCGCATTCCGGTGGGCAGGCTGGGCCACGCCGAGGATATCGCGCGTGGGGTGGTGTTCCTGACCGCGGATGATGCGGATTTCGTGACCGGGTCGACGCTGTCGATCAATGGCGGGCAGCATATGTATTAAGGGAAGTAAGTCTTCTTTTTTGAAAAAAAGAAGCAAAAAACTTTTGTCACTTTGGGCCGCTGCGTACTTGGTGAGTACCCTCCGACCGGAAGTGACAAAGTTTTTTTGCTTCTTTTTGTTCACAAAAAGAAGATTCTTCTCCTTGCCCTTACCGAAAATCCCTGGACTTTACCTGAATCGGCTGATTTTCCCCGATTCTAACCAAAGCCTCCGATAAATCCTCCAAACTTCGCGCTATCAAGTGCACCACCTCGCCCTCTCGTTGCACGTAGCCGCGTACCGCGAGCAGGCGCGACGCCAATGCCGCCCGGCGCTGCCGTTCCAGCAGGTTTGGCCACAGCACCAGGTTGGCGATGCCGGTTTCGTCTTCCAGTGTGACGAAAACCACCCCTTTTGCGGTGCCGGGGCGCTGGCGCATCAGCACCAGCCCGGCGATCGCGATATTGGTGCCGTCTTTTACCTGATAGAGCGTGGCGCAGGGCAACAGGCCGCGGCCGCGCAATTCGTCGCGCAGAAAGCTCAGCGGATGGCGGCGCAGGGTGAGGCCGGTGTAGGTGTAGTCCTGCACCACTTCGCCGCCCTGGCTCTGCGCGCGTAAGGCAACTTCAGGTTCGTCCTGTTCGCGGGCATGAACTGCGGCGAACAGCGGCAACGCCTCGTCGCGCAGTGGTTTCAGCGCCCATAAAGCCTCCCGCCGCGCAAGGCCCAGCGCGGGCAGGAACGCGTCGGCTTCGGCGAGGGTGACCAGACTGGCAGCGCCGATGCCAGCGCGCCGCCACAAATCATCGACCGAGGCAAATTCGCGCTCGCCGCGCGCGGCGATCAGATCGGCAGCGTCCAGGTTGCGCAGGCCGCGCACCATACGCAGGCCGAGCCGCACCGCATGGCGCTTGCCGGCCGGTTCCAGCGTGCAATCCCAACGCGAGCGGTTGATGCAAATCGGCCGAATTTCCACGCCGTGCTCGCGCGCGTCGCGCACGATCTGGGCCGGGGCGTAAAACCCCATCGGTTGAGAATTCAAAAGGGCGGCACAGAACACATCCGGGTGATGGCATTTCATCCAGGACGAGGCATAAGCGATCAAGGCGAAACTCGCCGCGTGAGATTCCGGGAAACCGTAGCTGCCGAAACCCTCAAGCTGCTTGAAGGTGTTCTCGGCGAATTCAGGTTCATAGCCGTTTGCGACCATGCCGCCGATCAGTTTGTCGCGAAAATGCGAGACCCCGCCGGTATGTTTGAAGGTCGCCATCGAGCGCCGGAGCTGATCGGCCTCGCTTGGGGTGAAGCCGGCGCATTCGATCGCCACCCGCATCGCCTGCTCCTGAAACAGCGGCACGCCGAGAGTTTTCGACAGCACCCGTTCCAGTGCGGGTTTGGGATAGTGGACTTCCTCCTTGCCTTCGCGGCGGCGCAAATAGGGATGCACCATATCGCCCTGGATCGGCCCGGGCCGCACGATCGCGACTTCGATCACCAGATCGTAGAAGGTGCGTGGCTTCATCCGCGGCAGCATCGACATCTGGGCGCGGCTTTCGATCTGGAACGTGCCCACCGTGTCGGCTTTCTGGATCATCCGGTAGGTGGCTTCATCTTCGGCCGGGATTCGCGCAAGGTCGAGCGCCAGGCCTTTGTGCGCCGCCAGCAGATCGAAGGCGCGCTGCATGCAAGTCAGCATGCCGAGCGCCAGGCAATCGACTTTCATGAATTTCAGCGCGTCGATGTCGTCCTTGTCCCATTCGATCACCTGGCGATCCGCCATCGCCGCGGGTTCGATCGGCACCAGATCGTCGAGCCGGTCGTGGGTCAGCACGAAGCCGCCGGGATGCTGCGAAAGATGCCGCGGCGCGCCAATCAATTCGCCCGCGAGTTCCAGCACCAGCCGCAGCCGGCGGTCGCCGGCATCGAGGCCCAACTCGGCCAATGCGGATGCGTCGGGCGGCCCCTCGCCCCAACCGACCACCTCACCGGCAAGGGTGCGGATCAGATCCTCGGGCAGACCGAGCGCCTTGCCGACATCGCGCAGTGCGGCTTTGGCGCGATAACGGATCACGGTGGCGCACAAAGCCGCGTGATCGCGGCCGTAATGATCGAAGATCCATTGCATTACGATCTCGCGCCGTTCGTGTTCGAAATCGACGTCGATGTCGGGCGGTTCGCGGCGCTCTTCGGAGACGAAACGTTCGAACAACAGATCATGCAAGGTGGGATCGATTGAGGTCACGCCAAGCACAAAACAAACCGCGCTGTTGGCGGCCGAGCCGCGGCCCTGGCACAAAATGCCGCGCGCACGGGCAAAGCGCACGATCGAATGGACGGTCAGGAAATAGGGCGCGTAGCCAAGCCTCTCGATCAGTGCAAGCTCGTGGCGCAATGTGGCGGCGATCTTTTCCGGCACGCCGTCGGGATAGCGCACCGCAGCACCATGCCAGGTAAGGCTGGCGAGATTTTGCTGCGGAGTTTGACCGGGAACGTTGACCTCGTCTGGATATTGGTAGGCGAGTTCGTCGAGCGAAAACCGGCAGGCCTGCGCGATCTCTCTGGTCCGCGCCAATGCTTCCGGATAGCGCGCAAACAGGCGGGCCATTTCTGCTGGTGATTTCAAATAACGGTCGGCGTGCCGTTCGCGGCGAAAGCCGGCATCGTCGATGGTGCAGCCGTGGCGGATGCAGGTCAGCACGTCTTGCAGCATGCGCCGGCGGGGGACGTGAAACAGCACGTCGTTGGTCACGACCGGCAGTGCCCGTTCGCGCGCGGCGAGTTGCGAAAGGTCATGCAGGCGCAAGGCGTCGCCCGGCCGCATACGCAGGGTGAGGGCGAGGTAAGTGCGCTCGCCGTAGATCGATTTCAGGCGGCGCAGCCGCAGCGCACAGAGATCGTCGGCGAGATCGGGCACCAAGACGACGATCTGCCCGGCGGCGTAAGGTGCCAGATCATCCCAGCCCAGATCGCAACGCGCCTTGCCGCCACGGCTTTTGCCCAAAGAGAGTAGCCGGCACAGGCGTGAGTAGGCAGCGCGATCGGTGGGATAGAGCAGGATCGCGGTGCCGTCGTCCAGTTCAAGCCGGCAGCCCACGATCAGCCGCACGCCGGCTTGTCTCGCCGCCTCGTGCGCGCGGACGATACCAGCCAAGCTATTGTAATCGGCGATAGCGAGCGCTTCGATGCCGAGAATCGCCGCGTGTTGGAACAGTTCCTCGCAGGAACTGGCACCTCGCAGAAAAGAAAAGTGCGAACAGCACTGCAATTCGACGTAGGACATCAGGACACCAAATTAATAAAAGTTTTTTGCTTCTTTTTTTCAAAAAAGAAGAGTCTTCTTTTTGTGAACAAAAAGAAGCAAAAAAACTTTGTCACTTTCTCACCCGAAAATTCCGTGAAGAAACCAATCATGCGAGCCAGTGGCCATGTCTTCGCCATCGCCGGTGCGGTAGATCCAAAATCGTCCTCCGCTTTCGTCTTCCACCCGGAAATAATCGCGCACCGCGGCAAGCTCGGCGTCGCGCTTCCACCATTCGCCGAAGACGCGCTCGGGACCGTCGGCGCGACGCACCCGATGGCGCACGCCACGCCAGCGAAAGGTCACCGGCGGATGGTCGGGCAGGGCGGCGATGGTCTCGATCCGCTCGGGACGGGCCAGCAACCGCGGCGGCCGCGGCCAATGGGCGGGCCAATCCGCGCGGGCAGCCGGACCCACGGGCGCGACCCGGGTGATCGTGCGCTCGGGGACGTCGCTCGCGACCGCGGCGACGCGATAGACATGATGGGGACCCACGCGGTTGGCGAGCAGATCGATCAGCGGCGTGATGTCGGGTTCGGGAGTTGCGGTGAGGGAATTCAGAGTTTGGCTCGCGGCCAGAGGTTCGGTGCGCACGGCGACCAGCTCCATGCGGTCGATCCCTAGACCCGGATCGATGGTTTCGATTTTGTCGGTAAGCAACCGCGTCAACCGACCAGGATCCCGTACCGGCTGGGCGGTGCCGGCGCGGATGGTGAGGATCTGGCGGTCGATGCGATGAAGCAGCAGATCGAGGCCGCGTGCGCCGAGGCCGCGGGCACAAAGTTGTTCGCATACCGCCGCGATGAGCACATTGATCACCAGGCCGATCGCCTCCGGGGTCGCGATCGGCTCGGCGAAAGTCTGATCGGCCTGAGGGGTTTCGGGCGGGCGGTGGGGTTCGATCGGCTCGGCTAGCCGCCCCAGCGCCTGATCGATCCGCCGCCAAAGTTCGGGACCGAAACGCAAAGTAAGTGGGGCGCGGGGTTGCGCCAGCAGATCGCCGATGCGTACGAACCCCAGCCGGTCGAGATCCGCGACCAAAGCCGCTGGCAAACGCAAGGCGGCGAGCGGCAAGGGGCATAACGCTGCTTCGGCGCCGCCAGGTGGGACCACCACCAGCGCCTGGCCGCCGAACCGCGCCCGCGCGTGGGCTGCGCCCCAGTAATCGGCCATCGCCACGCTGCTGTCGCAGCCGAAACTCGCCAGTCGCCGGCGCAGATCGGCGAGCATCGCCTCTTCGCCGCCATATAGATGGGCGCAGCCGGTGGCGTCGATCACCAACCCATTGGGCGAATCCGGCGCCACGATCGGCGCGTAGCGTTGCAACGCCCAGGCAGCGAGATGGGTGAGCCCGGCCTGATCCTCGGCCGGTTTTGCCTGGTGCATCGCCAGCCCCGGCACCAGCATCCGTGCCTTGGTCGCATCCATGCCGGGATGCAGCTTTGCTGCGCGAGCGGCCTGGTCGGCGGCCAGAACCACCCGTTTCCGGTTATTGCGCCCCACCAGCACCAGCGGCACATCAGCCGGCGGCGCGGAAGGCCCCATCTGCCGGCGCAGCCGATCGGTCGGCCAGAACGGCAGGAAGAGCGAGATAACCCTGGACATCGCAAGCTTCCACAACAACATCAGCGCCTTCTCCGGCGCGGCAACGGATCAGTTCAACCCGCCAGCGCGCCCGGCCGATACCGGGCACCGATACTGGGAAAGCAGGCAACGGGGCGGAAGGCAGATTGCTCACCCGCCAGCGCGTCGCCGCGGCGGTAGCCCCGCCGAAATCGGCCACATCCGCAGCACGGCGCGCCCGGCGCAGCGCGATGATCGGCCGCCCGGCGCATTCGGCCGCCAACTGCAACCGGCGCGAGGCGGTCATCGACAGAAGCGCGATTTCGGCCACCACGCTCACCCCGCCGTGGCGCAGCGCTTCCTCGCAGCAGGCGAGCAGGCTGGCCTCAGGTGCTGCCTCCAGATGGATCAACCGATCCGCAGCGAGCCCGGCCTGGGCGAGTCCGGGCGCGAACAGATCGGCGCGGGCGAGGCACCACAGCACCGGCCCCGGGATTCGTGCCACGATCCCGGCGGCGAACAGCGACGCCGCGGCGGCGTGGGCAAGATCCGCCCCGCCTCCGATCACCTCGTGCAGCGCGCCCAAGGCCAGGCCGCCGCCCGGCAGGCAATTATCAAGCGGCGCGACCCCGAACGGCAGTAACCCTACAGGACGCGCGTGCGGCGATTCCATCTGTTTGATGCGGGCGCGGAGGGCTGCGAGTGCGGGGATCATGGGTCTTGGCCATCTATGTTCCCTATTTGTTCGCGATCGTGGTCAGGAGTCAAGCAAGTTCAGGGGAAGGCAAGACGGGGGCTCTGTCTCTCGATCCCATTAGCTGCTATTGCTTCCTGCCGAAGTGCGGCATCGCCGCGCAGCATTCGGTAAATTGCAAAGGAGGTAGCGATGCATGGACGGCG
>Ga0302310_10002461_pt1 | contig 14802 bp, 9 predicted proteins | sample III_Palsa_N1_2_FD_200451 | JGI IMG/M metagenome (GOLD analysis project Ga0302310, IMG submission 200451) | Peat permafrost microbial communities from Stordalen Mire near Abisko, Sweden - III_Palsa_N1_2 | ecosystem: Environmental > Terrestrial > Soil > Palsa > Peat permafrost | place: Sweden...
CGGCCACGGTTTCGCCGGACGGGGTGCGGAAGATGCGCACCGGCTTGAGCTCCTCGTGACGGCGCACCGGCGCGCCGGCCTCGGCCACCAGGGTTTCGCCCGAGCCGGCCGCCACGCTGACGCCCGACCAGTCGCGGTCGTCGTAACCGGGGCTGCTCCAGCCGGCTTTTTCCAGACGCGCGTCGTAGGTCTCGCCCAGATAGATTTCCGACATGCGGATCGGCCCGGTCGAGGATTTCCAGCTGGCGTCGCTGACCACGGTTTCCTCGCTGCCGTCCTCGTACTGAAGATGCAGTTGCAGCAGCAGGCCCAGGGTGCTGCCGTAGTGGTTGCGCGAGTCCACCAGGCTGCCGCGGTACCAGCCGTCGGCAAGCACCGCGCCGGCCGCGTTGGCGCCTTCCGCCAGCAGGTCGGTGACGTCGTAGACCTGGTAGGACAGGCGCCGGTCGTAGCTGGTCCAGCCCGGCGTCAGCACGTCCTTGCCGACACGATGGCCGTTGAGGTACAGCTCGTACAGGCCATGGCTGGTGACGTAGGCGCGCGCGCTGCGCAGCCGGCCGTGCAGGCGGAACTCCTTGCGCAGCAGCGGCGGCGTGTAGTCCTTGCTCGAATCCGGCGCCGGGGCCGGCTCGATCCATTGCGCGGTCCAGTCGGCCGGGGCGAGCAGGCCCATCTCCCAGAACGCCGGCTCGCTCCAGGCCGAGGCCTGGCCCTGCTCGTCCCACACCCGCACCTGCCACCAGTAGCGCTGACCCGAGCGCAGGGCCGGACCGGCATAAGGCTGCAACACCGATTCCGTGGAAGCCTGCTTGCCGGAATCCCACAACAGCGTGCCGTTCCCGCCCAGGTTCTCGAGCGATCCGGCGACGCGGATCTGGTAGGCGCTCTGCATCACGCCGCGTCGCGACGAACGCAGCTGCCAGCTCAGGCGGGGGGTGGACGCGTCGATGCCCAGCGGATCGGTCCGATGCTCGGTGCTAAGGGCCGCCACGGTGACCGCGGACTGGGTATCGCCAGGACCGGACAACGGCGCACAGGCCGTACCCCAAAACAGCAGCAGCGCGGCGATGGCACAGCGCGACCACACCGCCGCGCCCCGGCCAGCCACGGCACCGGAGCGGAAAGCTCCAGCGTTCCGGCGCAGGCACAGGAAATGATTGATGCCCAAGCTGATGCTCCGATATGCACTGCCGCCAGGCTTCGGCGCGACTACGTTCGATAATTTACAATCATCTGCAATCATGTTTGTATATTTTCCAATCTTAGTCAAGCAATAGCCCGCGGTAAAATCACCTCCCGGGGCCAGCCGGATCAACACGGCCGGGCGGACCTCCAGGCCCTGAGAACAGCGCTCCGGCGGCCGGCGGGCAAGCTGGTTTCAGAGCGGCATTCCGGGCTGGCGTTTCAAGGCGGCAGCCGTCGCTCGCCGAGCTTCACCGTGGCCACCGGGCCCAGATCCCGCGCCGATTCGCCCAGCGCAAAGCGGTACTCTCCGGCCTTGATCAGCCAACCGTGCCGGTCCCAGTCGGCCAGCAGCCGCGGGTCGACCTCCAGGCTCAGCTTGCGGCTCTCGCCGGCTTGCAGATCCAGCTTGCCGAATGCGGCGAGACGCTCGACCGGCGTGCCCGCCGCATTGAGCAGATAGAGCTGCGCCACGTATTGGCCCTCGCGCTCGCCGGTGTTCCTGACGCTGAAGCTCGCCTTCACGGTGTCGCCGCCGTGCAGTGCAAGCGTGCCGTGCTCGAAGCGGGTGTAGCTGAGGCCGTGACCGAAGGGAAACAGCGGCTGATGATCGTGCGCGGCGAACCAGCGGTAGCCGGCATCGGCGCCTTCCGGATAGCGGACCATGTTCTCCTCGGCGCTCAACTGCGAACCGTCCTCCTGACCCAGCGCCGGCAGAGGGCCGCGCGAATTCTGATCCTCGCTCGCCGGGAAGGTGATCGGCAACCGCCCCGAAGGATTGATCGTACCGCTGAGGACGGCGGCGATCGCCTCACCACCCTTCTGGCCCGGATACCAGGCCTCGATCACCGCCTTGGCGCCGGCCAGCCAGGGCATCAGCACCGGGTTGCCGGTCTCCAGCACCACCACGGTGTTGGGATTGGCCTTGGTCACCGCCTGGATCAATTCGTCCTGGCCGCCGGGCAGCGACAGGTTGCCGGCGTCCAGTCCTTCCGTCTGCCACTTGGTGGCGAAGACGATGACGACATCGGCGCGCGCGGCATGGGCCGCCGCTTCGTCGGTATCGTAGCCGCTGTCGTAGCTGATTTTCGCCGCCGGCAGCGCCGCTTTCAGCGCCCGCACCGGCGCGGACGGCACGATCAGCTGGCCGACCGGCCGTTTCACCAGCCAGTGCACATCGTTGGGAATGATGGCGGCTTCGCCGCCGACCGGAGTGACCTGGCTGGAACCGCCGCCGGCCATCACCCCGGCGATGGCGTAGCCGCCGACCACCAGGATCGACTGCGGCTTGGCGGCGAGCGGCAGCACGCCCTCGTTCTTGAGCAGGACGATGCCCGCGGCTTCCTCGGCCTGCGCCACCTTGCTGTCGGCGTCGTAATCGATCGGCGTCTGCACCGGCGGGTGATCGGCGCCCACCGCGTAGAGCGAGCGCAGGATGCGGCGCACCGCATCGGACAGGCGCTCCTTGCTCACCCGTCCGGCGGCGTACTCGGCCTTGAGCGGCTCGTCGAACCAGACCTTTTTATCCAGCTCGGCGCCGGACTGCTGGTCGAGGCCAGCGTTGAAATAGCTGGCGTCGTGCACCGCCGCCCAGTCCGACATGACCCAGCCCTTGTAGCCCCAGTCGCCTTTCAATACCTGGTTGAGCAGGAAGTCGTTGTCGCAGGCGTAGAAACCGCCGACCTGGTTATAGGCGCACATCACCGCGCCGGGCTGGCCGCGCTCGATGGCGATCTCGAAGGCCAGCAGGTCGCTTTCGCGCAGGGCCGGCTCTTCCATGCGCGCGTCGAGGGTGCGCCGCAGGGTCTCCTGGTCGTTGAGCGCGAAGTGCTTGATGGACGAGACCACACCGGCGCTCTGGATGCCTCGGCTGGCCTCGCCGCCGAGGATGCCGGCCAGCAGCGGGTCTTCGCCCAGGTATTCGAAGTTGCGGCCGTTGCGCGGATCGCGGGTGAGGTTCACGCCCGGACCGAGCAGCACGTTGAAGCCCTTGGCGCGCGCCTCGCCGCCGATCATCGCGCCGGACGCGTAGGCCAGCGCCGGGTCGAAGCTCGCTGCCAGCGCGAGGCTCGACGGCAAGGCCGTGGCGACGTCGCCCTCGCGCAGCTGGAAAGGGTTGACCACGCCCAGGCTGGCATCGCTCTCGGCGATGACGGGAATGCCGAGACGCTCGATACCGGTGACCACGCCCGGGACGACCGGCAGCCCGGGGATCAGCCGCGCCGGCTTGCCGGGTTCGATGATGATGGGTAGATGGCTGTGCAGCAGGTGGAAGCGCTCCGCGTCCGTCATCTGCGCCTCGGTGGCGGCGGCGCGCCGGTCGGCATCGGCCGGATCGGGCAGCACGGCGGGGGCGGCCGCGGCCACACTGACGGTACCAATGAGTATCGCGGCGAACAACGGGACGAGCTTCATCGACTTCTCCATCAATGCGGTTGTTGCGAAGATTTGCGCCGCCTACTTCTGCGGGGCGCGCGGCTCGAAGCTGCGGTAGTCCTGCGGATCGCCGCTGCCCTTGTACTTGGCCCACAGCGGATACGGATACAGCGGCCGTGTGAATTTCACCCGGGCCGGATCCGCCGGCTCGCGCAGGAAGTCGGCGGCGCTGGTGACCGGCTCGACGTGCGAGGCCTTGATCAGATCCGGCGCGTGGCCCTGCTCCACCCAGGCCTCCAGGCTGCCCAGATAGTCGGCGCTACTCGCGCCCGCGCCGCCGCCGCAGTGGTCGCGCCCCGGCACCATGAACAGGCGCGCGAAGCGGCGCGTCGGCTCGGCGCCGCCCATCACCCGCTCGACCGTCTCGTAGTAGTCGATGGTGCGCAGCGGAAACGGCGTGCCGCTGTCGCTCCAGCCCTGCACCAGCAGCAGCTTGCCGCCCGCTTCCTGGAACGGGCGCAGGTCCGGATTGGTGGCGCTGTAGAGCGCCGCCATCACGCCTTCGCGCTGGTAGTCGGCGTCGAAGTCGAAGTCCGCCGCTTTCCACGCAGGTCCAGCATCCGACAGGAAGGCGAGGTAGCGGAAGAAGTCGACCACGGCCCTGGCCGCGACCGGCCTGGTCACGGCGAAGCCGAACACGCCTTGTTCCGCGCCCGGCATCGGATGGCCGCGAGCGATCTGCCGGCCCTGCGAAGTCATCGGACCGGCATAGACCTTGTGCGCCGCCGCCACCTGCACCGGCGTCAGGCAACTGCCCTGCTGACCGGCGCCGCAGGCGAGCTGCGCGGGATCGAAGCGGCAGGCCGGCGGATTGCCGATGATGCCGTCGCGCAGGCCGTCGTCGGCATCGCAGGCGGCGATCGCCGCGTTGTGCATCGACTCCAGGTCGGCAGGCGTGAACAGCGCTTTGCCGTCGGCGTCGGTGAGGGCGCGCAGGTCGTAGAGGAAGCTGGTGAAGGCGCCGCTCAGATCGAGCGCCGGCTCCATCGCCAGGATGCCGTCGAAGTCCGAGGGGAAACGCTGCGCCGCGATCAGCGCCTGGCGCCCGCCATTGGAGCAGCCGAGGAAATAGCTGTGGGTGGGCGCGGCCGCGTAATAGCGCTGCGCGATCGCCCGCTCCGCCAGCAGCACCACATGCAGCGAGCGGTAGGCATAGTCCAGCTCGGCTTGCAGGTTGTCGTAGGCCCACAGGGCGTCGAGTGTGGCAAGGGCGTGATCACCCGGGCCGGTGGTATGGCCCTGGTCGGAATGGACGCAGGCGTAGCCGCGCCGCACCGCGTCATCGCAGATCTGGCGATCCTCCGGCACCTGGGTCGAGCCGGCGAAGCCGCCGGAGCCGATCTCGAGCAGCTTGCCGTTCCAGTTCGCGGCCGGCAGCTTCATCTCGAAGCCCACCTGCGGCGCCACATAGCCCCGCACCAGGCAGGCCGCCGGCACTTCTCCCGCGGGATCCAGCGAGGTGGCTTCCATCACCCTGGTCGGCGCCTCGGGCAAGCCGGCGAAATCGATGGTCTTCAGCGCCTCGCAGGCAACCTGGGGCAATTGCGGCGATGCCTGCGGCAGCGTCTGCGGCGCGGCGTTCGGCGACACGACGCCAAGGCTCAGGCAGAGCAGCGTCAACGCCGGGAGTGCGAACTTGTTCATGTCGCTCCAGAATCCCGGGCAGGGGTTTCCGCGCGCTGCCGCGGGCAGCAGAATCCGGGCGCGGACGCACGGAATCGACGGTGTCTCAAGCGGGCTCCTCCTCTCCTGCTGATTTGTGGCTCTAAACAACCACAATCAATATATTATGATCAATTACAATCATACTCGTATATGATCCAATCTTAGTCAAGCACAGAACGAGAGGAGACAAGATGAGTCGCTGCCGTCACCCCTACCATCGCCCCGACCATCATCGCTACGCCTGGATCGCCCTTGCCGCCCTGGGCCTGGCTGCCGCCGCGGCGGCGGACCCGAATGGAGCGGCCGCGCCGAACCCTGCGACTGCCGCACCTGCTGCAACCCCCGCAGCTGTTCCCGAGCAGTCCCCACAACAACCCTATTACCTGCCGCCCTCGATTTCGCCCCAGGCGCGGGCGTTCTACGAGAAGGCGCTGCCCATGGTGCTCAAGGCGCAGGCCGCGCGGCCGGTGGCGCATACCGCCGCCGACTTCCAGGCGCGGCGCGCGGCCCTGCTGACCGGCGTGGACGAGCGCAATGCGGCGGCATTGAAGAAGTTCGGCGGCACGGCAACCGACCTCAGCATCGGCGGCGTGCCGGTGCTGGAGATCAAGCCGCCGGACTACCACGACGACGGCACCGTGCTGATCCACGTCCACGGCGGCGGCTTCGTGCTGGACTCGGCCCATTCCGCCATGCCCGGCGATGCCCTGATGGCGGCGCTGACCGGCAAGCGGGTGCTGTCGGTGGACTACACCGTTGCGCCCGAGGGCCGCTGGCCGCTGGTCACCGACCAGGTGGTCGCGGTCTACAAGGCCGTGCTCGCGGAGGGGCATGCGGGACGCAGCATCGGCCTCTACGGCGACTCCGCCGGCGGCGACATCGTCGCCGGCAGCACGCTCAAGCTGCGCGACCAGGGCCTGGCCCTGCCCGGCGCCCTGGTGCTGCTGTCGCCGGCGAGCGACCTGGGCATGGGCGGCGACACCTTCGTCACCCTGGCCGATGCCGATCCGGTACTGAATCGTACGGACGAGATCCGCACCGCCTTCGCGCTCTACGCCGACCCGGCCGACTGGAAGAACCCCTACGTCTCGCCGGTGTACGGCGATTTCTCCAAGCCCTGGCCGCCGACGCTGATCCAGGCCGGCACCAAGGAGCGGGTGTTGAGCGACTCGGTGCGGCTGTACCAGGCGATCAAGACCGGCGGCGGCGACGCCGAGCTCGATATCTATGAAGGCATGGCGCACGTATTCCAGGCCTACATGACCGATACGCCCGAGCAGAAGGCTGCCTACGCCGAAATCCGGCGCTACTGGGATCGCCACCTGGTGCCCGCGGGGCATAGCGGCCGGCGCACGCACAAAAAGACCTGATGTGTGCGCCCAGGCAAAATTTGAAAGCCAGGAAGTGAAGGAGATGCTTGATGCGTTTGACGATCTGGGACAACGAGTACCCATCGGCCCAATGTTCTTCTACTCCCACAATTCCGGACTCCAGGATGCCGAGGGAAAAGCGAGCGGTCTGGTGGATAAAAAAAGGAGTCTTGTGCCTGCGGCAAGCGCGCTCTCCGCGCGCGCCGAGCAAAATTGAACAAAGGCTTGCCGATTCAGATGTTCCTTCAGAGAGGGTCCATATGAGTGCCGAAACGAAAGCAAACTTGAGACTCGCACGCACCTGGACCGGTTGGACGCGCAATGGGGCGCAGACCAAGGGAGCCGCAAACTGCGGCCAGTGGGCCAGTAGGCGTCGCAATCTTTGGCTTCGCGCGACGGTGATGCTGTTCTCTGTCTCCGCGCTTGCGTCTGCCCAGGAGATCGGGATCGACCGCTCAAACCTTAGCACGAAGAGCGAACAAGACCGCATCCGCACCGTCACAGGAATCCGCGCCATCGGCGCCGGGTGGTTTCGCGACGGGTACAGCAGCAAGGCGCCAAAAGGAGTCGCGGATTTTGTCGATGTCGTGCGAATCGCGAAAGAACAGAACCTTAAAGTCTTGATCAACGTCTTGCCGGTCACCGACGACTATGACCCAGGCACCGAACCCACAAACGGCGGAGCCGAATTCGCCAGGCGTTGCGGTTGGTCTTCCGGATCGCTGAAGCTCAGCCTCATCAATATGGACAAATTCTCGGCCCGCTTTCGAACCCAATTGGATGCCTTGAAGACGGCCAAATTGATTCCAGACGCCTTCGAGATCGGTAATGAATTCGACTGGATTTGTTTCAACGGCGATGTCCCGGACGGGCATGAAGCGTCCTCGGCCGAGTTCATGACTGCAGTCCGCGCCTACGCCCATTTCCTGAGGACCGCTGCAACGCTTATTCACTCTTCGGAATACTTCCCCAGCGCCAAAATCATCACCTTTGGTCTGGCGCATGGCAGCGACAAATGGGACAAGCCCTCGCATCACTTCGCCAATCCCGGACGGATGGTTGCCCAGTTGCAGAACTTAGACAGCTTCAACTACTTGAGCAACCCGAGTTACCACGTGGACGGCTATGGAAGCCATATCTATCCATCCGCAGACTCCGTCGCGCAATCCACTTCCGACATCCTTAGCGCCGACGTCGCGACCCTGGGCACCGACCGGCTTCTCTGGATCACAGAGTGGGGCCTCAATAGCAAGAGCTTCCCGAATAAGTCCGGCGAAACTCGCGCCCAGCGGAACGCCTTTGTCATCTATTGACCTTGCGCTTTCAGGGCAGTTTTTTCAGCAGCTGATGAACAAGCTGGATGCGAACGGCATCGTTCTGGCGGGAATGGAATTGGAGAACGAAATAAACCATCCCGCCTTCAACGCAGAGTTCCCCTTGCCGGGAAGAGCCCACAAGAATCTCGGACTGGAAGATTTCTATCACGATCCCGAGGGACAACAAATTGCCAAAGGGTTTCTGCAATACCTGAAAGCCCTGGCTCTCCTCAAACAGATTCGGGATCAGTCAAAAGCCAACCAGCATACGCCACTGATATCCGCCGGCCTGTCTCCTACCGGTCCCGCAGGCCCCTGGTCCAAGCAGGTTGATGCGGCCAGCCCCGAAGCGACAATCGGCTTTCTGCGCGCGAACGGTCTGGACCAGTTGGTGGATGGATACGGCATGCACATTTATCCGTCGAGAGATCACCCTGGAGATAGCGATGCCGCCGCCCGTCGTTCGCAGCAAGTGCAGGAGGGCATCGGGTTGTGCTCAGCAGCCAAACCCTGCTGGGTAACGGAATGGGGTTTCATGGACGCCGATAAATCCTGTCCGCCGAACGATCAGGCAACGGCTTCGCTCGTCAATGAAACCAAGAATGATTTCCGCCCGTTTGTACAGGAGCGGCGGTTGGCAGCCCTCATGTACTACACGTGGACCGGAGGTGAAGGGCATGATGTATACCGATGCGGGCAGTTGACGGAGACTGGTCGTAGGGCGCTTGCACCGATGTAACGACAACCCACATTCTTGTTCCTTTGCCCTGGCAACAAAAAAGTTAACCCATTAGCTTGATGGCTCGATTGGTGGAGGTTGTATGGCATTGATTGGCAGGCCGGCCGTCGGTTCCTTGTTTAGCTTTGTATTGTTACTCTGCAGTCTTAGCCTGCCGCCGCAGTTCGCTCTTGCGCAGGGCAACCCGAGGAATTTGCAAATCGGCATCGATCCCCGTTCGAACCTGACCGGCGAGACCGAGGAGAGCCGGCAAAAGATTCTGGAAGGGATCCACTCGCTCGGCGCTACCTGGGTGCGAGACGGTTTTGCCAAGTCTCCTCATGGCGTCAGCGACCTGGTGGATGTCGTCCGGCGGGCGAAGCAGTTGAATCTGCGGTTTATCGTGCAGGTCGTTCAGCTCGATGGCGACTACGATGTGCCTCTGCAGCTGAATCGCTGCGGATGGCACGCCAAGCCGCTTGGACAAATCGACCTGACGAAGTACACCCACCGCTTGCGAGCGCAGTTGGACGCCCTCAAGGCGGCGAGTCTTACCGTAGACGCCTTTGAAATTGGGAACGAGGACGATACGGATTGTTATAACGCCGATATCCCGACCGGGCGCATGGCCGCTGCCCCGGACCTGAAAACAGCGGCGCGTGGTTATGGCAAGTTTCTTATGGCTTCGGCTGAAGTCGTCCACGACCCGAAGTACTATCCTCAAGCGAAGCTGATTACCTTCGGTATGGCGCATGGCGGGAACCCCTCGAACAGCCTTCCGGAGCCAGCCCAGTTCGTTGCGATGTTACGAAATGTCGATGGAGTGAACTATCTCGATAACGACAAGTATCATGTCGACGGAATTGGCACTCATATTTACGCGTCGCCTAGCGGCGTCACGGGGTCAGTGACAAAGACACTGGAGGCCGACGCTGCGGCCCTGGGAACGAGCAAGCCGTTCTGGCTGACGGAATGGGGCTTCCTCAACGACAAATCGTTTCCGACCAAGAATGGCGAGAGCCTTAGCCAGGGCATTTCGGAGTATCTGGCTGCCGTCGATAGTGTCCATCGCCACATACCGCTCGGCCCGATATGCTTTTTTTCTTATAGCGTTTGGCTGGTCGATGAGTCGGGTAACCCGCTGCCGCAGGCGGAGGTGCTGGCCAAACGCGCCCAGGCTGACGCTCGGTAGCGTGGCTTGGTGAGAACAGCCCAGAACGCCGTTCCACCGAAGATCAGACTTCATCGCCACCCCACTCATGGCAATAAAGCCGTCATGAATGGGCCACATGGCTGTGTACCACCTGGTTCCGGCAAAGCAGGACAGCACAGCCGGCAAATAGCAAGCTCGAGGCGATCATGAACCTGCATTTCTCGCGGCGCTCGATTGCGCTGGCGGCGGTGGTTGCCGCAGCCGCGCTCTCCGGCTGCGCCACCGCGAAGTTCGACGATGACCAGCAATCACTGCTGAAAGCCGCAAAGCGGGCCGGAGCCACCGCCGTCGAAGCCAGGCAGTACGACGACGGCGGCATGCAGCTTTCCGGCGAGCTGGAGGGACGCGCGTTTGCCTTGTCGATTCCCTGGCGATGGAACAGGCAGGCGGTCCTCTACGCCTCCGGCTACTCCATTCCCGGCACGCCGCTCAAGATTCCGGACAACGCCCTGCGCGACGACAGGATCGGCTTGTCGCGCACGCCTTACGCCGAGCGTTTCGCCGTCGGCCGCAGCGCCTACGACAAGGCCGGAATGGGCGTGCAGACGGCAGTCGAGAACACCTGGCGGCTCAAGCAGTTCATGGACCGGCTGGGCACTTCGAAGGTCTATGTCATCGGCGGATCGATGGGCGGCAGCATCACCATGGCGCTGATCGAGAAGCATCCCGACGCTTTCGCCGGAGCGATCGCCGCCTGCGGCGTCGTCGGCGACTGGCAGGCGGAGCTCGGATACGCAATCGATGTGCGCGCGGCCTACAACTACTTCACGCGCGGCACCGCCTATGAGCTGCCGGGTGAAAAGAGCGTCGCCCGATCCGCCCTGTCCACCTTCAGCTCGGGCCCGCTGCATTGGACCTGGCCCCTGCCCCAGCTGATCCAGGCCAAGCGGCTGATCAAGCCGGTGCTCAGGCTGTTCGATGCCGCCGCCGCAAATCCGCAAGGGCCGGAGCGCCGCATCATCGACAACATCGCCGCCACTGCCGGCACGCAAGCGGATCCCGCTTCGTTCACCTGGCCGATCGCCACCGTTGGCCTGGGCATGGACGACATGAACCGCACGTTCGGCGGTTCGATCTACGACAACAGCGCCAAGGTCTATTCCAGCCCCTACCTCTCGGCGCGGGAAAACGCCGCCCTCAACGCCGGAATCGAACGCATACGCGCAGACCCGGCCGCGGTGGCGTACGCCAATCAATGGTACAAATCCACCGGCGTTTTCAACACCCGCCTGCTCACCCTGTACAACGTCATCGACCCCGAAGTGCCCAGCGGCGTCCAGGAACCGATGCTGCGCGAAGCCGCAACGCGGGCCGGCAATACCGGCAATCTGGTGCAGCGCGCGGTACCCGCCATGCGCCAGCCGCTGTTCGCCGGCATCGTAAAAAATACGGGCTACGTCCACTGCGGCTTTACCGCGGAACAGGTTGCCCAGGCCTGGGACGACTTGCGCGTGTGGGTGGAGACGGGCAAGAAACCTCAATAGAAGAGCATGGCGCCTTGCCACTGCTGCAGCAGCGCCACCGGTGTTCCTAGCCCATGAGCTTGAGGCTCGATTGGTGGAGGTTGTATGGCATTGATTCGCAGGCCAGCCGTCGGTTCCTTGTTCGGCTTTGTATTGCTGCTCTGTAGTTTTACCTTACCCTTATTGGCAGAGACTGCTGTGTAGATCGTAGAACGGAGTTTCAGTTGATATGAGACGTCAGCTCAGGCGCGCACCTTTCAAAGTTCGAGGTCCGTGTTATTGGGCGACCGCATGTTGCTACTTTGTCTTCGCGATGCTCAGTTCAAATTGCGCAGATGCTCAAGTCAGATATGGCGTTAATAATCCAACACTCCTAGTCTCGACCGACCAGGTTTGGAAAGCCTCGCTCGACTCCATGGCCGCCAACGGTGTCCACCTTCTTCGCACCGCGATCAGCAGCAAAGACAAGTCGCTGGAGAATCTCGTAGCGTTTCTCCGATATGCCGAGCAATTGTCCATCAAGGTGATACTGATCTTCCCTGACCAAAACCCAGCCTATTACCCGCCTTCCGTAGGGAGCAAGCCGGGGCGCAAGCCTGGGCTGGCGCCCATCGAGGTTTCGCTCTTCAAAGCTTCCTGGTATGCCCACCGGATCGCCATGCGCCAGGCCGGCGTCCACATCTATGCCTATGAACTCGGCAATGAATTGAATGGCGCAAGCTTCAACGCCGATTACCCGAGCGGGGACGACGCGAAGCTGCTTGACCTGCAGAAGTGTGATGGCCAACCTGGATGCTCGACGATCCGCAAGGGTTGGGACAACTACATCCAGATGCTGAACACGATGCGAAGCAGCGGCCTTCTGGATGGAGCCCTGCTACTGGGAGGATCATTCGTCCGAGTTGGCGATGGCTATGTGCAGCAAGTCAAGAAAGGATTCTCAACGGTGGAATCCACGCGAGCCTACTTGTCGGCGCACGGCGCGGACAGCTTGGTGGACGCTTATTCCTTCCATGTCTATCCGGTCGTGCCAGCCAACGCCGACCTGGCAAAAGGTCAAAGCGAAATAGCCCGCCAGATGAGCGCCATTTTCAACGAATGCCGGTCAGTCGGATCGAAACCCTGCTGGGTGACTGAATGGGGCTTCTCAGACCAGGCCGCACCTTGCCGGCAAAGCCCCAAACAAGACGCCTATGTGGAAGACGCCGCATCGGTATTACGGCAAGAATCCTCCCAGCAGGGCGGGATGGTTGCGGTTTACTACTCCTGGGACACTGCGGATAAACATGCGGTCTACGCGTGCAGCCATGTCGCAAGCCCCGTTATCGCAAAACTGCTCAAGTCGGAATGATCGGCCAAGAGCATGTCAAGAAGCGCCGCCGCCGGAATTGCTTGATGAGACAAGAGTTCAGCGGGTGACTGAATTCTACTTCCCAGCACACAATGAGCCGGAAGCGGCACGTTGCAGAAATCCGCAGCTGCGCTCAGGGACTCAGCCGGTATCGGGCCAGCAAGCCGTAGCCGGCGATGCCCAGGTAGCATAGGGCCGGCACAAGTAGCGCCCAGGCCAGGCCGGCCTGGTCGGCCACATGGCCGGTCAGCACCGGCACGATCGCGCCGCCGACGATAGCCACGCAAAGCATGGAGGAACCGCGCGGCGTGTCTTCGCCCAGGCCCTCGATTGCCAGGCTGAAGATGGTCGGGAACATGATGGAGTTGCACAAGCCGACGGCAAGGATCGCGACCGCGGCGAACAGACCGGCGCCGAGCGCCGAGGTGCAGGCCAGCAGCGCCGCGCCCGTCGCACAGCAGGCCAGCACCAGTCCCGGCGCCGCGCGGCGCAGCACGGCCGAGCCGATGAAGCGGCCAACCATGGCTCCGCCCCAGTACAGGCTGACGCAGTTGCCGGCACTGGCAGCGCCCAGGCCCAGCACCGCCGGCAGCATCAGGTAGTTGGTGAGCACGCTGCCGATCGACACCTCGGCGCCGACGTAGAGGAAGATCGACAAGATACCGAGCGCCAGCCGCGGCCGACACAGCAGTTCCAGCACCGGCGTGCCGCCGGCCTGGCGCCGCTCGACTTCGGCGCGAAAGGAGCGGAAACGCCAGAACAGCAGCACCAGCAAGGCCAGGCCGGCGGCGATGCCCCAGAACAGGCCCTGGACGTCGTGCGCCTGGGTCCTGCGGTAAGCGGCCAACGCTTCCGGTGCGAGGCCGGCGAGGTCCGCCGGCGCGGCCAGGCCGTTGCGCAGGATCAGCCAGGAGCCGAGCAGCGGCCCGACGAAGGTGCCGAGCGCATTGAAGGCCTGCGCCAGGTTGAGCCGGCTGTGCGAAGTCTGTGTGCTGCCAAGCAGGGCCACCAGCGGGTTTGCCGCGACCTGCAGCTGGGTGATGCCCGAGGCCATCACGAACAGCGCCAGCAGGAAGCCGGCATAGGTGCCGGCCTTGGCAGCGGGCGTGAACAGCAGACAGCCGCCGGCCATCACGATGAGACCGACGAGGATACTGCGCACGTAACCAACCCGCGCCAGCAGCGCTCCGGCGGGCAGCGACATCAGCAGGTAAGCGAGGAAGAAGCAGAACTGGGTCAGCATCACCTCGGTGTAGTTGAGCTGGAACAGCGCCTTGAGCTTGGGCACCAGGCTGTCGATCAGCACCGTGGCCAGGCCCCAGGCGAAGAACAGGCTCACCGTCCACGGCAGCAGCGCCTGGCGTGGGGCGGCGCTTGCGGCTTGCGCACTCATGCCGTCTTCACCGTGCTCAGCCCCAGCTCCTCGATCATCTTCTGACGCATCACGAACTTCTGGATCTTGCCCGTGACCGTCACCGGGAATTCCTCGACGAAGCGCACGTAGCGCGGAATCTTGTAGTGGGCGATGCTGCCGCGGCAGTAGGCGTGGACCTCTTCGGCCGTCATCGCCTCGCCGCCGCGCAGGGCGATCCAGGCGCACAGCTCCTCGCCGTACTTCTGGTCCGGCACGCCGACCACCTGCACGTCGCGCACCTTGGGATGCCGGTAGAGGAATTCCTCGATCTCGCGTGGATAGATGTTCTCGCCGCCGCGGATCACCATGTCCTTGATGCGGCCGACGATGTTGCAATAGCCCTGCTCATCCAGGGTCGCCAGATCGCCGGTGTGCATCCAGCCGCCGCGGTCCAGCACTTCGGCGGTTTTGGCCTCGTCGCCCCAGTAACCCAGCATCACCGAGTAGCCGCGCGTGCACAGCTCGCCCGCCGCGCCAAGCGGCACGATGCGTCCCTGCGCGTCGATCAGCTTGACCTCGCAATGCGGCAGGATGCGGCCGACGGTGGAGACGCGCCGCTCCAGCGCATCGTCGTGGCTGCTCTGGAAGCTCACCGGCGAGGTCTCGGTCATGCCGTAGGCGATGGTCACCTCGCGCATGCCCAGGCGGTCGATGACTTTCTTCATCACCTCCAC
>Ga0302310_10002462_pt1 | contig 14798 bp, 3 predicted proteins | sample III_Palsa_N1_2_FD_200451 | JGI IMG/M metagenome (GOLD analysis project Ga0302310, IMG submission 200451) | Peat permafrost microbial communities from Stordalen Mire near Abisko, Sweden - III_Palsa_N1_2 | ecosystem: Environmental > Terrestrial > Soil > Palsa > Peat permafrost | place: Sweden...
GACGAGGCCGGTATCGGCGAGGATGCCGGTATTGCCCAGCACCGTGACTGTGGCTCCGGTTTGATAGCTGTTATTGTCTACGGGCACGGAACCGCTGGTCGCGCTGTTGCCTGCGTAGGTGACTGTGAAGGTGAGAGCGGTGAGCGCAACCGTCCAGTTGGATGGAGCGGTGATCAGCGATGGTTGAAACGGCGCTGAGGGTGCTGGAAGGTTGAAGAGCGAAGAGATATTGGAGGAAGGATTGTTGAGGATATCGAGCAATGCCGTGGCCGTATCCGTGGGGGCGACGCCGGCGGTGGGCGTGGCGTAGGTGAAGAGAAGACCGCAAGCGCTTCCATCACCTGCTGTGCCGCCCCTGGAGTTGACGCAGGTGGCGATGATGTTCGCCAAGGTATTGATCTCCTGCGTGGGGACAGCGTATCCGCTGGGCACATTGCTGCCGGGGGAGCTTCCGGCGCCGGTGCTGGCGTACTCGGTGGCGAGGGAGAAGGCGGTGTTGAGAGCTGAGGCATCTGAAGGGCCGGAGCCAATACTGGTGGGGGAGGTGAAGTAGGGAGTTAGTGCGGCAAGCGCGGCGACTGTTGTGACTTCATTCAGAGAGACGAATGAGCCGAGCGATTGACACTCGCCGAGTACTGCGATGAGTTGAATGGAGGTGTTGTTGGTGCCAGCGGTGAGGCCGGGGTTGCCAGCGGAAGCGAGCAGGTAGGTCTCTGTTGTTGGGGTGGGGCAGGTGTAGGAGCCGATTTCGAAGGCTCCGTTGGTGTCGGTAGTTACAGGTGAGGCGAGCGAGGTTGCGGCGGAGCCGTCACCTGTGGCTCCAGCGGCGTAGAGCTGTATGGTTGCACCGGCGATCGGCTGCTGGCCACCATGCACGCTGCCTCCGATTTTGGCCGGGCTAGCGGGGCCCAGGAGGGCCTGATTGCACCCGCAGCAGAACAGCAACGCCGGAAGGACAAGGGAACGAGAGGCTAAGCGATTCAAGTGGGTCTCCATATGAAGCGTTGGTCTTTTTCGGTTTTGGGTACTGCAACAAAAGTTCTAAGGGCGGGCGCCGAGGGTGTTGTTGGCTAGGGCTACGGCGATGGGTGTGACGACGGGTGTGGCCGCGCCGATGAGTTCGACGGCGTTGTTGGAAGCGTTGGCGACCCAGACGTTGCCGGAGCCGTCTACGGCGATGCCGTTGGGCATGAAGATGCCGCCGCCGATGTAGCCTGTGGAACTGGTGACGACGGTGCCGGCGCTGGTGATCTCGGTGACGCAGCTGGTGGCGTTGTTGGATATCCAGGCGTTACCTGCGCCGTCGATGGCGATGCCGTTGGAGCCCTGCAGGCCGCCGCCGGTGTAGGTGCCGATCGGGGAGAGGGAACTGGATATCTCGGTGACGCTCTTGCCGTAGTCATCGGTGACCCAGAGGTTGCCGGCGCTGTCGAAGGCGGAGGCGACGGGATTGTCCAGGCCGGCGCCGGTGTAGCCTGAGCTGCCTGTAAGGAAGGTGCCGGTCTTGGAGATTTCGGTAACGGCGTTGGTCAGACCGCTGGTGACCCAGACGTCTTTGGCGGTGTCGATGGCGATGGAGTCGACGTAGGAGAGGCCGCCGCCGGTGTAGCCGCTGGAGTTGGTGATGAAGACGCCCGTGTTGGACATCTCGGCGACGCTGCCGTTGAGGTAGCTGCCGATCCAGACGTTGTTGGCGGCGTCGATGGCGATGGTTTTGGGATAGCTCATGCCGCCGCCGGTGAAGCCGCCGGAGCCTGAGCCGAAGGTGCCGGAGCTGGATATCTTGATGATGTTGTTGGCGCTACCTCCTGCGAGCCAGGCGGTACCGTTGGCGTCGATGGCGATGCCCAGGGGGCCGCTGAGGCCGTGGCCGGTATAGCCGCTGACGCCCGAAGCGAAGGCGCCCGAAGGGGAGAGCACGGTGACGGTATTTCCGGCGATCCAGGCGTTGCCTGAGCCGTCGATGGCGATGGCGGTGCTGCCGTTGAAGCTGCCGCCGGAGAAGTTGAGGCCGACGGTGAAGTCGTAGGCCTGCGAAGGGAGCGCGGGTTGGAAGGGACTTCCCGCGGCATATTGCAGGTTGTAGAGATTGGCGATGTTGGAGGCGGGGTTATGCGCGATGTTGATAGCGGCCGTCGCGGTTTCGGTGGGGATGTTGCCGGAGGAGCCCAGGGACTGGGCGTTGAAGAAAAGGGTGTAGCAGTTGGAGGCGGGGTACGGGCCGAGGACCTCGCCGTCCGAGTTGACACAGGCGGCGAGGATGTTGGCGAGGGAGTCGATGACGGTCTGGGGGACGGTCCCGTTGCCGGCGGGCGTGGTGGTGCGGGCGACTCCGGTGGCGAGGGTGGCGAGATTGGCGGCGTTGGCGAAGGCATTGGCGATGCCTTGCTGGGCGAGCGCGGTGCCGCTGGAGGAGACGTGGGTGGCGTCGGTGGCGAAGCCGGCCATGGCGTAAGCGGCGGCTATGGTGGAGACCTCGTTGACCCAGATGATGGGGGTCGCGACGAGGAAGTTGTCGGCGGTGGGGCAGTTGCCGAGGATGGCCATGAGGCCGGAGGCGTTGTTGGTGCCGGCACCAGCGTTTCCACCGAGAGCGTAGAGGTAGACCTGGGTGTTAGGCGTGCAGGTGTAGTCGCTGGTGATGGTGAAGCTGCCGTCGTTTGCGGTCAGCACGTAGGCGCCGACCGAGTCGGAGTAGCCCGTGGATGCGGCATTTAGCAGCGAGACGGACGGCTGGCTGTAGCCGGTGGTATTGGCGGCGAAGAGGTAGATGTGGGCGCCGACGATCGGCTGCTGACCGCCGTGGACTCGGCCCTGAAGAGGGAGGCCGGCGGGGGAGGATGGGGAATTGATTGGTCCCGTTGGACCAACAGAGCAACCGGTAAGCATGGCCGATACAACGAGAGCGAAAGCGAGGCGCATTAGGAATCCTGGAAAGATGAAGACACTTGGAGGCTCACGGGTAGGCCTGAGGTGGAAGCAGGCGATTTCCGCGTTATCGAGTAGTGGCTTCGGGCAGGATTTTGTGACAAACGGGAGTGCAAAAAATCCGGTGTTGTCCGGGCTGATCTGCCCCCGGAAATCTCTACCATCTGAATATTGGAGTTCTCTCGCAATCTAAGCGAGGCACAGTGATTCTGCGGGCCTACGAGAGAGCCTTGTGGGCTTTCTGGGCGATCAGAGCGAAGCCGTGTTGGGCGGCTTCAGTTTGAACGGCTTGAAGCGTACGCGTGGCGCTGGCTGCGTCACCGTGCTGTTTTTGCATCTGGCCCTGAGCCAACCGTATCTGTAGTTGGAGTTCTACGTCCTTGAGGCGTTGCGCCTGGGTGAGCAAGGAGGCTAATTCTATGGAGGCTTTGGCGGTGTGGCCTTCGGCGGCATCGAGGCGAGCAGAGAGCAGGGAGTCGGGGATGAGGTACGCCATGACGTTGGGAGACTTGCGGGCGAGGGGAAGGCCTTTCTCGATGGCGATGCGGGCTTTGGGTAGATCTCCCCTGGCAAGCCAAGATTCAGCGATAAGGCGCCATGCCATTGCGCCTGGATAGGTGTGTGTCGGGGTGGATGTGGTTGCCAAGACCGTCATAGGCGAATCGACGGACTCCGGATGTCCCTCTTCCAGGGTCAACGCGGCATCCCATAGCTGCAGATCAGTTTTGATGGTGTCGTCGGTGGGATGCATGGACTTTGCGTGATCGGTGGTCTGCCTGGCGGCGGAGAGATCGCCGGCTTGCATTTGCAGCTCTATCCTTTTTTCGAGAAGAATCTCGACCTCTTCCCGATCGCCGGTGCGTTGTGCAATATCGAGGGATTGTTGAATGTAGCCGCGCGCTGCGGCAAGGTTGCCTTGCCAGGACTCGATGTGTGCGAGGGCTATGAGCGCGACGGTCTGGTGGCCGGTATCGCCGGCAGGTTGCGTGATGGCGAGCAAGCGCGAGTCGTAGGAGCGTTCGGCTTCCAAATCGTCTGCGTTTTCCGCAATACCACCGAGACATTCGATAGGGACGGTCTGCTTCCTGGGGGAGTTCATTTCGGTGGCGATGTCCAGGGAGCGTTGATAGTTGTTGCGCGCCCCTTCCCAGTCCTCGGCGTCGGAGCGGACATTACCAAGAGCGATCAGGAGGTTGACCATGGAGTTTCGCGCACCCACTTTCTGGGCGATGTCATAGGCGCGAAACAGGGTCGCTTCCGCTGCCGGAATGTCCAGGGCGCGCTGGATCTGTCCGACTGCGGAAAGGGCGAGGCTGAGGTCTCGAAGATTGTTTATCTGGGTGCTGATATCGGCTGCTTTTTGAGCATCCGCGAGCCCACGAGGATCGTCTCCCATATACGACCAGGCCCAACCCTGGTCGATGAGCGCGTTGGCTTCGAGGTGACGCTCGGATTTTGCGTGGGCAAGCTGAATGGTTTCGCCCGCATACAGCAACGCGGCATGGAATTCGGAGAGATGAAAGGCTGCATCGGACTGCGCAAGACTCATACGGGGATCGCTGTTGGCGGTTGGAGAAGACACGCGGAGAGCGGCGAGCATTTCCAGCGCCTGCCGCGATTTTGCAGACTCCATGTCGGCGTTTGCAACGCCGAGGGCGTAGTCGAGATCGTCAGGATAGAGATGGCGAAGGGTGGTGTAGGTGTCGAGAGCGTGGGGCCAGTCGGTAAGACATTCGTAGGCGCGGGCCTGCAGGGCGAGCTTCTGTTCTTTGGGCAGGGAAGCGGAGGTTGTGAGCGCGAGATGGGCTTCTGCTGCCGCTTTTTTGTCGAAGCCCAACTGGCTCCAGACGGTGGCGAGAGCGGAGTGGGGCAGCGGGGACAAGGGGCTGGCAATGACGGCTTTGCTCAAGGAGACCTGGGCCTCGGCGGCTTTGTCTTCATGGTAGAGACGAAGGCCGTCGGCGTAGTCGCGCATGCCGTCCTGGGAGTCGCTGACGGCGATGTCCAGGCTGGGTGTGTTGGCCACGGGCAGTCCAATGGATCTTCGAAAGCCAGAGGACGCGCTCGCTACGACTTGAAGGAAGCTGTTGTGCGGGACGATCTGGCTGAATTCGCCGATGCTGGCACCGGTCCTGGAGTTGCGCAGATGGAGATCGATCCGGACCTTATCTTCGACCGGCAGATAGGAGCCTAGCAGGACCAGATCGCAGTCCAGGCTTTTTCCGATGGCTTGAATCGCCTGGTTGTCCAAGGCTTGAGTGGGTGAGCGGGACAGGTCCTGCTGCATCTGGTAAGCGCGATCGGCGGAGATGAGCCGGATCCCGTTATCGTTGGTAAGATCGGCTCCGAGGGTCTCCTGAAGGGCAGTGCCCATCCAGTCATCGTCTGCTTGGGTAGAGAGATTTCTGAAGGTGAGGATGGCGAGCGAGGGCCGGATGCTGGCCTGGACCTGCTGCGCTGGGGTCTTACGCCAGTGCTCGATTGCGGCACCGGCTGAGAGAAGGACGAGCATGGCGAGGGCGGTCAATAGCCAGTGGGTTTTCGAGAACAGCGGCCCGTGGGGTGTGGCAGCCGGGAGCGCCTGCTGGGCCAGCGGCTGCGGGTGTTCCTCCCGCTCACGGGTGAGAGCTGTCTGCTGCGGAGTTTGGGTGGAGGGTTGGACGGTGGTGGCTGTCTGCTGGTCGATCGAGACATTTGCGGTGAACTGATAGCCGCGCTTGGAGAGGGTCTTGATGGGGTCGTCGAGGTGGTCGCGCAGGATGCCGCGGAGCAGAGAGATGTTGTTGCTGATGTTGGCCTCTTCGATGAAGAGGTCCTGCCAGACGCGCTCACGGATGTTGTCGCGGCTGACGACCTGGCCTGCGTTTTCGACCAGGACGAGGAGGATATCGAAGGCTTTTGGCGACAGGGCGATGACGTCGCTGCCCCGGTAAAGGACGCGCTGCTCCGGATCGATCTGCAATGGCCCGACGATATAGCGTTTCAAAGGTGACCTAGCCGCTTATTGCTATTCCTGGTAACGCGGCCTATCGCGAGCTGTGGCATTGGCGCCGACGCAGGTAAATCCAAATGGCCCGACTACGTTCGATTGAAGTGGCCCAATTATATAGATAGGGCATCCGGAAAAGGATGGTTCCTGGGGGTGGGGAAGGGGCTCTTAGAAAACTGTTAGGAAAAAAGAGGTTTTTCAAAGGACTTTACGGAGGTGTCGCGCCTAGGGTTTGGCACATAAGCCAAGTTTACCCGGCGCCTGACGCAGAGGATCCAGAGGTTTTCTGCGTTAGAGCGCACGGGAATGGCGAAAGGGGTTACCTTGCCGACTCTGCGTGTGTCTATGCCATTTGCCCGTGTTGGCTGCCAGTCAAGAGGGAGTGTCACGACCGCGTGGGCCGCTGCTGGATTGCAGCGCCACCCAGCGTCCTTTGGGTGGTTGGCCGCGGCGCTTCTTGCGGTGCTGGGATGGAACGTGGGGGCGAACGCGCAGACGGCGGCTTCTACGAATACGGTCACCTTTGGGGCGACCGCGGTGGGTACGGCGGCAACGCAGATCCAGGCGACCTTCACGATCGGGACCGGGGGGACGCTAGGGACGACACAGGTGGTGACGCAGGGTGGTTCGGGGCAGGACTTTACGCTGGGGACTGGGAGTACTTGCACGGGGACGCTGGCAGGAAGCGCGACCTGCTATGTGAATGTGGCGTTCACGCCGAAGTATCCGGGGCAGCGGCTGGGTGGGGTGAGCCTGACGAATGCGAGCGGAACGGTGATCGCGTCTGCTTACGTGAGCGGGAGTGGGACCGGCCCCCGCATCAACTATTTGCCCGCCACGGAGACGGTGGTTGGTGTGGGCACGATTACGCAGCCGTGGGGTGCGTCTGTGGACGGCAGCGGGAATATGTATGTGATCGACCTCAGCACCTACTACATGTACGAGCTGACCGCGGCGAGTGGATATGCGACGGCGACGCGGATTGCGTCATCTGTCAGCCTTAGCGGCTTAACCAATTTCACGATTGATGGCGTTGGCAATATCGTGTTTGGATACTCCAACACGGTGAAGAGGGTTCTGGCTGCAGGGGGCTATACGACGATCCAGACTCTCTATACGGTGTCGTCCGCGGCCTACCAGCTGATTGCGCTGGACGGGGCCGGAGATATTTTTCTGTGGGACGAGTACCGGACCGGATTTACGGAGTTGCTTGCGTCTGAGAGCTACGCTACGCCCCATTACCTTGCGACGTCGGGCACGTTCAGCACCGGCATAGGCGGCATGGCTGTGGACAGCAGTGGCAACATCTTCTTCTGCGATGGCTTCAACTACGCACTGAAGGAGATTGTGGCCGCAGGAGGATATACGACGGAGAACACGATTGCCAGCGGCGGGTACTTTCGTGAATTGGCAATCGATGCCGTGGGAAACATCTATTACTCGCAGGGCTCAAGCGGCGGAGCATTGACGGAGTTGACGGTTGCGAGCGCTTACGCGACGAGCATCATCCTTTCCAGCAACTATATTGGCCAGGCCAGTGCTCCCTTTGCTATCGATGGCGCCGGCAACGCGTATTTTTCGTTCTATAACGACGCAGGAAATAACTATGAGGCGGGGAGGCTGGACTTTTCCGATCCTCCCACGGTGACGTTCGCGTCGACATCGGGGTCGACGACGACTGACAGCGCGCAAACGGCGACTGTGATCAACAATGGCAATGTGAATCTGGCGGTGACTGGCATTACCAACACCAGCTCGAAGTTTTCGCTGACGGGCTCTACGTGCACGTCGAGTACCACGTTGGCCGGGGGTAGCTCATGCGGCGTGGAGGTGACGTTCCAGCCTACGAGCCAGGGGACGTTTACCGATTCGGCTGTTCTCACGGATAACAGCCTGAATGTGGCTGGATCGCAGCAGTCGATACCGCTGGTTGGGTACCAGGGAGTGCAGACGATTACCTTTCCCCAGCCAACGACGCCGAACACTTCGGGCACCACCGTGACGCTTGGTTCGACGGCTTCGCCCTCGAACCTGGCTATTACGTATACGGTGACCGGCGGCACCGGGTCTGCAACGATCAGCGGATCGCAGATCACCTACACGGGCATTGGGACGGTGCAGATCACGGCATCGCAGGCGGGGAACTCGTCGTGGCTGCCTGCTACGCCGGTGGTGGACACGGTGACGGTGAAGAATGCGACGACGCTGGGGTTGGCGGTGAGCCCGGTCAACAGCATGCAGGGCACGAGCGTTACCGTGACCGCTACGCTGAATACGACAGCAGCCACGGGCACAATCACGATCTACAACTACAGTACAGGTGTGGTTGCGGCCACGGGGAGCCCGACGAGCGGGGTGTTCACGTTTACTACGAGTTCGTTGCCGGCTGGGGACACGGATTTTTCCGCGTATTACAGCGGGGATGGGTCGTACTTTCCAAGCACGTCGAGTACAGTGACGGCGACCGTTGGTGCGACAGCGGTAGGGAGCACGAGCGCGACGCAGACTGTGACGATTACGATCGGCACGGCGGGCACACCTTCGGCTATCAACGTGGTGACGGGTGGAGCTGCGGGGCTGGACTTCAATTATGTGTCGGGCGGCACGTGCAGCACGAGCACAGCGTACAGCGTGGGCAACACGTGCACGGTGCAGTACACATTTTCGCCAACCTATCCGGGGTTGCGAATGGGTGGGGTGACGCTGACGAGCGGAACGGCCGTGCTGGGCAGCGCGTATCTGAGCAGCTATGGCATAGGGCCGCGACTGAATTTCGGTTCAGGGACGGTGACGTCTTACGGTGTGGGCACGATTGGCACGGCGTACACGGTGAAGGTCGATGGCAGCGGCAATATGTTTGTTCTTGATGTGAGCGACTATTACATCTATGAGCTTACGGCCGCGAGCGGGTATTCGACGGTGACGCGGCTTGGGGCATCTGCGAGTTTGGGGAATCCCTATACGATGTCGATCGATGGCAACGGAAACGTGCTGTTTACAAGCGGAAATGTAGTGAAGGCGTTGTTGGCGGTGGGTGGATATACGGCGACCAAGACGCTGTATACCGCATCGTCCGCCAGCTATTCGTCAATGGCACTTGATGGAGCCGGTGACATTTTTCTGATCGATAGCTACCGGACGGGCTTCACGGAGTTGCTTGTCTCTGAGGGGTACAGCACGCCGCACTATTTGACGACGTCGGGATCGTTCAGCAGCCCAGGTGCGATGGGTGTGGATGGGAGCGGGAATATTTTCATCAGTGATGGCTTCAACTATGCGTTGAAGGAGATACTTGCAGCCGGCGGGTATACGACGGTGAAGACCATTCTGGGTAATACACCGACCAGTCCTTATATCCGCACCGTGGCTGTGGATGGTGTCGGCAATGTGTATTACGGGCAGGGCGCGTCGGGTGGGCTGACGGAGCTGACTGCAGCGAGTGAGTATACGACCAGCATCAACATCTCTTCGGCTCAGCCGTACTATGGCTTTGCGGTGGATGGTGCGGGGAACGTTTATTCCACGTTCTCCATTGCCGGCACTTACTACGCCGGACGTATGGATTTGACGACGCCTCCGACTTTGACGTTTGCGTCGACCGCTGAATACAAGACGAGCACGTCACAGACTGTGACGCTGGTCAACAATGGCACGGCATCGCTGAGTTTCCCTGCGCCTGTGTCGCTGGGCATTCTCAATCCGAGCGTGGCAGCAAGCTTCACGTATGGCACGAACTCGACTTGCCCTTCGCTCAACTCGACATCGAGTGCGAATGTGTTGACGGTGGGATCTTTATGCACCAATGTGGTGAGCTTCTCGCCGGTGGCGTTGGGCACCATCACGGGCACGATGGTCGATACGGATAACAACCTGAATGTGGCGAATGCTATGCAGACGATTAATCTCTCGGGTGTTGGCACGGCTCCGTATCCGACGGTGACGGGTGTGAGCCCGGCGGGTGGACCGATTGCGGGTGGGACAACTGTGACGTTGACCGGTTATGGGTTTACCGGGACGACGTCGGTGTCGTTTGGGTACTACAGTGCGACGAATATTCATGTGATCAGCGATACGTCGATGACAGTGACTGCGCCGGCGTACTACACGAGTGGGGCGATCGACGTAATAGCGACTACAGCGGTCGGTACGGGGACAGCTGCTGTGGCGGATCAGTACACGTATTACTCGGCACCGTCGGTATCGAGCGTGAGCCCGACGACGGGGCCCAAGACGGCGGGGACGCTGGTCACGATTACGGGAAGCAACCTTAGCGGAGCGACGGCTGTGAAGTTTGGATCGACTGCGGCGTCCGGCTTCACAGTGGTGAGTGCGGCCTCGATTACAGCGACGGCGCCGGCGGGTTCGGCGGGGACCGTCGATGTCACGGTGACGACGCCTGGGGGGACCTCCGCGACGAACAGTGGCGACCACTACACGTATGCCACCGTCGCCACGACTACGACACTTACTACGAGTGCGACGAACAGCTCGTATGGGTCCATCGTTACGCTTACCGCGACGATCAACAATACGCTGGCCACGGGGTCGGCCCTGTTCTCGAGCGGCGGCTTTGCTCTCGGTACCGGCACCGTCACTGCCGGTGTCGCAACGCTGACCTCGACAGGATTGGCTCTCGGCACCGACAGCATTACGGCGGTCTACTCCGGTGATAGCAGCTTCACGGGGAGTACATCGAATGCGGTATCGGTGACGGTAAGCATACCGGCGACGAATGTGGGGACGACGAGTTCGACGATGTCGGCGACGTTCAGCTTTACGTCTACCGTTACGTTGAATGCGACGCTGGCGACGGCGATCCAGGTGTTGACGCAAGGTATCAGCGGGCTGGACTTCAAGTATGTCGCGACCGGTGTGCCCGGGGCGTGTGCGGCGGGGACAACGTATACGAGCGGGAAGAGCTGCACGGTGAGCTTCAGTTTTACACCGGCATATCCTGGTTTGCGCATGGGAGCTGTGGAACTGGTGAGCAGCACGAATGCGGTCGTTGCGACGGCCTATATCTCCGGCGTGGGAACCGGGCCGCAGGTGGTGTATGGCCCCGGCACGCAAACGACTCTTGCGGCAGTCAATGGGCACTTCAACGATCCACTGGCCAACGCAATCGACGGCGCCGGGAACATCTTCGTCGCCGACTACGCCAATGGCGTGGCGAAGGAGATTGTTGCCAGTGGCGGGTACGTGACGGTGAACACGATTGCGAGCGGGCTCAGTTATCCGATCGGTTTGGCACTGGATGGTGCGGGGAACGTCTTTGTTGGCGCCTGGGGAAGCGGCACGGTGACGGAGATACTGGCGTCCAGCGGATACACGACGACAAGGACGCTGCCCAACACGTACAGCAATGTGACGTCGATTGGCCTGGACGGAGCCGGCAACTTGTACACGTTCTCCTCCAGCGGGAACCTGCTACAGGAGACTACCGCCGCCAGCGGCTACTCCACAGTGACCACGCTTGCCGCGGCTAACGGTCACTTCAATAACGCGCAGGGCATCGCGCTGGACGCGAGCGCCAACATCTTTGTAGCGGATGAACACAACGGCGTAGTGAAGGAAGTGACGGCGGCCAGCGGCTATACGGCGGTGAATACGCTCGCGTCGACAGGCCTGCAGAACCCAGACGGTATCGCTCTCGACGCTGCCGGGAACGTCTTCGTCACCGACTACTACGGAACCGGCCTTTTCGAGATCACTGCCTCCAGCGGATATACCTCGGTGACGACTCCCATCACCAGTGGCTATGCGAATCCGCAAGGCGTATCGGTGGGCGGCAACGGGAATCTGTACATTAGCGATACCGTACACAACGCAATCGTGAAGGTCGATTATGCGGATGCACCGAGTTTGACGTTCGCGGCTACGAACCAGGGCAGCAGCACGGCGCAGCAGGTGGTGACGGCAAGCAACGACGGCAATGCCACGCTGACGCTGACGGGGCTGGCGGCTACGACGAACGTCAACCTCAGCGGCGCGGGAACTACCTGTACGTCGACCACGACTCTGGCTTCCGGAAGCAGCTGCGGGCTGGGTATTGAGTTTGCACCAACCGCGGGTGGAGCGCTGACGGGCACGGTAAATGTGACGGACAATACGCTGAACGCGACAGGCACAGTGCAGGCGATTGCGCTGAACGGAACAGGCAATGTGGGGACGAAGACGATTACGTTCCCGCAGCCTCCCAGCCAGGCTGCCGGCACCACGTATACGCTCGCAGCGACCGCCAGCGATGGAGATCCGGTGACGTACAGCATTACCGGAGGCACGGGCGCAGGGACGATTCTGGGCAATGTTGTGAGCTACATCAAGGCCGGTACGGTGATTATCGCGGCCAACTCCGCTGCTACCTCCAGCTATAACGCGGCGGCGACCGTGAGCGACACGGTTACCGTTACGGGGTCCAGCACCATCTATACATTCCCATCCAGCAATGTCGCCACGACGAGCACAAGTGTCCTCGTGACGATGACTATGACAACGTCGTCTACTACAAACTCAAGCGCCAGCACGGCCATCCAGGTCTTGACGCTGGGCGCCACTGGCCTGGACTTCGCCAATGCGAGCGGAGGAACATGTGCCGCTTCGACGGCTTACACGAGCGGCGCAACCTGCACGGTCAATGTGACGTTCACACCGACTGCCACGGGAGTTCGTCCGGGAGCGGTCGTGTTGATGAACTTTGCCGGCGTGCCGATGGCCACCAGCGCGCTGATTGGGACTGGTGTAGCGCCACTGCTGAGCTTTACGAAGAGCGCAGGTTTCGTGCTGAACAATGGCGCCTATCTCTATAATTTCGGTCTTGATGGCATCGGGAACCTCTACGGCTCCACTGGAGGCTCGGTTGGCAGGATCAGCACAGCCGGTGTTGCGACTACCGTGGCGAACACAAGCGGCAGCTATATTGTGGGTGCACTGATCGATGGCGCCGGGAACCTCTACTACAGCGACGAATACGCGGGAAGTTCTGGAACGATCTACAAACTGACGCCTGGAGGGGTGAAGACGACCGTCAGCAGCAGTGCCTGGTTCTGCGGCTCAGCCATCGGACCCAACGGGACCCTCTATTTTGCCGATCCAGGCGCTGATGCCGTCTATACTCTCACTTCCAGTGGAACATTCGGAACGCTCAGTACCGGTAGTTATAGCGTAAGTCCGTACTCGGTCGCGGTCGATGCGGCCGGCAATATCTACATTGGGGACAATGCCAACATCCGGATCATCAAAGTGACCTCTGCCGGGGTTGCTTCGCAATTGAACGTCGGCCTTGCGGGCTCTGCCATGGGTCTTGCAGTTGACGCCGCCGGTAACCTCTATATCGCGGAGTTTGGGGAGCCTACGCTGGTTCGCTTTACCCCCGCAGGCGCTTCCACCACGATCACACTGCCATCTTCCTTGTCAGCCTCGGACCTTTATGATGTGAAACTGGATGGGAGGGGCAACCTCTATTTATCGGACACAGGCAGCAGCTATATCGATAAACTGACCCTGACCACAGCGGCCACAACGGCGCTGAGTTCCACGGCTGTGGGGACCACGGGCACGGCCACGACCGCTGCGGCGATAAACATCGGCAACGCGACGCTGCCTGCCTTTACTGGCACTGATCCTTCGGTGCCCACCGGCTTCGGCTTGTCCGCGGCAGGTACCACTTGCCCCACCGGCACCAATGGGCTCACGCTTGCGGCAGGCGCAACCTGCAACTATGCGTTGCAGTACCAGCCTGTTGCCGTGGGCACGGCCAGCGGCACCTACACGCTCACCGACCAGAACCTCTATGGTCTCGGCGCATCGCAGTTGATGCCGGTCACGGGCACGGCGGCAACACAGGGGACGAAGACCATCACGTTCCCGCAACCCACTACACCGGCGGCGTTGAACAGCACCGCGGCGATGACGGCTACAGCCAGCAGCGGCGAGGCAGTGACGTACACCATCACGGGTGGAACGGCGACGGTGTCGGGTTCCAATGTGACCTATACGACCACAGGTTCGGTGACGATCCTGGCGAGTTCAGCCGCATCGACGAACTATACGGCGGCAACGGCAGTATCACGCACAGTGCAGGTGGTGGGTGTGCCTGTGATCACGTGGACACCTTCAACCCTGAAGTTGTATTCGGGTGCGACGATTGGCGCGAGCGTATTGAATGCGGGTACTACGACAGCGGGCACGTTTGCCTATACGGCGACGATTGCGAATGGGTCGCCGGTGGCGGTGACGTCTGCTTCGACATTGACGGAGGGCAGCTATGCGCTGACCGCGAACTTTACGCCGAGCGATACAACGGCAAATGCTCTGGCGACGATGACACAGAGCTTCACGGTGCAGAACATGAATCCGTTCGTGGTGAACTCCAGTGGGGCGGTAAGCTCGGATTACAACAACGGCACGAATGCCAGTGCGGCGACGAGTGGCGGCGGGATCGGGGCGGCTGTCGATTCCAACGGGTATGTATGGTCGATCAACACGAGTGGGTCGAGCGTATCGAAGTTTACAAATGCGGGAGCGTTGAGTGTGAGCTACTCCGGCGCCAGCATTAGCGGCGCCACAGCTCTGGCCATCGATGGCAAGGGCGTCGTATGGATAGCGAACGGTGCGGGCACGATCTCTGCGCTGACCAACGCGGGCGCCGCGGATGTGAGTCCACCGATTGCTTCGGCAGGGAACTTGAGTACGCCGAGCAGCATCTCGGTGGATGCGGCGGGCAGCTTGTGGGTTGCGAACTCGGGCAACGGTACGGTGACCGAGGTGATCGGCGTGGCAGCGCCGGTGGTTGCGCCGGTTGTGACTGCGGTGACCAACAGCAGCATGGGGACACGGCCATGAACCTTACACAAGTCAGCAAGGAGACCAGCATGAAGAGAAA
>Ga0302310_10002465_pt1 | contig 14784 bp, 10 predicted proteins | sample III_Palsa_N1_2_FD_200451 | JGI IMG/M metagenome (GOLD analysis project Ga0302310, IMG submission 200451) | Peat permafrost microbial communities from Stordalen Mire near Abisko, Sweden - III_Palsa_N1_2 | ecosystem: Environmental > Terrestrial > Soil > Palsa > Peat permafrost | place: Sweden...
CTCGAGAGCGTCCTCCACCTGCCCATCCCCGGCGTCATCAAGTTCCGCCGCTCCCGCGCCAAGCTCGACGCGGTCATCGCCACCATGATCGCCAGCCGCCGCTCCCTCAGTCGGAACCAACTAGAACAACGCGGCGACCTCCTCAGCATGCTCATGGCCGCCCGCGACGAAGGTCCCCTTCCGAACCCCGCACAATCCGACCCCCCACAATCCGTCTCCCAACAATCTGGGTGCCCCGGGTCCCTCGCACCTGGGGACCCGGGAAGACAGGCGAAGACTTCCACCCCCGGCTCCGCGATGACCGACACCCAAGTCCGCGATGAACTCCTCACCATCTTCCTCGCCGGCTACGAGACGGTCGCCAACGCTCTCACCTGGACCTGGTACCTCCTAAGCCAGAACCCCGAAGCGGCAGACAAGATGTACGCGGAGGTCAACGAAGTCCTCGGCACGACCACGGCCACCGTCGACAGCTATCCCCGCCTCAAATACACAGAGATGGTCTTCGCAGAATCCATGCGCCTCTACCCCCCTGCCTGGGCGATGGGCCGCCAATCCACCGTCCCCATCGAGCTAGGCCCCTACCGTTTCCCGCCCGACACCCACTTCTTCTTCAGCCAATACGTCATGCACCGCTCGCCCGAATTCTGGCCCGACCCGCTAGCCTTCCGCCCCGAGCGCCACACCCCCGAAGCCAAAGCCGACCGCCCCCGCTTCGTCTACTTCCCCTTTGGAGGAGGCCGCCGCCAATGCATCGGCGAAGGCTTCGCCTGGATGGAAGGCGTCCTCTCGCTAGCCACCATCGCCCAACGCTGGCGCCTCAGCTTCCTCCCCACCTACCCCGTAATCCCCCAAGCCAAAATCACCCTCCGCCCCAAATTCCCGATGATGATGCGCCCCGAACCCACCCGCTAGCCCCATCCACGAGCGACCGCAGCCTTGCGGTTGCACTAGAGGGCCAACGGCCCGACATATACCAGCCTAGGGCGAAGCCCTAGGGGAAACGCCACCAAATAGGGCTTTTTACCGCTCTGCCGAAGGCCGGAGTGAAGCCGCAGGCGTAACGACCGAATTGCCTTCCCCCGCACCCCGCACCCCGCACCACCCGCTTCACCGCCGCGCCGCCCGCGCAGGAACCTGTCAAGCCCCCCAACCACTCCAAAACCTCCGAAACCCCTATCAACATTGGCGATTTATATTTTCAAAACTTGGCATAATCACCCCCGCCGAAGGACTAGAATTTAACTAGCACCCCATACCATGGTCCGCCAGCCGAACCTATACGAAGGGATTGCAGTCCCTTCCCATCCGCTGCCAAGCCAAAAAGGGAACTTTCACGCCTAAACTACCGAAACAGAAGAGCCACGCCACAACTCAACCCTGCCAAGGTCATACTTTGGGACTTAACCTACCTGAAGTGAAAGACCTACCCACATAATCCACATGACGAAGGGGGTACTTTCGGTCGTAACCGGCCTGCTTAGACTACTTTGCCGCAAAAGTCATACTTTGGGGGGGAGGGAGTACCCCGCCACCTCGGAGCGCACCAAGGACGAGGTAGTCTGAAAGCGTGCCGCTTCCCTCCACCTTCCACGACTTCATCGGCAACCACTCCACGGTCGAGAGCCTCCGCGCCGCCATCGCCGCCGACCGCCTCCCGCATTCCCTCATCCTCCTCGGCCCCCGCGGTGCTGGAAAGTACACGCTCTCGCTCCTACTAACGATGGCACTCGAGTGCGAAAATCAGCCCCGCGAGATGGCCACCGAAGCTCCCCACGCCGGCCAGCAGCTAGCCGCCTTCTGTGGCCACTGCCGCAACTGCACCCGCATAGCCGAGAGCTCAGACCTCGACACCAAAATTGAGGAGGCGGTAACCGCCCGCGAGGAGATGCGCGAGGTCGACAAAAAAGAAACCCGCGTCCTGGTCCAGACGCATCCTGACGTGCTCATCGTCCCACCCGATCCGCCGCAGCTCCTCATCAAGCTCGGCCAAATCCGAACCCTTATCAATCGCGCACACCACCTGCCTGCCGAAGCCCGAGCCAAGGTCTTCATCATCACCTCTGCAGCCTTCATGAAAGAAGCAGCAAACTCCCTCCTCAAGGTCCTCGAGGAACCACCACCGCACGTCCACATCGTCCTCCTCGCCGAGAATCTCGGCGAGTTGCTGCCCACCATCCGCTCCCGCTGCGCCTTAGCGCACCTCGGAGCCTTACCCGCCGACGAGATAGCCACGCTCCTCGCAGCTCGCCGCCCCGAACTCAACAAGACAGAGCGCGAGCTCACCGCACGCCTCAGCGAAGGCGCCGCAGGCCGCGCTCTCAGCTTCAACCTCGCCGAATACGCCGCGGCCCGCAACGATGCGCTAACAATCCTCCACACCGCCGAGCGCTCCGGCGGAGCACAGGATCACTCCACCCTCTTCCGCATGACCGAGGCCTACCGCGCGGGCGCCGAGGGCCAAACGAAAACTACCGCGCTCCTCCGCGCCCTCTCAAGCCTGCTCGAGGACATTCTGCTGCTTCAATCGGGCGCGCAGGATCGCGTCCGCAACATCGACAAGCGTGCCGACCTCCAACGCCTCGCCGACACCTTCACCTTCGAGTGGATCGAACAGGCCGTGCGTGCCATGGACGCCGTCCAGAGCGGCATGCGCCGTAACCTCTTGCGTTCCCTCAGTCTCGACGCCCTCACCGTCGAGCTCGAAGGCAGCCGGCGCTAGCTCCTGCAACGAACAACCCTTGTCGCTCGTCTCATCATCAAACGTTCCAATCAACGCACTTGAAAGGAACCAGGGCACAGTACACCGTGTCTCACCAGGGCTGTCGTTTCAGCCCTTCCCAGCGGCTTCTTCGCAGCGCTCATTTGTGTAGTGCTCGAGGGAGAAGACGCAATGCCGGTAAAGAGAGCAAAGATGGAAACCAGGACCGCTACCCGCGCTGACGACAACACCTTCAACGGAACGCGCAAGCTGGTACGCCCACAGCTTCCCCCCGTAGAGCGTCGCCGCGATCCCGTGCACACCGAAGATCCTCTGACTCACGCCATGATCTCCGATACCCACGGAACCCCGGAGAGTTCTCACGCCGAAGCGTTCTACTTTCAGAAGCAGATGCAGCAGCAGACCGAGATGACCGTCGTACTTGAGGACGGAGAGCAGCTGCAGGGCATCATCCAGTGGTATGACCGATGCACCGTGAAGATGCGCGCCGGGCGCACGCGCGTCCTGGTCTATAAAGCTGCCATCAAGTATCTCTACAAGACCAGCGACGCGCATGCAGCGAATAGCATCATGAAGTAGCGGCTAAGCGGGTCGCGCAGCCTTCTGAAGGCGGTCGCGGATGGCGTCCCGGATCCCGCCAGCTTCGGGTAGCGGACACAGAATCACAGACACCCCTGAATCATCGAGCGCTCGCAAGCCGGCAAACAGCCCGGCTGCAAGCGCTTCGGGATCATTCCATCGTCCCCATCTCCGGATCTCTGCATCTGCGTTCAAGGTCCAGCCCTCAGGGAGAAGCACGCCAATCTTCCCACCGTGATCGGCAGCTTCGGCCTCCGCGAGCGCGGTGTGAAGCGTCGTCAAGGAGCCTTCCACCAATACCAACCGGGCGCGTGGAGCGTAGTGGCGAATGCCCACTCCGGGCGATGGCATCGACGCAGGTTGCGCCTCTGTGGTCGGAAGGAACACCTCGACGGCAACGCCCGTAACTGCGGTAAGTTGCTCTGCAGTGACCGCGCCCGGACGATAGAGCACCATCGGCGTCTGCGTCGGATCAAGCACAGTGGACTCGACCCCGATCGACGTCGGCCCAGCGTCAAGCACAGCATCGATGCGCCCGTCCAGGTCTGCCAGCACGTGCGCAGCCGTCGTCGGGCTGGTATGCCCAAAAAGGTTGGCACTCGGCGCAGCCACGGGAACACCCGCCGCCGCCAGCAGCGCCCGCGCCGCCGGGTGCGACGGAACCCTAACCCCGACCAACTCCCGACCGGCCGTGACCGCGTCCGGGACGGCCGAGTTCCGTGGGAGAAGCAGCGTCAAAGGTCCGGGCCAGAAGGCGCCGGCCAGTGCGGCGACCCGCTCCGCCAGCTTCGCCGGGACCTCGGCTACTTGGCTAAGCTGCTCAACTGAAGCGAGATGCACGATGAGTGGATCCCAGGAGGGTCTGTGCTTGGCAACGAAGATACTGGCGACTGCTTCCGCCGATAACGCATTGGCCCCAAGGCCATAAACCGTCTCGGTCGCAAAAGCTACAAGCCCTCCATCGCGGAGCAGCAATGCCGCCTGCGTGAGATCCGTCGGATCGGAGAAGTCGAGATGGAGCGTTGCAGACATGGCTGACTTCTCATCCTAGCGAATACCGCGCCGTTTCCGCGTATTCCACAGGCCCAAATGGCTGCCTTCGGCGCACGATTCCAGACGTATACTGACGCCATGCAGGCTGCAGAGATCGAGCTGAAGTTTTCGGTGGCGGATATTCCAGCGCTTCGCTCAACAGCTGGCGCGCTCGGGTTCAAGCTGGTAACGGAACGCACCTTCGAGAGCAACGTCCTCTACGATTCTCCCGACCGGCAGCTCCGCTTGCGAAGGCAGATCCTGCGACTTCGGCACTATGGAGACCGCTGCACGATAACGCATAAGCGCCAGGCAGAAGGCGGCGATGGAGATTTGCGTTACAAGACCCGAATCGAGACCGAGAGCGTTGTAGAAGACGGCGACGCGTTGGCGGAGATCTTCACTCAGCTAGGTTATGGCCCGGTATTCCGTTACGAGAAGTTCCGCACGGAATGGGAGATGGACGAAGGCCACTTGGTTCTGGACGAGACGCCGATAGGTGTTTGGGCAGAGCTCGAAGGCCAACCAGCGTGGATCGATACGATGCTTGAGAAGCTATGCATCGCGCCCGAACTGCGGACTACCGAAAGCTATGGGAGGCTGTTTCTGCGCTGGAAGGAAGAGACCGGAAGTCCAGCCGAAAATCTCACCTTCGATGAGATTGCGGCGTGCGCCGAAGCTGGAACGCTCGCAACGGTCGCGCTCTAGTTAGAGAATCTGGAAGTTGACGTCAATATATAAGTCGACCTGAACAGGCTTGCCATCTTTCATGGCGGGCTTAAAGCGATATTGACGAACTGCTTCCACAGCTTTCTCATCCAAACCCATTCCCACCCCGCGAACCACGCGAATGTGAGAGGGTTTACCGTCCGGATCAACCCACAGGTAGACTTCCACGTTTCCGGAGAACTTCGCCTTGCGCGCCTCTTCGGAGAACTCCGCTTCGGGTTGGTAAAGAACGATCGGTTTGGTGACGTTACCACCGATATGCATCACGCCGCCGCCCGTGTTACCACCCGATCCCGGCCCGATGCCTGAACCATTGCCCGAACCGATTCCGGTGCCAGTCCCATTGCCGAGCGAGTTTCCTACCAGCGTGGAATTGGGCATGCCTAAATTGGGCATCTGGTTGTTGGCGAGATTGAGGTCCTTCTGCACCACGACGGTCGGAACCATAGCCAGCTTGGGAGCAACTGTTGGCGGAGCCTTGGGGGCAGTCAGCTGCTTCTGAGCGAGGTCGGGTAGCCGTCCCTTGCTCACAGGCGCGAGGTCATGCTGGCCGCCACCGCCGCCAATCTGCTCGAGCTTCGGCGCAATCGGTGGCGGGGGAGTTAGTGCGACAGCGGAAGCGTCCTTTTTGGACGGCGCGAGCACTTTGACTTGGCTGGCAATAAAGAGCGCAACGAGCAGGATGATGACTACGTGGGCGCCGACAGCGAACGCGGTTGAGGCGGGGCTGCGCTTGATCGCCATGCGATCGAGGACAGCTATCGGCTTGGACTGCAGGACGAGCGGCGGAAGTTTAGGGGCAAAGAAGGCATCGCGAACACTTGAGATCAGTGATCCAAAGACGCCTTGTTCCTTGATCTCCCCGCTGAGACGCACCGGCTCAACCACCTTCTGGGGCGCTGGTACTCCGTGATCGGAATCGACCTGGTTGGTGGGGGGAGGCGGAAGGGTATCAATGTTAGGCATAGGCGAAACGGGTCTCGGCGCGGTCTTCTCTTCTAATCTTCAACTGCCTGGGGCAGACACACCCTTCAGCTACCGGAAGGTGCATCGCCAAGTCCCTGGTACATTCTACAAACTCTTACCCAGGTTTGCTCTGCCTAATTAGACGCATGTCGCGGAAAAGTAGCTAACCGGCATTTATTTCAAAGGGTGCCTCCGGCGGAACAGGGCAGCACGGCTTCACGGGCCTTTACAATAGAAGTTTGTTCAGTTGTAACCGGAACCCGTTGTTGGCCGTACGAACCTGGAGATGTTGATGTCTGAAGATGACAAGAAAAAGAGCCTCAAAGGGACGTTAAACCTCCCCAAGACTGACTTCGCGATGAAAGCGAATTTACCCCAGAATGAGCCTCTTCGGTTGGCACAATGGGATGAGGCAGGCCTGTACGACCAGATTCGCAAGGCCCGTGCAGGGGCTCCAAAGTACATTCTGCATGACGGGCCGCCCTATGCCAACGGTGCGATTCACCTCGGTCATGCCTTGAACAAGTGCATAAAAGATTTTGTCGTAAAAACGAAGACGATGGCTGGTTTTGACGCCCCCTATGTGCCGGGTTGGGATTGCCATGGCCTGCCTATCGAGATCAAGGTCGATGAGAAGCTTGGCGGCAAGAAGTTAGAGATGGATCCTGTCGCGGTCCGCAAGGCCTGCAGGGAGTATGCAGCGAAATTCGTTGACCTGCAGCGCTCCCAGTTCAAAAGGCTTGGGGTCCTCGGCCGGTGGGAGAAGCCTTATGCGACGATGGACTTCCCCTACGAGGCGCAGATCCTCGAGACCTTTTATGGGTTTTACGAGAAGGGCTTCGTTTACAAGGGACTGAAGCCGGTGTACTGGTGCTCTCATGACCACACAGCACTCGCGGAAGCTGAAGTGGAATACGAGATGCATACGTCGCCGAGCGTCTACGTGCGATATAAGCTAACAAGCGCGCCGGAGAAGATCGATCCCAAACTTTGTGGCAAGAATGTGTGGACGATCATCTGGACGACGACGCCCTGGACCTTGCCGGCATCCATGGCGGTCGCGTTCAACCCGGAGATTCAGTATGTAGCTTTGGAGGATGGGAACGATGTTTATATCGTTGCCGAGGCGCTCCTCGAGCAGGTCCGAGAGGCCTGCAATCTGGTTGGCAATCTCACTCATGCGAAAGTGATCGCAACCTTTCATGGATCCAGGATGGACGGCGCCACGTTTGCGCATCCGTTTCTTGACCGGGAGATTCTTGGCGTAACGGCAGACTATGTGACGACCGACCAAGGTACCGGCGCAGTCCACACGGCCCCAGCCCATGGACCCGATGATTTTGCGACGGGTCTTCGCTACGAACTTCCATTGACCTGTGATGTGGATGCACAGGGCAAGTTGCGCAATGGGTTGCCTGAGTATGACGGCATGTTCGTCTTCAAGGCGAACGCGCCGATCGAAGCACTCCTTGCAGAAAAGGGTGCGCTGATGGGGCGGCACAACCTGGAACACAAGTATCCGCACTGCTGGCGTTGCCACAAGCCTCTGATCTTTCGAGCGACAGAACAATGGTTCATCTCGATGGAAACGCCGGTGCTTTCACCCAAAGCGGAAGAGCCAAATGCGACCTTCCGCGAACGGGCACTGGAAGAGATCAAGCGCGTGACCTGGGATCCGGCGTGGGGAGAAGAGCGGATTTCGAACATGATTGCGACCAGGCCTGACTGGTGTATCTCCCGGCAGCGGATCTGGGGAGTTCCGATCGCTGTGTTTCTTTGCGAGAAGTGCCATGAGCCGCTCAACGATGAAGCTATCAATAAGAGCGTTGTTGAGATCTTTGCGAAAGAAGGCGCAGACGCCTGGTACACCTACGATCCGCAGGCACTTCTGCCAGCCGGTACGTCTTGCAAGGCTTGCGGAAGCGTCATGCAGTTTCGTAAGGAGATGGACATCCTCGACGTATGGTTCGAAAGTGGCGCCAGCTGGCATGCGGTGCTTGACGTGGAACCAGAGCTTCACTGGCCGGCGGATCTTTATACCGAGGGTGGTGATCAACATCGAGGGTGGTTTCACTCTTCCCTGCTGAGCTCCGTTGGGATCCGCGACGCTGCTCCTTACAGGATGGTCGCAACCAGCGGCTGGACGCTGGACGAACAGGGTCGAGCGTTCTCGAAGTCACTGGGGAACGGCGTTGATCCTGTGGACGTCGCGAACCGTCTGGGTGCCGAGATCATCCGGCTTTGGGTTGCGAGTGTGGACTTTCGCGAAGATGTAGCCGCGAGCGAAAACCTGATGCAACGCGTCAGCGACAACTACCGCAAGCTGCGCAACACCCTTCGGTTTCTGCTGAGCAACCTTTCAGACTTTGATCCGGCAAGCGATGCGATCTCGTGGCCAGAGATGCAGCCGCTCGATCAGTACATCCTGGCTCGAACCGCAGAACTTGATGCCACCATTCGTGCGGCGTACGACGAGTTCGAGTTCCACCGTGCCTATCAGGCGTTGAATGAGTTTACGAATTCGGATCTGAGTGCGCTTTACCTGGACGTGGTGAAAGACAGGTTGTACACGTTCGCCCCGAAGAACCCGGGACGACGCAGCGCGCAGACTGCGATCTGGCGCATTGCCGAGACCATGACACGATTGATCGCTCCAATTCTGTCGTTTACAGCGGAAGAGGTGTGGCAGTATCTGCCCAAGATTGAAGGGCGCTTGCCAAGCGTTCATCTGGCGCTGTTTCCAAGTGTTCTGGACGTAATCCCAGGCAGAATGGCAAGCCTCGAAACAGAGTGGCAACAGTTGGCGAACATTCGCCAGCTCGTGATGGTGGAGCTGGAAGCGCTTCGATTGTCGAAGTCAATTGGCAAGTCTCTGGACGCCAGCGTGCGTGTTATTGCGGCCGAGGGTTCTACCGAGGCACTGGTGTTGAAGAAGTACGAGAACGCCTTGGCAGAGTTCTTCAATGTTTCGCAGGCGACCGTGCAACTTGTCGGCGACACCAAGCAGGAGGCAGCCGTTCTGATCGAAGCAGCGGTGGCGGATGGGGCAAAGTGCGAACGTTGCTGGCGGGTCTTGCCAGATGTCGGCGCGGACCCTCGATGGATGACAGTATGCTCTCGTTGCACCGAGGCACTGAATGCAATTGGCTTCCCGCCATTGACTGGGGAGGCTGCGTAATGTCAATTGCTTCTCCGTCGCGAGATATGCGATGTCTCATGCTGGCGATCGCCGCACTCGTGGTTGGTCTTGATCGCGCAACCAAGCTTTGGATCATCGCTCATATCCAACCGGGTCATGCCATTGTGATTATTCCCAAAGTCTTTCGGCTGACGCACGTGCTCAATACCGGCGCTGCATTCAGCATGTTCGAGGGCAGCACGTCGCCTAACCTGGTGCGCAATCTGTTAATCGGATTTTCTATTGTCGCCGTAGTCGTGGTGCTCGTGCTGATTTGGAAGATGGGCCGCGGTTTGACCCTCACCTCCGTAGCATTCGCGCTGATCCTCGGCGGAGCCGTTGGGAACTTATACGATCGCATGCGGTTCGCTTACGTGGTCGACTTCCTTGAGGTACATATCGTCCACTATCACTGGCCAGACTTCAACGTGGCAGACTCGGCAATCGTGGTGGGAGCCTGCCTGCTTCTCCTTGAGATGTTGCGACCACAAAGGAGTGCATAAGCCGTATGGGGACCGATAGCGCGAACAATCAGATTACGATTCGCGGTGCACGGACACACAATTTGAAGAACATCGACGTTGACATCCCACATAATGCGTTGACTGTTGTGAGTGGGGTATCGGGCTCGGGAAAATCGTCGCTGGCGTTCGATACGGTATATGCAGAAGGCCAGCGCCGCTACGTCGAGAGCCTGTCGGCTTATGCTCGGCAATTTTTGGAACGCATTGAGAAGCCCGATGTGGATCTGATGGATGGGCTGGCGCCTGCCATTGCCATCAAGCAGAAGAATCAGACTCGCAACCCACGCTCGACCGTGGCTACGGCGACGGAGATCTTCGATTATTTGCGCCTGCTGTTTGCTCGCTGTGGCACGGTCACCTGCCTGCATTGTGGAGGCATCGTCCGGCGCGATACGGTCGATGACATTGTCGCGCGCGTCCTTACTCTGCCGGAAGGGACGCGCGTGTATGCCTTGCTTCCGATTCTACGAAGAGAGGTAAAGTTGGAGGCCATGCAGGGTTCTGCAGTCGACCCTTCAATAGAAGTGGCACCTACTCCGAAGAAGGCTGCAAAGAAGGTCGCGAAGGCTGGCAAGAAGCCTGATGTCATTGTCGCAATCGACTTAGCTGAGCCGCTGAAGGAAAGACTTGGCGAGTTGCGCAGGCGGGGCTATAACCGGCTTTGGCAGGCAGATGAGAAAGGTGGCGCGGGAAAGATTGTTGAATTTTCAGCGCCGGAATCTTTGCTTGAGTTAGATTTCGGCGCAACTGCCGATCGACCGATTTACGTTCTGATCGACAGACTGGCGCTTTCGGCGGAGATACGTGGACGACTCGTCGATGCGATTGAAACCGGCTATCGCGAAGCGGGCGAGATTGTGCTGCGCACTGTTCCTAGGGAAGACGCAGAAGCGACAGAATCTTTGCGTTTTTCTTCGGCCTTCGAATGCTCCGACTGTCATCGCGCGTATCGTGAACCCGAGCCGCGGTTATTCAGTTTCAATAATCCTTTCGGTGCATGCCCGCGTTGCCAGGGTTTTGGCAACACCATCGACTTCGATCCCAACCTCATCATCCCGAATCGTTCCAAGACTCTCGATGAAGGTGCAATCGATCCATGGACGAAGACGAAATATCGTGCGTGGCACGGCGAGATGAAGCGGGCAGCCAAGGCGGAGGGAGTTCCGATCGATGTGCCTTGGTTCGACCTTACCGAACAGCAACAGCGCTTCATAGAAGAGGGTCGAGGGAGCTGGGCGGGAGTTCGCGGTTTCTTCGCGGAGCTGGAGCGCAAGAAATACAAGCTGCACGTGCGGGTGTTTCTTTCGAAGTATCGCGGATACGCGACGTGTCCCGATTGTCGCGGACAAAGGCTACGGGCCGAGGCTCGTGCAGTGCTTCTCGGCGGTAAGAACATCTGCGAGGTATGCGCGCTCACCATTACAGAAGCACAAGAGTTTCTTGAATCCTTGAGCTTGAGCACGTCACAGCAGGAGATAGCGGGCAAGGTGCTTGAAGAGGTGCGACAACGCGTCCGCTTCCTGCAGCAGGTCGGACTCGAGTACCTCACATTAGACCGATTAAGTTCAACACTGAGCGGAGGCGAGTCGCAGCGGATCCAGTTGGCTGCAAGCCTCGGTTCGCGACTGGTGGGAGCGCTCTACGTGCTCGATGAGCCGTCGATTGGCCTGCACACGCGTGATACGGCCAAGCTGATCACAATCATGGAGGAGTTACGTGATCTGGGAAACACCATCCTGGTCGTGGAGCACGATCCAGATGTGATTCGAGCGGCGGATCATTTGCTGGACCTTGGGCCGGGGGCTGGCGAGTTGGGCGGTCACTTGCTGGCGGCTGGGACGGTCGACGAGGTACGGGAGAATCCTGCATCGCTGACTGGGCGATATCTTAGTGGGCGAGCGAGTATTGCGGTCCCGAAGCATCGCCTGGAGCCTGGGCGGGAGAAGCTTGTGTTGCGCGGGGCACGGATCCACAACCTGCGCGGGGTGGATGTCGAGATTCCTCTGGGGCTGTTGTGCTGCGTAACTGGCGTTTCGGGATCGGGTAAATCTACGCTGGTTCACCAAGTGCTGTACCGGGCGCTGATGCAGGCTTTAGGGCAGGATGAAGCTGGCGAGCGGGAGATGGCGAATCTTTATCGGGAGCTTTCCGGGTCGCAGTATCTGAACGATGTGGTGCTGGTGGACCAGTCGCCGATTGGACGGACGCCGCGGTCCAATCCTGTGACGTACATCAAGGCCTTCGATGCCATTCGTGAGCTGTTCGCAGCACAGCCGGATGCTCGGCGGAAGAACCTTACGGCTGGGTCGTTCTCCTTCAACGTTCCAGGTGGAAGGTGCGACGTGTGCGAAGGCGATGGCACGGTGACGGTTGAGATGCAGTTCCTTGCCGATGTGGAACTTCCGTGCGAGGAGTGCAACGCTACGCGTTACAAAGCGTCCATCCTTGAGGTGAAGTACAGGGGCAAGAATATTCACGAAGTGCTCGGCATGACGGTCCGCGAGGCGCTGGTGTATTTTGCTGGGCATCCGAAGATCGTTGACAAGCTTGCTGTGCTGGATGAAGTTGGGCTGGGGTATGTGCGGCTGGGGCAGAGTGCGACGACGTTGAGCGGTGGAGAGGCTCAGCGTGTCAAGCTGGCGCAGCATTTGGCAGCGGCGCGGTCGGGATCATCGGGCGGCGCGAGCGGGGTTCGGGGTGAGGCGAAGCGAGCTGCGAGCCGGGTCCTGTACATCCTGGATGAGCCGACGACGGGGTTGCACTTCGAGGATGTGGCGAAGCTGTTGGCGGCGTTCCACAAGCTGATCGATGGCGGTGGTTCGCTGCTGGTGATCGAGCACAACCTGGACGTGATCAAGTGTGCCGATTGGGTGATTGATATGGGACCTGAGGGCGGGTCAGGCGGTGGACAGATTGTCGCTGTAGGAACTCCAGAGGAGATTGTGAAGGTCAAGGCATCGCATACAGGTTACTGGCTTGGCAAGGTGCTGGATGGCGGATCGCAGCGCAAGCGGGAGGTCGCGTGAGGAACCGCTGCATGATCTTCACTGTCGTATTTGCCGCTGCAGCGAGCGCTGGTGTTGCGCAGCAGCTTCCTCCGGGAACGCATAGCGTCGATGACCACTCGCAGCACAACGCTGCCAGTGAGCAGATCGGCGAGGCGGAGAGCGCACTCGAGAAGCAGGACTACAAGGGCGCCGAAGCCAAGCTGAAGGTGCTGGCGGCGGCGAATCCCAAGGACGGACGCGTGCAGTACGACCTCGGATTTGCCGAGGAGCGCAATGGCGAAGATGCTGATGCGGCCAAGGCGTATGCTGCGGCGATTGCGGCGATTCCAGAATTTGCCGAGCCGAAGGTTGCGCTGGGATTGCTGGACGCGCGGGCTGGGAGAATGCAGGAAGCGCATCAACAGCTGACCGATGCGGCGATGATTCAGACTGCAGCGCCGGAACTGCGCGGACGAGCGTTACGCGCACTGGCTCACTTGGATGAGACCAACAACCCCGACGCAGCGCGTGAAGAGTTACTGGCAGCACTGAAGCTGACTCCTGAAACTCCCGATGATGTGCTGATGGCAGCAGAGTTGGCCGATCGTTTAGGCGACTCGGAGGATGCCATTCCTGCGTATCGACGAGCGCTGAAGCTAATGCCTGGCGATCTGGACGCGACTGCCGGATTGGCGCATGCGCTGCAACATTCGGGCAAGCTGGCGGATGCCGATGCGGTGCTCACGGCGGCGCTTAAGGAGCATCCGAACGATGTGCGGCTGGTGGCGCAGGCAGCTTCGCTGTACGCGGCGGAAGGCAAAGCTGCGGAAGCGATTCCCCTGCTGGTGCAGTTGCGGGCGTCGGACGCAAAGATTGCGGCTGATCCGGATATGACGCGTCTGCTGGCGCAGCTCGAGTACGTGAACGGCGACAATGTGGAAGCTGAAAAGTTGTACACAGAGTTGCTAGCCGCAAATCCGACAGATCCGATGTTATTGGATGCCATGGGCAGTGCGCAAGTGAAGCAGGGCAAGGATGCGGAGGCAGAGGCTACGTTTGTAAAGGTGGTGAAGCTGCGTGCAGCGTTCCATGACGATCAAGCGTGGGGCGAGGCCGAAGGTCATTTAGCATTTGCAGCTTCGAAGAACAACGATCCGCAGACGAGTTTAGCGGCGCTCGATGCGCGCTCGACGGTGTTGCCGAACTCGCCGACTTCCCTGTTTCTGCAGGCCACGTCGCACGATAAACTGCACCAGAACAAGCAGGCGATTGCGGCGTATAAAGCGTTCCTAGCGATTGCCGGCGACAAATTTCCCGATCAGACTTTCGAGGCGCAGCACCGCATTATCGCGTTACAACATGTGCAGTAGGCACAGCGCGGATTGTCGTGATGGTACCGAAGCCCGGGTCCGAGAATTCGGACTCGGGGCACCCGATGTGGCGGGAGCGAAAATCAACCGAGCGGTGCATGGTAGGCTGAGGTTGCCGTGCCGCGTATAGCTCTCCCACCTGTTTCGCCTGAGATACTCCAACTGTTTGAACAGGAGTATCGCGAGCTGCGTCCTCGAGCGCCGATACCGGAACTCGAGGTGAAGTTTCGGCGATTTACTAGCCTGAATACGACCATCCGTTTACGCGATGGGAAGCTGATTGTGCGGCTCTCCGATCTGCTGGAGCACGCTCCCTCAAATATTCATCAGGCAATCGCTCATATCCTGCTGGCCAAGCTGTATCGCAAGCCTGTGGCGCCCGTGTATGCGGACCGTTATCGGCGGTATACGCGGTCCGAGGCTGTGTCCTCGCAGGCTGAGCGGATGCGGCAGATGCGTGGGCGCAAGGTGCTGAGCTCGCCGCAGGGGCATTTGTACGATCTCGACGAGGTGTTCGAGGCGGTGAATCGACGGTTCTTTTATGGGCTGCTCGGTAGACCTACGTTGACCTGGAGCGCGCATGTGGCGAAGCGCATGTTGGGTCATTATGACGCGGCGCACAACACGATTGTCGTGAGCCGCGTGTTTGATCGGCCAGGGACCCCGCGGTATGCGATTGAGTACCTGCTTTATCACG
>Ga0302310_10002468_pt1 | contig 14779 bp, 10 predicted proteins | sample III_Palsa_N1_2_FD_200451 | JGI IMG/M metagenome (GOLD analysis project Ga0302310, IMG submission 200451) | Peat permafrost microbial communities from Stordalen Mire near Abisko, Sweden - III_Palsa_N1_2 | ecosystem: Environmental > Terrestrial > Soil > Palsa > Peat permafrost | place: Sweden...
CACCGAGTACAACAGCCTGAACACCGACCGCGAACTGCTGGCGATCCGCGCAATCTCAAAGGCCCTGGAGCGCGTGGACCAGCGCAAGTCGATGCTGTATTTCTCCGGCGGGCTGACGCGCAACGGCATCGAGAACCAGGCCAGCCTGCGCGCCGCGACCAACGAGGCGGCCAAGGCCAACCTCGCCATCTATAGCGTGGACTCGCGCGGCCTGCAGGCGCTGCCGCCGGTAGGCGACGCCAGCAAGGGCAGCCTGCGCGGCAACTCGGCGTATAGCGCGAAGGCAGTGACGGCCCAGTTCAACGCGAACTATGCCTCGCAGGAGACCCTCGCCACGCTGAGCGCCGACACCGGCGGCAAGGCGTTCTTCGACTCCAACGACTTTGGCCCGGCCTTTCAGCAGGTGCAGCACGACACCGAGGCCTATTACATTCTCGGCTTCCACTCCACCAACCAGGCGCGCGACGGGGCCTTCCGCCATCTGACGATTACCGTGGACCGCAAGGACGCAAAGATCGAGTACCGTCCCGGATACTTCGCTCCTGCCGACTTCCAGCACCAGAAGACCGAGGACCGCGAGCTGGCCCTGACCGAGCAGATGCGCAGCGACTCGCCGGCAACCGATGTTGCTGTCTATCTGCAGGCGCTTTACTTCCGCCAGAGCGACAGCCTGTTTTATATCCCGATAAGCCTGATCGTACCGGGCTCGCAGATCCCGTTCACCAGCAAGAGCAACACCGACAAGGCGAGCATCGACATCCTGGGCAAGGTGAGGAACGCGCAGGGCATCACCGTCGGCAATGTGCGCGACACGGTGAAGCTGGCGCTCGACGCGTCACAACAGGTCCAGCGCAAGAACATTCAGTACTCCACCGGTTTCTCGCTGGCGCCGGGCAAGTACCACCTGAAGTTTGTGGTGCGCGAGAACCAGAGCGGCAACATGGGCAGTTTCGAGACCGATATCCAGGTGCCCGACCTGAAGAAGGCTCCGCTCAAGTTGAGCTCTGTGGTTCTGGCCAGCCAGCGCACGCCGAACACAGTGAAAGATTCTCCTAATCTGCTGGTTCGCGATGGCCTGGAGTGGGTACCCAACATCGCTCACGTCTTTCGCCAGGATCAGCATCTGTACTTTCTCTACGAGGTCTATGACCCCACCAAGCAGAAGGGCGCGGCAGATCCGGCAGTCTCTCCGGGGCTGGCCCGGCGCGAAGGTGGCCCCGTGCATCTGCTGACCAGCATCGAGTTCCTGAGCGGGGGGACGAAGGTGTTCGAGACGCCGCTGGTGACCGCCGACGCGATCAACGTGCCCGACCGCGATGCCGTGGCGTTTCAGTTCGACGTGCCACTCTCCCAGCTAAAAGCGGGAACGTATATCTGCCAGGTAAATGTGATCGACGACGCGGGCGGGAGCTTCAGCTTTCCCCGGATGGCCTTGAAGGTAACGGCGGCAGCGGTAACGGCAACGCCTGTGGCCAGCGCGGCGCCGGCAGCCGGAGTGACGCCGGCCCCTTAGTCCAGATGTGCAAATGACGCTTGATTTTGGCGGCTGGCAGGCGCAATATAAAGACCTTCCTGCATGGAGGGCTCGTAATGCGGCTACGCGTTGTGTTCCTCACTCTTCTTTCGATTGCGGTGTCTCCTGCGGCCCGCCTGCGCGCTGAGACCCAACAGGCTCAGCAGGTCCTGGAAGCTCAGCAAATCCAGCGAGTTCGGTCGCTTGCCGCGCTCACCTCTCCGGAGGAACGCGCGGCCTTGCACAGCGGGACGGATTGGGCGCTGATTGTGCCGCATCTCCCTGACCCGGATACAGCCAGCGCCGAGCAGTTGGAAACTGCCGCCGATATCCTGCTGGCACGGCGGTTCCCCGAAGACGCGATGGATTACTACGGCTATGCCATGGCGCGCGGGGGCAAGGTCAGCGAGCTCCTGAACAAGATTGGGATCGTGCGGCTGGAACTACAACAGCCTGAACTGGCGCGCGAGATGTTTCTGCGCACGGTCCGGGTACAGAAGAAAGACGCTTCGGCATGGAATAACCTGGGCGTAACCGAGTACCAGCAGAAGCACTATCCAGAGGCTATCGGCGACTACAAGCGGGCTGCGCGCCTGGATAAGCAGTCGGCTGTATTCCACTCCAACCTTGGAATTGCGTACTTCGAGTTGAAGGACATGCGCAGCGCCCAGCAGCAGTTTACGATCGCCATGCGGCTGGACCCGCGCATTATGGAGCCGAAGGACGGTTTCGGATCTATGGCGCAGGTCGTCGGCAGTGCAGACTATGGCGGGCTATGCTTCCAGATGGCGAGGATGTTTGCACGCGGACATGAAGACGCGCAGATGCAGCTCTGGCTGGCCAAGGCCAGTGAGGCAGGCTTCGATTTGAAGGAAGGGATGCTGGAGGCCTCGGATATGAGGCCATATCTCAAAGACCCCCAGGTAAAGCTGATCCTGATCAACGAGGACCTGCGGCGGAAGAAGACGATAACAGCCGCAAATGTGCCGTCACTGGGAAGTGCGACGGCGCAGTAACCGTGCATCTACTCCTTATACGGGCAGTGCCGGCAGTCGTTTTTGCAGCAGTAGCCGCGGCGCAGATGGTACGCCGCGGTAAAGATCAGGTACGGGCCTTCCATGTAAAAATCTTCGGGGCGCGGTGGCTCTCTGCTCAAGGCGGCTCGCTCGGTGGAGGCCGGTTGCGGAACAACGGGTTCGGTCTCATCGGGGTTCCGGATCATGAGAAGAGGCCGGGGAACGCGGCTGGCTGAGCCGGACGCTGAACCAGGGCGTCGGCACGCAGTATGTCTGCGATGGAGCGCGTACGCTTTGGTTTGACTGGGGTGCCGGCTGCGACTGCCGCCTCGTGTTCAAACACAGTACCGTTGACGAATTGAACTGTCCGGCCGGGTATTGCGGGAATGCGTTCCCCAGGGATGAGCACGCCGGCGAGGTTTAGCGGGTCCGCGGCGGCGACGGATATCGGCGCCTCTTTGGCGCGGACTGCCTCTTCACGGCGGGCCGCCCGGAGCAGATCGACAGCCTCCGGCAGGGCGAACTGTTCGCCAAAGGCGCCCGAGACAAAGCGGCCTCCACGGACTTCACCGCGTGCTTCGAGACGGCGCAGGATCGGCAGCAGGTCGCGCCACTTGGGAGCGTTGGACTCGCGAGTAAGCAGTTCGCGGAAGAGAACGCCATAACGGCTGAGCAGGATGCGGGCGTGAGCATCGAGCGCGGCGGCGGTGGCTTTGGCGGAGGCGATAGCGGTGGCGGGAGACTGCAGGTCTCTCCACTCGCTGCGCTCGGTCGAGATGACAGGGTTGGAAACGGGTTCGCAGAGCAACGACCAGCGCCCGGCGGTGGTGCGGGCGGCGGCTCGTTTGCGCAGGCTGGTAGCCGCGGTCTGCGCAATAGCAGCCGACTTGCGACGCGGATCCATCATGGCGCGGAGCTGATCGAAGCCGTCCGCAGAAGCAAGGCCCGCAGTGGCGAGCTCCCATAGCCCGGTCGTGGTCTGGAGCTTGGTGAGGCCGCAGAGACGTTGCAGGTCGGCGGTGAACGCGGCACCCTTTTGGGAGAGAAGCTCGCGGAGTTGCTGCGCTTCCGGCGAGAGCGACTGGGCCAGTACCTGGTCGTCGACCTGCTTGGCCTCGAGCGCATGGTGCAGCCATTCGGCGGACTCGCGCAGGAAAAAAGTAATGGGCGCAGCGGTGGTGGGAATGACGCGGCGCGGCGCGGCGGCGTCGGTAACCGACAGCCACGCCGGATGCGGCGAGATGCGTCCCCAGCCGATGACACCGGCCAGGCAAAGATTATCCAGCCAGCGCGGATCGTAGTTAGCCACGCGTGCAGGCAGCAGTGTGCGCTCCCACTCAACCGCGGGGGCTTCGAATCCTTCGAGTTGCTCGATGGCCGCGAGCACGCCTTCTTCTCCCGTGAGTTGTGTGCCCGGTGCGAGGTGGTGCCAGTCAAGCAGCCAGCGCATGAAGACATTCGCCGCGACGGGCTCGACCTGCTTGCGCAGCGTGCCGAGCGTAAGCCGATGGATGCGTTGCAGGATGCGGCGCTCGCACCACTCGATCTCATGGGGCACGTCATCGACTGGCTTCGCGCACTCGAAGACGCCGCGCATAGCCAGGCCCTGCATCTCCATCGCAAGCAGCGATTGGTACAGCGAGCGTGGAGGTAGATGCGTGATCGCAGCGAGATGCGCTGCCGTCGTGGGGCCGAGGATTTGCAGCCAGCCCTGGGTGAGCGCTGTGGTGACAGAGTCGCGAGAGTTGGCTGTGACTTCGGTCGATGACAGTTCGCTACCGGCCCAAAGTAGCTCGGCATCGGCTAGACGTTCAGCAGCAATCCACGCGGGTGCACCGTTGATATCGACGAGATGGGCGCGGCCTTGCTGTGCGAGGCGCTCAAAGAAGAGCGGCCAGTGCTGCGTGCTGCGCGACTTCCCTGCTGCTTCGAAAAATGCAACGGGCAGCGCGACAAGTTGGAGCAGAAGATCGTGAAGTTCGTGCTCATCGCGGATATCGGGCCAGAGCTGCTGGCGGACCGTATCGATAGCGGCCTGGTCGAGGCGTCCGGCCCCGTCGGCGACGGAGTTGGGCAACGCGCGGCGCGTGGAGACAGCACGGGCACGGCGTTCTTCGACGCCTGCCTCATCGAGATACGCATAAGGCATGGCGTTGATAAGCTCATGCGCGAACTGCGAAGGCACCGGTGTGTCAACAGCGAGGCATGTAATCGCGCCGCTGTCGATATCGCGCAAAATTTCGAGCAGGCCATCAAGGTCCATGGCCTCGCCGAGCGTGTCCTTCATCACCTCGCGGACGAGCGGATGATCGGGAATCTCGATATCGCCGGTCATGGTCTCGGGACAGGCCGATGCGTGCGGAAATACGCTGGCGAGAAGATCGTCAGAGCGGGTGCGCTGTATCTGCGGCGCGATGCGTTTGCCCTTGGACATGCGCAGCAGTTGCAGGCTGCGGCCCGCGGCCCAACGCCAGCGGTTCCTGAACAGCGGCGAAGGAATGCTGGCCTGCTCCAATAGCTCTTTGGCCGTGTGCTCCGTGAGGAAACGAAAGACATCGGCGAGTGGAAAGCTATGCTGCTCGGCGAGCGAGATGTTGATGCCATTGTCGGTAGCGGCGGCTTGCAGCTCGAAGTTGAAGCCGCGGCAGAAGCGTTTGCGCAGCGCCAGTCCCCAGGCCTTGTTGATGCGGCCGCCGAAGGGCGCGTGCAGGATGAGTTGCTGGCCGCCGCCTTCATCGAAGAAGCGTTCGGCGATGATGGTGGTCTTAGTGGGAACAGCGCCCAGCACCGCACGGCCCGCGACGATGTAGGCGACGAGCTGTAGCGCAGCGGAGTCGCAGACGAAGCATTCGGCCTTGAGCCACGCGATGGCATCGGCGACTTCGGGTTGCGCTGGATGCACGGCGCTGGGCATCACGCCGCGGGTGCGTGCGTCGATCTCACCGCGAAGGTCGCTGACGCCGTCGCACAGGACGCCGGTGCGCTGCGGGGCTTCGCCCTCCCAGAATGGAATGCTGGGCGGCGCGCCGTGTGCATCTTCGACCAGCACTTTACCGGCGGGGTCGACGCGCTGAATACGCCAGCTGGTGTTGCCCAGCAGAACGACATCGCCGGGAGATGAATCGACCGCGAAGTGTTCGTCGAGCGTAGCGATCTGGACGTTTTCGGGTTGCAACATGACGGCGAAGAGCGAAGTATCGGGGATGGCCCCGCCGTTGGAAATCGCAATCATGCGCGCCCCGCGGCGGGCATGCAAATGGCCCTGCACTTTGTCGCGAAGCAGATACGCGCCGTAGCGTCCGCGTGAGCTTTCGATGCCGTTGTGCAGCAGCGCGAGCAACTCTTCATAGTGCTCGCGGGTGAGGTTGCGATACGGCCACGCACGGCGCAGCACCTCGTAGAGTGCGTGCTCGTCCCATGACTCCGCTCCGCACATCGCAACGATCTGCTGCATCAACACGTCAACAGGTTGCTCAGGCACCTGTAGCTGATCGAGCTCACCGGCGACCATCTTGCGCAGCAGCGCGGCTTGCTCCATCAGGTTGTCGCGCGTTGTCGCAAAGAAGCGGCCCTTGGGGATGGCCCCTCGCCAATGGCCGGCGCGGCCTACGCGCTGCATTGCCACGGCCACCGCACGCGTTGTTGCAATCTGGCAGACGAGGTCTACGGTTCCGATATCTATGCCGAGTTCGAGAGACGCGGTGGCGATGAGTATCTTGCACTCGCCGTTCTTGAGGCGCTGCTCGGCGTCCAGACGCATGAGGCGTGAGAGCGAGCCGTGGTGCGCGGCGACGGCGTCTTCGCCGAGTCGGTTGCTGAGTTCAAAGCTGATTTTCTCAACCAGCTTGCGCGTGTTGACGAAGACGAGCGTCGAGCGGTGCTGCTGGGCTAGCATTGCCAGTTTGTCGAAGATCTCCGACCACATGGCAATCGAGGTGATGCTGCCGAGTTCGGCTGAAGGCACTTCAATGGCGAGGTCCAGCACGCGGCGCTGGCCTACCTGGATGATCGTCGCGAGCTTGCGATCAGGCGCAACGCCTACGAGAAAGTTGGCGACGAGGTCGATGGGGTTCTGCGTTGCCGATAGGCCGATGCGCTGCGGCGCCCGGCTCAGGCCGGTGAGGAAGGCGCCGGGGCTGAGACGGTTTTCGCCGCGGACCAGAGCATCCAGCCGCTCCAACGAGAGCGCAAGATGCGAGCCGCGCTTGTCGTCGGCGATGGCGTGTATCTCGTCGACGATGACGGTATGCACGCGGGTAAGGTTCTGCCGCGGTTTGCCGGCGGTGAGCAGGATGTACAGCGACTCCGGCGTAGTGACCAGGATGTGCGGCGGATGCTTGAGCATCGCCGTGCGGTCCTTCTGCAGCGTGTCCCCGGTGCGCACGCCGGTGCGAATCTCGGGGCAGAGATAGCCGCGCTGCATGGCCAGTTGCTGTATCTCGGCGAGCGGGCCGTCGAGGTTCTTCTGCACATCGTTCGACAACGCTTTGAGCGGCGAGATGTAGATGACCTCGGTCTGCTGCGAGAGCCGGCCGGCGATGGCCTTGCGCAGCAGCATGTCGATGCAGACGAGAAACGCCGCAAGCGTCTTGCCCGAGCCGGTGGGCGCGGAGATCAGCGTAGTCTCGCCGCGCAGGATAGCGGGCCAGCCTGCGATCTGCGGCTCGGTGGGCGAACCGAACTTGGCGAGGAACCACTCCTGCACCACGGGATGCGCCCAGGCGAGGACTTCCTGTGCGGCGGTTTCGGGTTGTGCCAGCAGCCCGGGCATGGGATATTGTAGCGCGAGGTTTTGTGATTTGTTCGCCTAAGAAGTCGTACGGCCTGATTGTGCATCACAAGGACGGCGGTAGCATCGAAGGTGCAGACAAAGGAGAAACGAAATGGAGATCAAGCGAATCGGCTCAACGCCGTCAGGCGTGGGGCCAGCAGACTGGTTTACGGGCAGTGTTCGCATCGACCCGCTCTTTCAGGCCCCCGATCCTGCCCGCGTGCAGGGCGCAAGTGTGACCTTCAACCCCGGCGCGCGCACGGCGTGGCATACGCATCCGCTGGGGCAGACGCTGATTGTCACCGCCGGCTGCGGTTGGGTGCAACGCTGGGATGAGCCGATTGAAGAGATCCATCCGGGGGATGTGGTGTGGTTCGCTCCCGGCGAGAAGCATTGGCACGGAGCGACCGCGACCATCGGCATGACGCATATCGCCGTTCAGGAGAAGCTGGACGGCAAGGTGGTGGAGTGGATGGAGCATGTGAGCGACGCGCAGTATCTGGCTGGTTCGCGCTAGCTACATGTTGCCTTGGCCGATGTCTGCTTTGCGGGCTTCGGGGTTGGTAGGGTCGAGATACTGCTCGATCATCTGGTCGAGAATGCCGCGCGCACTCAGGATGAAGTCGATCGCGTCGCGTCCCGCGCCCTGTCCACCGGGCAGCGGCGTAATGTAATGAGCCGCAGTTTTAACCTGCACGCGGGCGTTGGCCGTAGCTATCGCGAAGCCCACCTTGCGCATGACCGGGAGATCGATGATGTCGTCGCCCACGTAAGCGAGCTCGTCAAGCGTGCAGCCTTCAGCGGCGAGGATCTGCTCGACGGCTTCCATCTTGTGCGCCTGCCCCTGGTACACATGGTCGATCTTGAGATCGCGCGCGCGAATGGCCACCACCTGCGAGTTGCGCTTGGTCACGAAGCCGATCTTGAGCCCGGCGAGCCGCGCAATCGAAATACCCAGGCCGTCGTGCGCGGAGAAGCTCTTCACCTCAGTGCCTTTGCCGTCAGCGCCGGGAATGATCGTGATGTCCCCGTTGGTCAGAACGCCATCGACATCGAAGAGTAGAACCTTGACGCGGCGGGCACGGTCTTCCGTCGAGAGCGAATCGGGCATGAGAGCGATGATAAAGCAGACGGTAGAGGATAGACAGTAGACAGTTGCGCGTCTCTACTGTCTACCCTCTACTGTCTACTCCCTGCTCTAGCGGCGCCAGTGGCCTTCAACCCATACATAGCCCCCGCCACGGTGGTCCCAGTGGCCATCTACCCAGTGCGCATGGGGGTAGGGCGCTTCTTCGTAGCGGCCAGGCACCCAGACGTAGCCGTGACCGTCCCACGTATGGTAACCGGCATGCCACGCCCAGCCGGGATGCTCCGGGGGTGGGGGCGGAATGCGTTCCACGGGACGCGGTGGTGGCGGCCCAATGCGGACGACGATTTGCGCTCCGGCCGCAAGCGTGGCCGCGAGCATGAGACCGCAGGTGGCGGTCGATACCAGCTTCTTTAGATTCATCATTTGATCGAGCTCCTGACGAGGCGATACCTCGTGCATGGTACGGTCAGACGCGAATCGTAGCTGGTAAGTTGCGCGAGAATGTGGATTTTCAAGATACCCGGACGGCTGCCGGCTGGAGCTAGGTCAACGGCTGGTTGGTACTCTGGGCCGAGCGAATCGACTCCACCAGCCGCGCTGCCACGACGGGAAGACCGAAGAGCGCCGCTGAGACCAGGCCAGTCGAGGCCAGATCGTTCCAATAAAACGGAACGGCTGCGACATAGCAGCTCATCAGGCCAGCGAAGGTGTGAGGATACATGCTGCCGAAGGCCCATACCGCGAAGTCGACCCAGATAAAGAAGCCGGTAGCCGAGGCCAGAACGCCGGCAATCACGCGCAGCGGCGTGACCTTGCGCAACAGGCTGCTGCCGATCAGGCAAACCGCAGCGTACCAGACCCAGGTGGCCAGATAGCCGCGCACATGGAACGGCAGTCCATAAACAACCTTGGTCAGGTAGACATCGGTAAGCGCCATGGCGGCCGCGGCGAAGATCGCCTGCCAACGGGGACGGCGCGATCCGAAGAAGAGCAGACCCGCGCCCACGGCGGTGAAGTTGATGCCCACGCCATGCATCGCGTGCGGTAGCAGACGGCTTAGCGCGGCGAGGATAAGAACAAGATAGGCGAGCATTGGCGATGGCCTTCGGGTCGAGAGTGGGTGGCTCAGATTCAGCCTGTGTCGATTGTAATCCAGATGACGTTATTCCGGTGTGGCAGGGTCGAACATCAGTGGCTTTGAGCTCTTCCGTCCAGCGTCTGCCCGACTACCTGATCCTTGGCGTCGAGTTCGACCTTCCCGGTGAGCGGAGTGCGGCCGCTGGCGTGTAACAGCAGCGTGTCGCCCATGAAGCGGGGGTCGGCGAACTCGACAACGGTGCGGGCCGAGCCGACGCTCGCATCATCTTTGTCGATAGTGATAAACGGCATGGGCGACCAGTCGAGATAGGCACGGCCCAGCGGGCTGGCCTCGGCGGCAAGAAGTTGAGGACTTGGGTTCAGCTTAGGCTGAATGGCCTGGCTCGGAACGATGCTGCCCTGCTTCGAGTCGACGTCTGCGAGTTGGTAGAGTGGGCCGAAATCAGTGACGATATACCAGCGAAATGGGCTGAGCGGGTCGGGGCTGGCGAGGACACGCTGGGCCTGCAAGTAGACTGGCGGTGCCTCAGCCGGCGCTGGCGAATCCGGCGCGGGCTGTGCTTCGAGCTTTTCGACGAAAGGTGGAGCCTCGATGCTCTGCGCCATCGCCAGTTGGATTGCACGCTCGTGCTGGGTCTCGCGCAAGATCCAGAGAGCAACAATACCGAGCAGGGCCGCAATCGCCCAACCGCGTGCGGCGAAGGGCTGGCGCCGTGAGCCAACCCCGCTACTAACCTCCGAACCCACCAGGCGAAAGATGCCCGGGACCACCAGAGCGCCCAGCAGCAGCGCGAAGATCAGAGGATCGAAGATGAAGACGATGGAGGCCGCGTACCAGTGCGGATCAAACGGGAAGAATGGACGGATGCCGTAGTTGTTGGTGTAGTCCAGAAATAGATGGCTGAACAGCGCGAACAGTGCAAAGAGGTAGAGCAGACCCCAACGGACGGGCGCCTCCGTCAGCCGCCTGGAGCCGGACTGCTGCCTTCGGTGCAATATCCAGCGATGCAGGATATAGATGGCCGCGACGACAGCCGCCGCTTCGAAAGGAATCCCGACGAATGTGTGCGTAATGCCGCGATGGTGCTCAAAACCAGATACTGGACCGTGCAGGCTCCATAAGGTGTCGATGTCGGGAAGTTCCGCGGCAACCACCATGGCCAGCGTGGTGTATGCAGCATGGCGATTGAGGCCGGTACGCGAAAGACACGCGCCGGTGAGGAGGTGCGTGACCGGTTCCATGATGCGGGTTTAGTGGCCTGTGGCTGTTTGGAGCATCGGAACCTGCATCGCCGGCAGACTGATATCGGCGATAGGCTGCTCGACCCTCTTCAAGCTCGGAGCGGTGAGCATCTGGAACTCCGCGGGAGCGAGCATCTCCGGGCGGAAACCCGCGATAGCCACATGGCCGGGAGCATCGCCGAGCGCCTCCGAGATGCGGTTCCAGAAGAAGAACGGCGAGGTGGTGGGCAGCAGGATCAGCTTGCGCTCCGGCTCGGGCAGCGCGAAGTAAGTAGCCCAGACGCAGACCGCAGCGATGGCGCCTAGCACACCAAAAAGGACGGCTGGGGAGTAGACGCTCTGGGTAACGATGACGGAGAACCAGGCGGCCTGTACCAACGTGGTCATGGCCATGATGCCAAGTCCCAGAGTGATGCCGAAAAGCCTGCTGCCATACGTAAGCCCAAGAGGCTTGGTCGAAAAGCAGACGAATAACAAGAGGCAAAGGGTCAGAACACTCGTGCCTTGCTGGACCTGGCCTGCGACGCGCGCAAAGGCGGCAGCCGTTCCAACATGCGAGATCAAATCCGGTCCCGCAGCGATTCCAATCGATACCACGATCGAAACGCCGGCGACCCAGCGGAAGATGACCTTCCCGATCTCGTGCAGACCCTGCAATGGCTTCATTGCAAGGCTGAAGACGCTATAGATGATCAAGATGCGGAGAATGTTGTCCGCTGCCAGGGATATCCAATGGCTGTAGAAGTAAACCGGGTATGAGATTGTAAGCGGGATACCCAGCTGTCTCCGATAGAAAAGAAGAGCAATCGAGATAGCTCCACCTACGGCCTGAAAGCCAAGAAGATAACCAATCAGGGGGAATTCTCTAAGCAAACGCTTTCGCCCCATCAGGGCGAGGATGCCGATGCACAGCGCCACAAATGCAATGGTCGAATACTTCAGAAGCAACTTGGCGTCCATCGGCAGAATCTCCTCCCGCCTATGATGCTACCCCAGCGGGAGGAGTTCCACAATGGAAATGAATTCTGCCAAATAACACGAAAGATGTAGATTAGTCCATGCCGCAGGCGGTGGGGTCGCTCGGCAGGCAGAGCGGAGGAGGCATGTCCTTGGGTGTCACGGAAACCTTCGCCTTCGAAGCAGCTGCGGCGGTGTGAGCTGAGACAGTGGTGGCTCCGAAGCCGGTGATTGCGAGGGTGATGACAAAAGCGCGGACGAGATTGCTCTTCATGGGTAATTCTCCTTGGGTATGGTCTAAAAAGATTTCGCTGGACAAACCAACTGGTTACAACATAAGGTGTAGCCCGGTCGTAAGTCCATGATTAGAAAAGACATAATCAGTTATCAACTAGTAACTATTACTAAGGTAACTAAAAACGGTCTTGCGACATCGCCGGTGCGCACTAAAGTCGCACCGCGATATGCACCTTTTCTGCTCTGACGATGCGCCTCCGATAGCTCGTCGCGAACGGGTATCCTCGCAATGGATGGCGAGTTCACCCTATTCACGGACTGACCGCGAACTGCTGACGCGGGTTGGGCGGTCGGCGGGCGGCAAGGCAGGCTATAAGCAGTTGGTGCGCGAACTGGGCCTCGGTGGCGGGCGAGATCGTCGCCTACTGGTGGAGCAGTTGAACGCGCTGGTGGCGCGCGGGGAGTTGGTAAAGCTCAGTGATGAGCTGTGGGCCGTCCCAAAACGTGACGTAACCACTGTCGCGCCGGCAGCGCGGGTCAGCACCGAAAGAAGCGGCCGTGACCGCCTGGTGAGCGGACGGCTCGATCTGCATCGCGACGGGTTCGGGTTTGTTCGGCCCGATGCGGCGGGCGCAGGCGCGGGAAAAGATTCCGATATTTTTATCCCGCCGAACGAGATCAACGGCGCAATGCAGGGCGACCTGGTACTGGTGGACGAGGCACCACCGGGCCGCGACGGCCGCAGGTCGGGACGAATCGCGCGGGTGCTGACGCGGCGGAACCCGACCGTTGTGGGGATCTTCCACTATGCCAGAGCCGGAGGTCGACGCGGCGCATGGGAGGCTGCCGAGGCGGGCATGAAAGAGAACTACGTCACGCCGCTGGATGAGCGCATCCGTGGAGCGATTGCCATTCCAGACGGTGCGGAGATCGTGGCCGCAGCCGCTGAGTCGCCGCACCGTATGCTGGGCGACGAGGCCCGTAAGACGCAGCAGTGGGAACCGGAGGACGCGCAGCGGCCGCTGGAAGGCCTGGCGGTCGATGTCGAGATAACGAGTTTTCCTGCGCCGGGACGGCCTGCTCGCGGGCGCCTGATCGAGGTATTGGGACCACCGGATGCGTTTGGCGTCGATGTCGAGATCATCATTCGCAAACACCATATCCCGCACGCGTTTCCTGCCGCTGTCCTCGCGGAGGCCGGCGAGAGCGCGCAGTTGACGGTTGCTTCATTGCCTGCCGAGGAGTTGGCGGAACGTGAAGATTTTCGCGGGCTGCCTATCGTGACCATCGACGGCGAGACGGCCCGCGACTTCGACGATGCGGTGCTGGTGCGCGAACTCGCGAACGGCAATACCGAACTACAGGTCCACATTGCGGATGTGAGTTGGTATGTGCGTCCGGGAACGCCGCTCGATACCGAGGCGCGCTTTCGCGGGACCAGCGTCTACTTTCCCGATCGCGCCGTGCCAATGCTGCCCCATGCACTTTCAAGCGGGATGTGTTCGCTCTTACCCAATGAAGACAGACTGGTGCTGAGCTGTGTGATGGAGATCGACCCGCGCGGCGAGATTGTTGGCTATCGCGTCACGGAAGGCGTCATTCGCAGCGTGCGTCGCATGACGTACACCAGCGTGCAGCATTGTTTGAACGCCTCGCCGCAGAATGTGAATTGGAATTCACATTCCAAAATAACTCCAGTCTCGAGTGCTGAAGATATCGCCGAGCGCGAACGCGTGGCCCTGGAACAGCCGGAGTTGCCTGCGGCTTTCGACGCCATGCTGGAGCTTGCGTTGCGGTTGAATGCGAAGCGTGTGCGGCGCGGTTCGATCGACTTCGATCTGCCGGAGCCGGTCGTGGAGTTCGATCCCGATGGCAATATGAAGGCCATTGTGCGGTCGGAGCGAGGGTGGTCACACCGGCTGATCGAAGAGTTCATGCTGAGTGCCAATGAGTGCGTGGCGCATTGGCTGGAAGGCCAGGGGATTGCGTCGATCTATCGCATTCACGAGATGCCCGATCCGAAGCGCATCGTCGATTTTGAGGAGACGGCTGCGGGGTTTGGGCACTCGCTGGGGCTGGGAAATCTGCCGGTTAAGAAGTTGACGATGAAGAGCGACCGCCGCGATGCGCATCGCAAGAGCGCGCGTGGAAAAGATTCAAGAGCGCCGCAGCGGCATGAAGTGCCGGAGAGCATTCCGGTGACACCGCAGATGTATCAGAAGCTGGTGCGGCGCATCAGCGGCACGCCGGAGGAACGCATCCTTGCGTACCTGATGCTGCGCTCGCTGAAGCAGGCGCGGTATGCGGAGAAGAATGAAGGCCACTTCGCGCTGGCGTCGCCGAGCTATACGCACTTCACTTCGCCGATCCGGCGGTATCCGGATCTGATCGTGCATCGGCTGGTGAGGTCGATGCTGCGGGACGGGGCTAGTCCGTTGGGTGGGGCGATTCGGAGCGACGATGCGCAGCCATGGGCGACGGAGTTGAAGCGGTCGCGGGGTCATCGTGCCGGCGCGGAGGAGAACCAATACAGGGGTCTCTCCACTGCGCTGCGCTCCGGTCGAGATGACAGATCCGTGGTTGATCCGATTGCGGCGGAGGAGTTGAACGATATTGCCGTGGAGAGCTCGCAGGCGGAGCGGCGGAGCGCCGATGCGGAACGCGAGCTGATTGAGTGGAAGAAGATGAAGTTTATGGAAGGCCGCGTCGGCGACGATTTTCATGCGGTCATCCTTTCCGTGACGAAGTATGGGTTCTTTGTGGAGTTGGAGGACATGTTCATCGAAGGGCTGGTTCCGCTGACCTCGCTGGTTGGGGATTACTATACGTTTCGCGATACCGACCGCACGATTGTT
>Ga0302310_10002469_pt1 | contig 14774 bp, 17 predicted proteins | sample III_Palsa_N1_2_FD_200451 | JGI IMG/M metagenome (GOLD analysis project Ga0302310, IMG submission 200451) | Peat permafrost microbial communities from Stordalen Mire near Abisko, Sweden - III_Palsa_N1_2 | ecosystem: Environmental > Terrestrial > Soil > Palsa > Peat permafrost | place: Sweden...
GGATCGCGCGTTCGAGTTTCCGGTCCAGCCCCGCCGCATCGTCAAGCGGGATTTCATCGATCGGAGCACCGTCGTAAGCCTGGGTGATCAACATCTTTGTTCTCCAAGCGAAGGGGAAGAAGCATCTTTTTTGAAAAAAAGAAGCAAAAAACTTTTGACACCTGGAGCCCACCGCCCGTCGCCGGCGCACCCCAACTGACAAAGTTTTTTTGCTTCTTTTTGTTCACAAAAAGAAGACTCTATCCTTCACCTACTATCTTGAATCCTTGCAAGTTCGTCGATCAGCACTCGTTTATTCTCCGAATAGTCGACCGGCACCACCACCAGGTGCACGCCGCCCGCGGTGAACGCCGCCTCCAAGGTTCCCAGCAGCGCGTCCGATCTGGTGACCAGTATTCCCTTCGCGCCGTAAGCCTCTGCGTAGGTCACGAAATTGGGATTGGTGAACGTCAAGCCGAAATCCTCCAGCCCCATGGCCGCCTGTTTCCAGCGGATCATGCCGTAGGCATTATCCTCGATGATCAGCACCACCAGATTGAGCCCCAGCCGGATCGCGGTCTCGACATCCTGCGAGTTCATCATGAACCCGCCGTCACCGCACACCGCCATAACCCTGCGTTCGGGGTACAGTTTCGCCGCCATCATCGCCGAGGCCAGCCCGGCTCCCATGCTCGCCAGCGCGTTGTCGAGCAGGATGGTATTCGCGATATGGGTGCGATAATTGCGCGCGAACCAGATCTTATACATGCCGTTATCGAGGCAAATAATACCATCATCCGGCATCACGCGCCTGACGTCGGCCACGATCCGTTGCGGTGCCATCGGAAACCGCGGATCGTCCGCGCCGGCGCTGGTATGGTCCAGCACGACCTCGCGGATTTTCTGGAAATAGCTGGTATCCTGCGACAGCCTGCCCTCCAGCCGGTCGGCCAGGCGGCTCACGCTATCCCCGATATCGCCGATGACCTCGGCGTGCGGGAAGTAGATCTGGTCGATATCCGCGCTGTTGAAGTCGATGTGGATCACCGTCGGTCCCCCGTCGCGCATGATGAACGGCGGTTTTTCGACCGTATCGTGCCCGACGGCGACGATCAGGTCGGCCTTATCGATCGCCGCGTGGACATAATCGTGCTCCGAAAGTGCGGCCGTGCCGACGTACAGGTCGGGATTGCCGGCAACCGCGCCTTTGCCCATCTGCGTGTTGAAGAACGGGATCCCGATCCGCCGCACCGCGGCCGAAAGTATCGGCGCGAGGCCAGGCCGATTGGCGCCCCCGCCGATCATCACCAACGGATGCCGCGCCTCAACCACCAGCGCTGCCGCGGCGTCGATCGCCTGGTCGGGAGCGATCGGCCGCTGTGCCGGCGTCACCGGCACGACATGAACGTCACCGGCGGTCTGGGCCGCGATATCCTCGGGCAATTCGAGATGCACCGGCCCCGGACGTTCCGCCAAAGCGGTGCGAAAAGCGTCGCGCACCAGCGTCGGTATGTTTCTCGCGTCCAGGACCTGTTTCGCCGCCTTGGTCAGCGGGCGCATCAGCGACACCACGTCAAGGATCTGGAACCGCGCCTGCCGGCTATGCAGAATTGGTTTTTGCCCGGTGATAATCAGCATCGGCATACCACCGAGCAGCGCGAAAGCGGCCGCGGTGACCAAATTGGTCGCCCCCGGCCCGAGGGTGCTGAAGCACACGCCTGGCCGGCCTGTCAAACGGCCGTAGGTGGCGGCCATGAACCCCGCGACCTGTTCGTGCCGTGTCACGACGAGCTCGATGCTGGACGTACGAAGCGCTTCGAGGAAATCCAAATTCTCTTCGCCGGGCACGCCGAAGATGTATTCGACGCCTTCGTTTTCCAGCGCCCGCACCATCAGGTCGGCGCCTGTCACGGTAGTCGGCTGCATTGCGAACCCCTTTCGGCTCAATGGTTAAGTGAAAGGCATCACTAACTTCGCCCTAGCTAACCGCGAAAACAGGCGTGAGGACATGGTCGTTACGTGATCCATATGTTTCGGTCCCGGCGACTCTCAGGGTCGCTTTTCGGCGTCGCTCGCGGTATGTCACGTCCTGGCGGCCATTCCAGCCAAGGCCGCGGGCTGCGGGCGGACCGCCAACCCATAGCAGAAGTTAAGCCGCAGTCATGGCCTGGTTTACACAATGGAGACTCTCATGATCCGCAAAGCGAAAGCAGTCTGGCGTGGTACCGGCCGGAGTGGAAATGGCGATATTTCCACCGATTCCGGCGTACTCGCCGAAACCCCGTATTCGTTCAAAACCCGTTTCGAGAACGAGAAAGGCACCAACCCCGAGGAACTGATAGCCGCCGCACATGCCGGCTGCTTCACCATGGCGTTGGCGTTTCAGTTGCAGGCCGCCGGCTTCACTCCCACCGAACTCACCACCGAGGCGGCGGTAAGCCTAGACCCCGACGGCCAGGGCTTCCGCATCAGCCGCTCAGCCCTGACCCTGCGCGCCGCCGTCCCGAACCTGGATGACGCGACCTTTGCCAAGCTGGCGGGCGACGCCGAGAAGAATTGCCCGGTCTCCAAGGTGCTCAACGCCGAAATTACGCTGGACGCCAAACTCGTGTAGGTAAGGGGAAGAAGTCTTCTTTTTGTGAACAAAAAGAAGCAAAGAAACTTTGTCACTTGGAGTGCGCCGGCGGTGGTCGGTGCGCTCCAGGTGACAAAAGTTTTTTGCTTCTTTGTTTCAAAAAAGATGCTTCCTCCTTCCCCTCAACTTTGTGACCGCAGGCATGCCTGCCCACCTGGGCAGTGGAAAAGGATCAATTCGCCACCGATATTGACCGGCATAGGAGATCCCTCATGTCCGATCCGGCTGTGTCACCCCTCGAAGCTCTATCCGCCGCTCTGGCCGGCCTGGTTGCCGCCGCGGCGCCCAGCGTGGTTTCGGTCCATTCCGCCCGCTCCCGGTCGAGCGGTTTTGCTTGGCGCGAGAACCTCATTGTCACCGCGGATGAGGCCTTGGCCGAGGAGGGCGAGGTTGCGGTGATCGTCGCCGGCGGCGAGAGCCGCGCGGCCACGATCGTGGGCCGTGATCCGTCGACCGACGTGGCGCTGCTTCGGGTCGAGTGCCCGGCGCTCCCGGTTGTGGCATTCGCGGCGGAGCCGACCCGGGCCGGCGCGCTCGCGCTGGTTGTCGGCGGCGGGCCGCTCGCCCATTCCGGGATTGTTGCCGTCGCGGGTCCGTCCTGGCATTCGATGCGCGGCGGTGAAATCGATGCTCGCATCGAACTCGATCTGCGTCTGCGGCGTGAAGCCGAGGGCGGGTTTGCGCTCGACGCCGGGGGCCACGCAATCGGCATGGCGGTGTTCGGACCGCGTAAGCGCACATTGGTCATCCCGGCCGCCACGATCGAACGTGTCGCTGCAAGGTTGGAGCGCGATGGCCGGGTTCCCCGCGGCTATCTGGGACTGGGGCTGCAACCCGTCCGGATCGAGGGCGACGGCGCCTTGGGCATCATGATCGTGAGCGTCGACAAACGCGGGCCTGGTATCGCCGCCGGCCTCCATCAAGGCGACGTGATCGTAAGCTGGGACGGGCGGCCGGTGTCAGGCGTGCGCGCCCTGCTGCGAGAGCTTGGCCCGGACAGTGTCGGCCGGACTGTCACGGTCGGCCTGCGCCGCGGCGGAGCGCCGGTTGAGCTCACCCTTACGGTCGCCGAAAGGCCGCGCGCTTGAACGAAGAGGATCCTCGCGATATCTTGGTCATCACGCTCCGGCTCGACGATGGGGTTCTGGCGAAGCGCGTGGCGGGCTTGCTCACCGGTGTTCCTGGCCTCAGGCTCGCGGGTGCGGGCGAGACGGCCGACATCGCAATGGTCGCCGCCGGCGCCACCGAGCCCGATCCCGAAGCGCCGCTGACGCCGCGCGAGTTCGAAGTGCTGACCCTGCTGGCGGAGGGAGCATCGAACAAGATGATTGCCCGGCGGCTCGGCATTTCGGTCCACACCGTGAAGTTCCATGTCGGTCAGTTGCTGGACAAACTTGACGCGACCGGCCGGACCGACGCCGTCGCTCATGCCGCCCGCCAGGGCGTCATCCATCTCTGAGAGTTGCTGAAATGTACGATGGTAATTTCACCAGACCGGACGATCCTCTCGACGATGTGCTCGACAGCTATTCCCGCACCGTCTCCGGCGTCGCGGAAAAGGTCGGACCGGCAGTGGTGCGGGTCGAAAGCCGCGAGCAGGGTGGCCGCGGCGGCGTAGGTTCCGGTGTCGTCATCGCCAACGACGGTCTGGTTCTCACCAACAGCCACGTCGTCTCCGGCGGCAACCGCGTGCGCCTTGCCTTTGCGGAAGGCGGCGAGTCCGAGGCTATCGTGCTGGGCGACGATCCCGACACCGATCTCGCCTTGCTCCGTGCCGAGCTACCCCGCGGCGTCCCCGCCGCGCGGCTCGGCGATTCCAAGAAGATCAGGCGCGGCCAGCTCGTGATCGCAATCGGCAATCCGCTCGGATTCGAATCGACCGTGACCGCCGGCGTCGTTTCGGCCCTGGGCCGCTCGCTCCGCGCGCGCGGCGGCCGCCTGATCGACGATGTCATCCAAACCGATGCCGCGCTCAACCCAGGCAATTCGGGCGGTCCACTGGTCGCGGGCACCGGCGAGGTCGTCGGCATCAACACCGCCATGATCGGCGGAGCGCAGGGCCTATGTTTCGCGGTGTCCAGCAACACCGCGCTGTTCGCGATCGGGGAATTCATTGCTCACGGCCGCGTCCGGCGGGCTCATCTCGGCATCGCCGCACAGACCATTCCGTTGCCGCGCCGCCTGGCGATCGCCACCGGCGCCGGCGCGCGTGCGATCCGCATCGGCGAGGTCGAGCCCGGCGGCCCAGCCGAAATAGCAGGCTTGCGCCCCGGCGACATCCTGGTCCGCATCGACGAAGCCCCACTCGACGGTGCCGACGATCTCATTCGTTTGCTAAGCTCCGAACGCATCGGTCGCTCCGTGACACTCGCCGTCATCCGAAACGGCCGCCTGGATCAGGTCGAAGTCACCCCAATCGAGCGCCGAGCCGCTGATCGCTGAACCGGTAGCGAGGGAAGGAAGCATCTTTTTTGAAAAAAAGAAGCAAAAAACTTTTGTTCAATTTAGGATTTGCATGTACCCGTCTGCCGACTGTGGGTTCTGATCCATTGTAACAAAAGTTTTTTGCTTCTTTTTTTCAAAAAAGATGTTTCCCTCCTTCACTGCAACCTATGCCTTATGGCTGCGGCCCTTCGTGTTCAACCACGCGCAGCTTGTGAACCGTCAATTCATCAACCTCCAGGTTCTCGACGCGTGCCTTCTTCACCGTGAGCCGCCCAACCGCAATGCAACCTATCGCCACCGCGCCGACGGCGATCGCACCGAGCGCCGCCGCACCAAGCGCCAACGCCACCAAGCTCGCGGCGGGCAGGGCCTTGGGTTGCGCCGCCGCTACTTCCGGTGCCGCCGCTACTTCGGGCACCAACACCGGTCGCCATCGCGTAACCAACCCACGAATCGATTTCGCCGTTTCAACATAGCTCATGATCGGATCGCCTCCGCTAAGACGCGTTGTGCCGGTTCCAGCCGCTTCGCAAGCTCCTCAGGGACCCCGGCCTGTTGTAGCATCGCCGCAATCGGATGGAACGACAACAGGGTCTGCCCATCATCATTCTCGCGCAGCAAAACGCGCAGCGGCAGATCAAGTGCTGCCAATGGCGACACCAGCATGATAGGCGTGCCGCCCTTGGGATGGCCGTAGAGCAACACCACGGTCGGGGGCATCTCCATCCCGACTTCCCTGGCGCCCGCGGCATGATCGATCCGGGCAAAGACGATCATCCCGGCTTTTTCGATGGTTTTGAGCAGACGCTCAAGCGTCGGCTCGAAGCCCAAAGCGCTGGAATACTCCACCACGCCGTCGGCTGGAAAGTTCATCGCTTATCTCCCGAATCATTGCGCGCGAAATCAATAGGTTGCAGTGAGGGAAGGAAGCATCTTTTTTTGAAAAAAAGCAGCAAAAACTTTTGTTCAAATAGATCGGAATCCACAGTCGGCAGACCGGTACACACGAATCCTAAATCGAACAAAAGTTTTTTGCTGCTTTTTTTCAAAAAAAGATGCTTCCTTCCCTGGCTATGACCCTCCTCAGCCCAACGCCTAGCCGGCGTTCTTCACAGCATCGAACGCGTCGAGCGTGCGCGCCGAATAGACCAACGCCGCCCCCGCGCCCATCGCGATCGCCACGCCGAGCGCCTCGGCCACTTCTTCGCGCGTGGCGCCGTGCTTTATCGCTGCTTCGGCGTGCACGGTGATGCAGCCATCGCACCGGGACGTCACCGCGCACCCAAGTGCGATCAGTTCGCGGGTCTTGGCGTCGAGGTGCGCGGTATGGTTTCCAGCTGCGCCGAGCGCCTGGTAACCCCTCACCGTGTCCGGGCTAAGCTTGGCGATGTCGCCCACGCGGGCGAGGAGTTCGTGACGATATTCGTTCCAATCCAGCATCATAGCCGTTGTCCTTCCTGTTGTGAGCCTGCGCGCGGCCTCGTCCCGTGAGGTCGTAGGGAAGATAGACTCTTCTTTTTGTGAACAAAAAGAAGCAAAAAAACTTTGTCAATTTAGGCCTGGGTTCACAGGCCCACGGGCCGTGCGCCACCCTGATCGAACAAAAGTTTTTAGCTTCTCTTTTTCAAAAAAGAAGACTTACCTTCAACTATCGCGTCGGTTCAACAGATAGTGGCTTACCCCCCAGTCGGTGCCCTGTTCATGGCCAAAAAGTCCGGCGGTGGCCAGGAAAAACAATCGCCAGCGGCGCCGCCACAGAGCAGCCTCGCCACCGTAAACATTAGCCAAGATCTCGTCGATCGGTCCTCGGTTACGGTCGAAATTGGCAAGCCAGTCAACCGCCGTGCGGCGGTAATGCTCGCCGCTCCAACGCCAGGTTTTCTCACACGCGAACAAATCTGCGAATTCCCGGATCAGTTCATGGCTGGGCATCAGGCCGCCAGTGAAGAAATGCCGTCCGATCCAATCGCTGGGGTCCTGATGATCGAAGCGATACGGCGTGGTTTCATGCGTAAACACATGCAGGAACAATTTTCCTCCCGGCGCTAGCCAGGTCCGCACCCGCGACAGCAGACTGCGCCAATTAGCCATGTGTTCGAACATTTCAACCGACACGACCCGGTCGAAGCGCTCTTTGCTGCTGAAATCGTTCATGTCGGCGGTAATGACCGAGAGATTGGTCACGCTCCGCCGCGCGGCTTCGGCGGCGATATACGATTTTTGCGAGTGGGAATTCGAAACTGCCGTTATCTCCGAACCGGGAAAACGCTCGGCCATCCAGAGCGACAGTGAACCCCAACCGCAGCCCAATTCGAGAATGCGTTGACCATCGCCGAGATCGGCATGCCTGGCCGTGGCGGAAAGCGCCAAATTCTCCGCCTCCGCGAGCGTGGTGGTGGGCTCGGTATAGAGACAGCACGAATATTTCCGGCGCGGACCCAGGATCAGCCTGAAGAACTCGGGCGGGATTTCGTAGTGCTGGGCATTGGCATCGTCCGCATGAACCGCGATCGGAAACGCTGCCATGGTTCGGGCAAACTCCCGCGCAGTATTTCGCGGTTGTGCGCGGAGTGCGCGGTCGGTGCGTCCGACCAGATAATCGATACCGGCAAGTGTGACCGGATCGGGCAGGGGAAGTCGCTCCACGGTGCGGATGGCCCCGGAGATCAATTGGTCTGCGACCCTGTTCATGGTGATGGCTCCGACGGTGGCCAGGGAAAGAAGGCGGAAGTGCGGGTCTGGTAGGCGCGAAACCGATCGCCGCGGGTTGCCAGCATGTGGCTTTCGAGCGGTGGAATGCCCGAGATGTGGACCAGCAGGACATAGATCGCGAGCGGCGCCAGGCAGGCGATCGCCACGCCGGAAACCACCGGCCAGGCGAAGCAGGGCAGGGCGCACCAGCCGAGAAACTCGAAGAAATAATTGGGATGCCGGCTCCACCGCCACAGCCCGACGTCACAGACGCTACCGTGCTGATGACTGGCCCGGAACCGCCGAAGTTGTAAATCCGCCAACGCCTCACCCGCGATCGCGAGCCCAGCGATCACGACGGCGAGCGCGTCATGCCAGCCAAGCGGCGCGGGGTCGGCGGCGGCCGCATGAATTGAGAACAGCAGCGGCCATCCCGCAACGGCCTGAATTTGCAGAAAGCCGAACAACTTCGGCTCGAACCGCGCACCCCACTCCCTGCGAAACTTAGCATAGCGCGGGTCTTCCGCCGCCCCCCGGCTGCGCAGCCCGATCGCCGTGCCGAGGCGCACCGACCAGACCGCAATCACCGCCGCCACCAACAAATGGCGGGGCGAGGCGACAACAAGAGAGGCCGCCACACCGGCAATCCCGACCCCGTATGACCAGAACATATCCACCCAACCGGCATTCCCGGTGATGCGTTGGAACAGCCAAGCGCCAGCCATGACGAGCGAAAGCAGTGCAAAGGGCCAGATCATCGTGTTTCCCGCATGATGAATGCGGTGACGTCGCCCTGCACCGGCGCAAGAAAGGTAAGTGGCGTGGCGATTGCGCCGAGGGCGAAAGCGTGATTGAGCCCAGGATACGTCTTGACCTCAACCTCGCCGCCCTTGGCGCGGATAGCGGCAGCCAGATTATAGGAATTGCGCGGCAACACGGTGTGGTCCGCGGAACCGGTAAGCAGCAGCACCGGCGGGATCGCGCCACCCACATGGTTGATCGGCTGTGAAACCGACAGCGGTTGCGCCGGCGCGAAGATATCTCGAAGCTGATCGGTATCGAGCGGCAGGAAGTCATAAGGCCCAGAGATCCCGACAACCCCGGCAAGGTCGCGCGGTGCGATACCGTAAGGCGCGAGCCACTCCGGATCGAGTGCCAGCATCATGGCGATATAGGCCCCGGCCGAATGCCCGATCAGAAACAACTTATGCGGATCGCCGCCGTAATCGGCAGCATGGGTCCGTGCCCACGCAATCGCCGCCGCGCCATCCTGGATGAAGGCCGGATAACGCACCTCCGGATACAGCCGGTAATCGGGAACGATGGTGACAATACCGTGCGCCGCCAAAGTCGCCCCGACAAACCGGTATTCCGCCCGAGCGCCCTCGGTCCATCCGCCGCCATAGAAGAACACCGCAACCGGAGCATGCGAAGCATCAGCCGGAGCATAAAGATCAAGACCACGACGCGGGCCACTGCCGTACGCCAGATCGTGCCGGACCACGATGCCGCTGCTGGGGGCAAAGGCGTTAAGCACGTCGGTGCCGCTGCAGCCGGTCAGGAGCAGCGGAAGCAGAAGAAGAATCTTCTTTTTGTGAACAAAAAGAAGCAAAAAAACTTTGCGGGTTAGGGGTGCACCGATCCACGGGCGGCGAACTCCATCGGACAAAAGTTTTTTGCTTCTTTGTTTCAAAAAAGATGCTTCCTTCACTAAATTCCGAAAAGCGGCTGAAACAATCGCGGCAGCCACCCCTCAAGCTGCAATTTTCCTTCGACCGCGATCACCGCGATGCATTCCCCATCCGCATCGACCTTCGGCGCGTGGGAGAGATCGGCGCCCGATTCCTCGGTATCGCCGACGCCGTAATGGCCGGCCTGGTCGCTGTAGGCGCCTTTGATCACGCAAGAATATTCCGGCGCGAGATGGCGGTGTGCGGGCAGGCTCGATCCGGGAGCGCAGCGCAGCAGGAACAACGAACGGCCTTTGGTGCTCGCGCCAACGTGTGCGATGCGAATCCCGGGGGCAAGCCAACGCCATGGCGAGATCGGCTGGTCCGCCAACGGTGCCGGCAATTCCGGATGGGCCGGCTCGCGCACCGGCACCGCGGCCGGCGGCGTGCCCAGCAGATTGATCGTCGCGACGAAAGCATCGGGAGAGAGCGGGCTTGGCTCCTCAGTACAGAGCAACTCCCCGCACATCGAGGCATAGGCGCGTGATTCCCGGCGGCAGTCGGGGCAAAACGATAGATGGGTGGCGACCACCAGGCTTGGACCCGACGGCAGGGTGCCGCCTGCGTAACGGAGCAGAGTATCTTGCGAAGGATGATGTTGGATCGTCATGTCATGCCTGTCCGATCAGGCCGCGAAGCCGTTCCAGCGCCAGCCGAAGGCGGGATTTGACGGTCCCCAGTGGCAAACCCAGTTCGGCGGCGATGGTAACGTGGGATTTGTCATGAAAATACGCCAGCCGAACCACCTGGATCTGGGCCTCGGAAAGCGACGATAGACCGTCGAGCAGGCGCGCCTCGGTTTCCGCTTGCGACACCGCATCATCGGTTTGGGCCGGATCGGCGATCTCGAAGTCGATCGCGGATTCCGGCACATTCAGCGCCGAGCGGTCGCGGCGGTGATAATCGATCGCGTGATGACGTGCGATAGTGAAGATCCAGGTGGCGGCGTTGGCCCGCGCAGGATCGAACAAAGCAGCCTTGTGCCAGACCGAAAGCAGGGTTTCCTGCGCAAGCTCCTCGGCCACCATCGCGCCCATCCCGCGCGAGGCCAGGAAGCGTTTGATGCGCGGCGCAAAATACTCGAACAGGCGCCCGAACGCGATTTGATCGCGCTGACGCGCGACCGCGAGCAGCAGCCCCGAAAAATCCTCCGGTGCGGCGATCGCCGAGCGGCTCATGCGCAATGCCTCAACAACGCGAACGGGTAGCCGGGAAGGGTGCGGATGGGATTGGGCGACATTCATAGCATCCGATACGAAACGTCGGCGGATTTGGATCAGCGGTGATCCAACGCACTTGAGATTGCGTAGTTGCTCACGAATACGCAACGCCTTGGCGGAGTGAGCAGGGTCGTGATACGGCAAAACATCGCGGTGATCGGATCGGGCATCTCGGGTCTGTCGGCGGCCTGGCTGCTGGCGCACAACCATCGTGTGACGCTGTACGAGCGTTCACCGCGTCTGGGCGGACACACCAACACCGTACAGGTTGGCCAGGACCGGGTGGACACCGGGTTCATCGTCTATAACGAACACACCTATCCCAATCTGACGGCGCTTTTTCAGCATTTGGGCGTGGCGACGCGCGCCTCGGAAATGTCGTTTTCGGTGTCGCTGGATCAGGGCCGGCTGGAGTACGCCGGCACCGATCTTGGCGGGCTGTTCGCCCAGAAGATTAATCTGCTGCGGCCAAGATTCTGGTCGATGCTGCTGGATCTGGTGCGGTTCTACCGGGAAGCCCCGGCGGCGGACGCGAAGAATTTAACCTTGGGTGCGTTCCTCGAACGGCATCGGTTCGGCCGCGCCTTTCGCGATGATCATCTGCTGCCGATGGCGGCGGCGATCTGGTCCGCGCCGGCCGCCGCTCTGCTCGATCATCCCGCCGAGTCATTCATCCGGTTCTGTGAAAACCACGGCTTGCTCAAACTCACCAACCGGCCGGTTTGGCGCACGGTGGTGGGTGGCAGCGCGAGCTACATCCCGCCGCTGATCGCGCCCTACCGCGAAAACATCCGAATGAATTGCGGCGTGCGGCAGATCTGGCGGGAGCCCGATCACGTGGTGGTGATCGATCGCTGGGGCACCGCCGATAACTACGATCATGTGGTGATAGCGTCGCACGCCGATCAGGCGCTGGCGATGCTGGGCGACGCCGGCGTGGATGAAGCCTCGGTTTTGCGCGCCTTCCGTTACAGTTCGAACAAGGTGAGTTTGCACAGCGACCCATCGTTAATGCCGCGCCGGCGTAGCACTTGGACCAGTTGGAATTATCTCGGGCAACGCGAGCAAGACGGCGCCGAACGCGAACTATCGGTGACCTATTGGATGAATCGCTTACAGGGCCTGCCGGAAGTGCTGCCCTATTTCGTTACGCTGAACGCTCCCCACGCGCCACGGCAGACGATCCGGACGGAGACCGCCGAGCATCCGATCTTCGACCTGCGAGCACTCGCCGCGCAAAAATCGTTATGGAGCTTGCAGGGAGCTCGTCGCACCTGGTTTTGCGGTGCCTATTGCGGCGACGGGTTTCATGAAGACGGATTGCAGGCGGGTCTCCTGGTCGCCGAAAAACTCGGCGGTCTGAAACGCCCCTGGCATGTGCGCGATGAAACAGCGCGTCTGCCGCAAGAAATCTCGTTGATGGGGGCTGCATGAACTCGGCCCTATATGTCGGGCACTTGCAGCATCGCAGGTTGCGGCCGCGCCTGCACAATCTGCGCTACCGATTCTTCTGGATGCTGCTGGATCTCGACGAACTGGCCCAGGTCTCCCGGCGTTGCGCGTTATTTTCCCTCGATCGCTTCAATCTGTTCTCGTTCCACCAATCGGATCACCTCGCCCCGGGCGGCGATCTGCGTGGCCAAATCCGCGCTTTGCTGACGCGGGCACAAATCGAGGCAACGGGTCCGATCCGGGTGATGTGCATGCCACGCATTCTGGGTCACGTATTCAACCCGATCAGCCTGTTCTTCTGCCATGACGCCGCGGGGCGGCTGGCCGCGATGATCTATGAAGTCAACAACACCTTCGGCGAGCGCCATTCCTACCTGTTTGCCGCCGATGATCTCCGCGTCGTAGCGCACTCCTGCGCCAAGGCGCTCTATGTATCGCCCTTCATGGGCATGGAGATGCGCTACGAATTCCGGCTGACCCAGCCCGCGGATTTCCACACACTCAGGATCGACGGCCACGATCATGAGGGCTTGTTGATCGCCACCAGCTTCACGAGCAAGCGCCAGGAGCTATCCGATCCAGCATTGCTCGCGAGGTTCTTCTCTCACCCCCTACTCACCCTGAAAGTGGTGGCGGGGATCCACATCGAGGCGCTGATCCTATGGCTCAAGGGCGTCAGGATCGAACCGCGCCCGCCGCCGCCTGCGCAAAGCGTGACATTTGTTCCAAATTCTCAAGTCCGAGGATAGCACGATGCAAACCCTGACCTTCGATCAAGCGACGCGGAACGGCATCGGCTCCTGGCTAGGGCGATTACCCGCTCGATTGCTTTCGCATCTGGAGGAGGGCCATCTGCGGCTCTCCCTTCCCGGTGGCGGCGTGATGGTGGCGCACGGGGCTCGGACCACGGTTCCCGAAGCGCAGATGCAAATTCATCGCTGGCGGGCGGTGCGGCGGATATTGATGAACGGAGACATCGGATTCGCCGATGGTTACATCGAAGACGATTGGAGCAGCAACGACCTGCCCGCACTGATCGAGCTGGCAGCGCGCAATCGCGCCGCGATCGGCAGCGCGATCAAACCATCGCCGATAGCGCAAGTGGTCCACCGTCTTGCGCATTCGCTGCGCGCCAACACGCAGCCCGGCGCCAGGCGCAACATCGTGGCACACTACGATCTCGGCAACGAATTTTACGCGCAATGGCTCGATCGCGGCATGAGCTATTCATCGGGATTGTATGACGCCGAACATCAAACTCTCGAACAGGCGCAAACCGCCAAGCAGGATCGCGTGATGGACCTGGTGCAGGCCCGCGCGGGCGCGGAGGTTCTGGAAATCGGCTGCGGTTGGGGCGGCCTCGCCGAGCGCATGGTCGACGCCGGTTTGCAGGTCACGGGAATTACGCTATCGCCCGCACAACTGGCGTATGCGCAAGCGCGTGTCTCCGATCGAGCTGATCTACGCTTGCAGGATTATCGCGACTGCGAGGGCCGCTACGATCACATCGTATCGATCGAAATGATCGAGGCGGTGGGCGAGAACTTCTGGCCGGTATATTTCGATCGCCTCAAACGCCTGCTCGCGCCGGGTGGCCGGATCGTGCTGCAGGCGATCACCATCGACGAGGGCCTGTTCGACGGTTATCGGCGCGACGTCGATTTTATCCAGCGCAGCATTTTCCCCGGTGGCTGTCTCCCCACCGCCGATTTGATCGCCCGCCACCTCAGCGACGCGGGTCTGATATTGCGTTCGGTCGAGCATTTCGGCGAGAGCTACGCGCGGACTCTCGCCGAATGGCGCCGGCGGTTCCTCGAATCCTGGCCGGCGATCGAAGCAATGGGTTTTCCGCAACGTTTCAAACGCCTGTGGGAATATTATTTGGCCTATTGCGAGGGCGGGTTTCGTGCCGGCTCGATCGATGTCGGGCTCTATTGTGCTGAACATGCCTGACCATTTAGGCCGCAGAGGTCTGCTCACCGGCGGCGCGGCACTGCTGCTCGGTGCCGCGGCCAACTCTCTGCCGGTTCCCCGCGACGATCGCCTGCTGTTTCAATTGATACGAAACAACAGCGTGATGGGCAGCCATCGACTCGATTTCAACTTATCCGCCAGCGGTCTGGCAGTCACGGTGAACGTGCTGATGGCGCTCTACTTCGGGCCGTTCCGCATCTTTCATTACGCCCATCACGCCGTGGAAACCTGGGATGGCGATGAATGCGTGTCGGTAGTGTCTCAGACCGACCACGACGGCAAGCGCTATCAACTCGTCGCGAAACGGGACGGCATGGGTTGGCAGGTGATGGGTGCAAGCGGCGATGTACGCGCGCCGTCCGATGCGTTACCCGCGACCCACTGGAACCGTCAGATGCTGCGCGGTCCAATGATCAACACCGAAAATGGCGACATTCTGCGCCCCAAAATCGCCGACCTCGGACCGGAAATGGTCCCGGCATTTGACGCTGCCCCGATCCGCGCGGAACATTTCGCATTAAGCGGCGACGTCCAGATGGATACCTGGTACGACGGCACCAACAGTTGGGCCGGTGCCGCCTTCAAAGGCGCCGACGGCTCGGTCATCCGCTACGAACGCGCCTGAGAACTACTCGCGGCTTGCCTTCC
>Ga0302310_10002479_pt1 | contig 14751 bp, 13 predicted proteins | sample III_Palsa_N1_2_FD_200451 | JGI IMG/M metagenome (GOLD analysis project Ga0302310, IMG submission 200451) | Peat permafrost microbial communities from Stordalen Mire near Abisko, Sweden - III_Palsa_N1_2 | ecosystem: Environmental > Terrestrial > Soil > Palsa > Peat permafrost | place: Sweden...
CACCTGGCTGTTTACCATTGCGCGCAACCTGGTGATCGATCAGCGGCGCAAGCGCACCATGGCCAGCCTGGACGAGCTTTTTGAAGTGGGCGGCGATGACGACCGGCCCATGAGCTTTGAAGTGGCGGACGGCGAGCCGACTCCGTTTGACCGTTTCTCGAACCTGGAAGACCGCGAGCGGATTGCGGGAGCGCTGCTGCAACTGGACACGCTGCATCGCGAGGTGCTGGTGCTGCGGTTCCACGAAGAGATGTCACTGGAGGAAATTGCGAAGGTAACGCGGGCTCCGCTTTCGACTGTGAAATCAAGGCTTTACCGGGGACTTGCGGCCATCAAGCCCAAGATGGAGCGCACAGTGATGCGCCGCGCGGAGGCTGTGTGACCACCTGCGGTGGGGCAGACGACCGCGCGAGCACGGAGGCGCGTGTAGGTGCGGCCACTGACCGCGATCTACTGTCTGCACTGGCAGGGACAGAGGCCAACCGGGATTGCCTGATGGCGTACCGGACGCGCCGCGTGGTCAGCGCTTCGCATGGGCTGATGCAGGAGCAGAAGGCCGGGCGCAAACGGATTCGGGCAGTGGCGCTGGCGGCGATTTTACTGGTGGTGCTGGGGCTGGGACCGCTGGTTTGGTGGGCCGTCGACAGCCTGATTGCAAGCGAGCACCTGGGCGACCTGACCAGCCAGTTTGCGCTCTGGGTTTGCATCCTGTGTCCGGCGCTGGTGGCATGTGCGCTACTGGCGGGATGGGTGCGTAACCGGTCGTGAGCTGGAAAAACTACCGAAGCTTTGGCTATTCGGCTTTTTGATGTCCCCGGTCTCAAGATCGAGACCGGGGGCACCCAGCGTTCGAGACTATTGAACAAAACACACGATCTGGTCAACTGGCCGCAACTTAGAGATTGAATTTCCCGTCCATCTAATGTGGGGTTAGGCTGTGCTTAATCCTGGAATGACCCCTTTGGGACTGGGATTGGCTATGCGCGAACCACAATCCATTACCGTCAACGAAGATGAGCGGCTGATTCCGGTCTGGTCCATCGTGGCCGCGGCGGTGGCCTTTTTGCTGGTGGAGTACTACTTCTGGTTTGTGCTGCCCGACGGCAAGCATCACATGCCCCTCGGGCTGCGCATCTACTTCAACCTGTCGTGGGGATTGCTGGCGGCGCTCTACTTCCTGATGGTGGGGTACGTGAGCAAGGATGCGCCGCGGCGGGCGATGAGTTCGCGGTTCTGGATTGCGATTTGCTTCGTGATGCCGGGCGGCATTGGGGCGGTGCTTTACTTCCTGCTCAGGGCGCCCATGGTTTCGCGGTGCCCGGCCTGCTCGACGCATGTGCAGAGCGATTTTCATTTCTGCCCGCAGTGCGATTACCGGCTCACGGCCAGTTGCGGGAATTGCTTCCGCACGGTGCGCGGAAGCGACCAGTTCTGCACGACGTGCGGGCATGAGCTGGCGGCCGATCACATGCCGGCGCGGCTGCGGGTCCTGGGCGAATAACCACCTGCGGTGGGGCAGACGCTCGCTGTTCGCTCGCATGAGGGTTGTGGCTTCGGTTGAAACTGGCGGCGTGCTGTCCAACACGAGTGGACCGATGGAGCAATCGGTCTCAGGCCATCCTCAACGGCCTTCCGGGGCTAAAGCCCGCGCTGATATTGTGGCGCTTACGGCACGACTGAAGTCATGCCCTGACACTTCTTGCCGCTCCCGATGAGTTTTTCCGCAGCCTGTGAAAACCCCGGCCCCCTCCGAACTTGGCCTCGATTGACCAACGCAGCCTCCCTTCCTACAATCGAGCTTCGGTCTCTATGCCAATCTCAGCGCTCATTATCGACGACGAACAGCTGGCTCGTGACGAGCTGAAGTATCTGCTGGACCAGGTCGGCGGAGTGGATGTGGTTGCGCAGGGAACCAACGGCATTGAGGCTGTGGCGCTGATTGAGGAGCACCGGCCGGACCTGGTGTTCCTGGATGTGCAGATGCCGGGGCTGGATGGGTTTGCCGTGATCCAGCGGCTGATGGACCGCAACCGCAAGAAGACTGACGCGGGCCAGGAGGCCAATCCGCTGCCGCAGATTGTCTTCGCCACTGCTTATGACCAATATGCGGTGCGCGCCTTCGATGTGAACGCGGTTGACTATCTGCTTAAACCGTTTGACCGTACGCGCGTGGAGCAGGCGGTGGAGCGGGTGCGGAGCCGTGTTGCGGTGGACGCGGCAAATGGAGCCGGGACAAGCGGGCAGACGGATTCGCCGATCGAGTCGCAACTGGACGCGCTGCTGCGGCTGCTGAAAGGGCCGCAGGGTCCCGGGCGCACGCCGCAACCGGCCAAGCTGATTGTGCAGGTGCAGAGCCGGTTGCTGCTGATCGACCAGGCGGAGATTTGCTACGCGGCCATCGATGAGGGCGTGATCCGCGTGGTGACGCAGAGCTTTGAGGGGCACTCGAAGTGCCGCACGCTGGAGGAATTGCTGGAGTTGCTGGAGCCGGCGGTTTTCTGGCGGGCGCATCGCGGATTTGTGGTGAACATCAACCACATTCGCGAGGTGGTGCCGTGGTTCAAGTCGAGCTACCAACTACGCATGACCGACAAGCGGCAGACGGAGATTCCGGTGAGCCGCGCGCAGACCAAGAGGCTGCGGGAGCTGTTCAATCTGTAGTTGCTGGTTGATTGCCGGCGAGCCTGATCCAGGCCAGAACGGCGAAGGCGCCCATTACAAAAATTGAGATGAGTGCAGATGCGGCGGTGATGTCGGCTACACGCCAGGCGCGGCCGGTGGGATCCTGAACGACGGCGGGATCGGACTTGTAGAGCGCCTGCAGCACGTTGCCGATGGCGCAGAGCGCATAGAAGAAGATTGCCGGGCGGGCGGTTGGGCACGGCTCCGCTGATTTTGTGGACGGTTGGTGGCGTAGATAGAGCGCGAAGAAAAGATAGATGATGAAAACATTCGCGTACCAGCCGAGGTAATTTGAAACGGGCACGCCGAACCAGGGTCCGCCATCGCGCCAGACCCAGCCGTGCAGGGCTGTGGCCCAGACGGGGTCCTGCGCGAGGTCCCAGGCCACCATGATGAAGCTGGAGACCAGTGGAACGGCGACGATGGATGCGCCGGAGGCCGATGCTGGATTTCGGCCGACAATTGTGCTGCCGAGCATCCAGGAGACATAGGCCATGCCGATGTACGCAAGGCCCAAAAGGACGGGGACCTGGAACAGTTTGGGGCCCATGAGGCTGGCGAAGTAGTAATGGCCGAAGGGGAAACCGGAGGCGATGCTGAGGTTCTCGGTGATGTTTCCGACGACGATGCAGAGGCCGGCGAAGACGAGGATGCCGCGAAGGCGGAAGTGGCGGGCGCCGTCGACTAGCGCGAAGGCCATTGCGGCGAGAACGTCAAGGGCTACGATGGCGATGCTGGGCAGGGAGTTGTGTGTGGATTCGAGAATGCGCGCGAGGGCGTAGGCGGCGAGGATTAGGGCGAGGGCGATGGGAGACCGGCTGGGGCGGTTGGTCATGAGGTTTGAGGGTTGAGACGGCAGGGTGAGGGTTTTGGCTTCCCACCCATTTCACGATGGAGCTGTGAAATGGATGGGGCACGGTGGGTGGTGACTCGACCAAGGAAAAAGCGCACCCCGGTGCCTCAATCGTAGCGTTCGAAGACGATTTGCTTGCGGTGCCAGCCGTAGCCGGTCAGTTCCTCGCGGATGCTTGCGACCATGTTGTTGAGGCCGCAGATGTAGGCGTAGATGTCGAAACGCAGCTCGGATTTGGGGATGGATGGATCCGGCGCTGGCTGAGGTAGCGGAAGGCCGAGGCGGGCGGCGCGCTCCTCGATGATGCGGGCGACGTGCTCCTGGACGTAACCGCGCAGGCCGGTCCAGCTTTCCTGCGCGCGGCTCAGCGTGACCAGGTAATGGAAGTTGGGATGGCGCGCGGCGATAGCGGCAAATTCATCCTGGTAGTAGATGTCGGCCTCGTAGCGGGTGCCGTAGACGAGCCAGATCTGCTTGCCGTTGCTGCGGTCGGGACCAGCTTCTGGAAAGAGCCACTGTGCGAAGCCGCGAATGGGGGCGATGCCGGTGCCGGTGGCGACGAGGATGGAGTCGGTGACCGGCGCATGAAGAGTGAAGTAGCCGTAGGGACCATGGATCTGGATGGACTCGCCTACGGGCAGATCAGGAAGGTCGGCTAGGCGGTTGGAGAAAAAGCCGCCTTCGACGCGATTGACGCACAGGTCGAAGCGGTTCTCTTTTGATGCGGACGCGATGGAGTAGGCGCGGGTTTGCTCCTTGCCGTTGTCGTCCTGGGCGATGACGGAGACGAACTGGCCGGCCGCAAAAGGGAAACTCTCAAGGCCATCGATGACGAATTCGAAGTGGTAGCACTGAGAGGACTCGGAGATGCACACCTTCCTTTCAAGACGTGCTGAATAAAGCTGAGGCTCCAAGGCGGTTCTCACTGAATAGAAGGATGAGGCCCAAAAAATGAGGGCCCTTACGCAGTATCGCCACAGCGGGGCCCGTGTAGCAAGCAGCGCTACCCCTATAATGAGCGAGGAGTGGGATGAATCTGCAAAGGATTTCAGCCCTCCGAACCTGTTTTCTTGAGGAATCCATGGCCGCATTGATCGATGCAATAACCGTGAAACGCAAGATGTATTTTGAGTTTGAAAACGCTCCTTATTACTGTCTGGAGGCGGAGGTTTCTACGCCGACGGCGCGGGGTGGGCAGACGCTGGTGCGGCTGAAGATGAGGAATCTGCTGACGCGCGCGGTGTTCGACAAGACATTCAAGGCGCAGGACAAGTTCAAGGAGCCGGACCTGGAGACGGTGGAGGCTTCTTATCTCTATAGCGATTCCGACGGGTCTTACTTTCTTGATCAGGAGACCTTCGATACGCTGACGCTGCGTGAGGAGATGATCGGCGACGCGCTGGAGTTTCTGGTGGAGGGCGCGATCATCAAGCTGGACAAGTTCAATGGGAATCCGATCGGGTTGCAACTGCCCGACAAGGTGGAACTGGAAGTGACCTATACGGAGCCGGGGGCGCGCGGTGATACCAGCGGGAATGTAACCAAGCTGGGACGGCTGGAGACCGGGCTTGAGATCAAGGTGCCGCTTTATATACAGGAAGGCGAAAAGGTGAAGGTGTTTACGGAGACTAAGGAGTTTGCGGGGCGGGCGTGAGCGCCATCAAAACCTTGGCCGCTTTGACCAGAACAGAATAGCCTCTGATTAACCGGTCATTCGCCACGCACTTCCGTTCTATCGCCCTTTCGCTGATCGGGGTTGGGTATTCTCCTCGTAGGGGCGAAAGCGCCGATTATGATGAAGGCGAACCCCATAAAGCTCGCCATGAGTGGGGCCTCCCTCTTCGGTCCGGCAGCCCCAACCCAGCCAGCATGCCCCTTCTCTGTGTGCCAAGGAGATTGATCATCGCTCAGGATTTCGATTCTGACAACGCTTGCCATGTATCTGCGATCGTCCACGTAGGTCGCGCGAACAGGCTGGTCTGTCCAAGGGCCGTCGATCACAGTGGTAAACAGGATGCGGCGGCCAGTGTCTTCCTCTACAAGCATGAAGTCCGAATGCGAATGATCAAACCAGAGGAAGCTTCTATTCGTGGCAAGTCCGGTGATCGTGTTTAGAGGGGCCTGAGATGGGAGGCTCGAGATGTAAGCGCAACTCAAGTGGACCAAGATTCCGGCCGAGCCGATCATCCCTAAAATCGTCCCGACGCGGCCATATCCTCTACAATCCTTCCAAATCCACACAAGATAAGCCAGCGCCAAACCTATCGAGAGCAAGAATCTCCAACTCATAAAGATCAGACCGCCCGCGTGAGTCTAAGAACTCAAAACCGATTTCAGTGGTATGCGCGAATTGTACAACGGGTCGGCCCCAAGTGGATTGTCGCCAACCCAGAAGTCACGGCTTGAATCCGAGATTCAACCTGCAAGTTCGCTGTCCTCAGTCCACTGGCTCCAGATGCGCGGTGAAGTGGCGGAGGAATGGGGCTTCGTAGGTTAGGCGGAGGCCTTTGATTTGCGCGCGACGCTCAAAGACTCTCAGGATGATTTCTACTACGTAGTCGATGTGGCTTTGGGTGTAGACGCGGCGGGGGATTGCTAACCGCACCAACTCCATTTTGGCGGCGGCGGCGAACATTAAGCTGCCGATTTCTACGGACCTTATGCCGCCTTCGAGATATAGCTCAGCAGCGAGGGCTACGCCGGGGAATTGTTCTTGCGGAATGTGCGAGAGGAATGCTTTCGCATCAAGATAGATGGCGTGGCCGCCGGGAGGCTGGACGATGGGCACGCCGGCGGCGGCGATGTGATTGCCTAAGTAAGCTGTGGATGCGATGCGGTAGCGGAGATAGTCTTCGTCGAGCGACTCCTGCAGGCCGACGGCGATGGCTTCGAGGTCGCGTCCGGCAAGTCCGCCGTAGGTTGGATAACCTTCGGTGAGAATGAGCAGGTCCTTTTGCTGGCGGGCGAGAATGTCGTCGTTGGTGCAGAGAAAACCGCCGATGTTGGCCATGCCGTCTTTCTTGGCGGACATGGTGCAGCCGTCGCCGAGAGCGAACATCTCCTGCGCGATCTGCTTGGGTGTCTTGTCTTGATAGCCGGGTTCGCGCTGTTTGATGAACCAGGCGTTCTCTGCGAATCGGCAGGCGTCGAAGTAGAGCGGGACGCCGTGCGTCTTGCAGACGGCAGACACTTCCTTAGCATTGGCCATTGAAACAGGCTGGCCGCCGCCGGAGTTGTTGGTCACGGTGAGCATGACAAGCGGGACGCGCTCGCGGCCTGTGCGGGTGATCAGTTCGTCAAGCGCCGTTACATCCATGTTGCCTTTGAAGGGCAGAATGGTTTCGGGAAGCCGCGCTTCAGGGAGCACGAGATCGACGGCCTCTGCGCCCACATATTCGACGTTGGCGCGGGTGGTGTCGAAGTGGGTGTTGTTGGGGACGACGTCGCCCTTGTTGCACATCACGTTGAAGAGGATGCGCTCGGCAGCGCGGCCCTGGTGAGTGGGGATGACGTGCTTGTAACCGGTGATGTCCTGGACGGATTGCTTGAAGCGGTCGAAGCTCTTGCTGCCGGCGTAGCTTTCATCGCCTTCCATGATGGCGGCCCACTGGTGCGTAGACATGGCGCCGGTGCCGGAGTCGGTGAGCAAATCGATGAGAACGTCGTCGGCGTGGAGCAGGAAGAGGTTGTAGTGCGCGGCGCGCAGCAGGGATTCGCGCTGCTCGCGCGTAGTCCAGTGGATGGGTTCAACGCTCTTGATGCGGAAGGGTTCGATGATGGTTTTGGTGGGCATGGAGCGCGCTCCTGGGAAGGCGGCGAAGAACAGAAGCAGGTCCTTCGACTCCGCTGAAGGACGCTCCGCTCAGGATGACAGTTTTTTAAGAGCCCACAGGAAATCTACTCCACTGTGACGGATTTGGCGAGGTTGCGGGGCTGGTCTACGTCGCAGCCGCGGCGGACGGCGATGTAATAGGCGAGCAATTGCAGCGGAACAATTTCAATCAGCGGCGAGAGGACTTCGATGGCCGGTGGGATGTGGATGACGTGCTCCACCAGGCTGCCGATGGTGGTGTCGCCTTCGGTGGCTACGGCAATCACGCGGCCGCTGCGGGCGGTGACTTCCTGGATGTTGGAGAGCGTCTTTTCGTAACGCAGCTTTGAGGCGGGGTCGTGTTCGTCGCGCGTGACCAGCACGACTACGGGAAGCGTCTCGTCGATGAGTGCGTTGGGGCCGTGCTTCATTTCGCCGGCGGGGTAGCCCTCGGCGTGGATGTAGGAGATTTCTTTCAGCTTCAGCGCGCCTTCAAGAGCGATGGGGAAGTGGATGCCGCGGCCGAGATAAAGGAAGTCGCGGGCATTGGAGAAGTCTTTGGCAAGCTCCTCGCATTGCGCGGAGCGGGAGCGGAGGATTTCTTCAATCTTGCCGGGAATGTGGCTTAGCTCTTCGATGAGGGCGATGGAGCGTTCGGGGTCGAGGCGGCCGCGCAGTTGGCCCAGCTTGAGCGCCAAAATGAAGAGAGCGGTGAGCTGCGCGGTGAAAGCCTTGGTGGAGGCGACGCCGATCTCGGGGCCGGCATGGGTGTAGATTGCGCCGTGAGCCTCGCGGGCCACCATGGCGTCGACCACGTTGCAGATGGCTACGGTCTTGGAGCCGAGGGCGATCATTTCGCGCTGCGCGGCAAGCGTGTCGGCGGTCTCGCCGGATTGGGTGATGAGCAGGCCGAGCGCGTTGCGGTCGGGGATGGGATTGCGATAACGGTACTCGCTGGCGTAGTCGACATCGACGGGCAGGCGCGCGAGTCGCTCGATCATGTATTTGCCCACCAGGGCGGCGTGCCAACTGGTGCCGCATGCGGCGATGTTGATGCTGGAGGCGGCCGCGAGCTCCTCGTCGGGGATCTTCATTTCGCCGAGATAGACTTTGCCGGAATCGAGAGAGACGCGGCCCAGGGTGGTGTCGGTGATGGCGCGCGGCTGCTCCCAGATTTCTTTGAGCATGAAGTGCTTGTAGCCGCCCTTTTCCGCCTGGATGGGATCCCACTGAATGCGGGTGAGGGCGCGCTCGACTGAGTTGCCGCTGAAGTCGGTCAGCTGGACGCCGGCGAGGGTGAGGATGGCCATATCGCCATCGGCGAGAAAGTAGATGTTGCGGGTGTGGTGGAGCACGCCGGGGACGTCGGAGGCGATAAAAGACTCGTCTTCGCCGATGCCAATGACGACCGGCGGGCCAAAGCGGGCGGCGACAATCTTGTCGGGCTCGGCGGCGGATAGAACTCCGAGTGCGAAGGCGCCGGTGAGGCGCTTTACTGCGCGGCGAACGGCTACTTCAAGAGCGATGGGCGCACCGGCCGCTTCGGCGTCTTTCTGGACCTGCTCGATGAGATGGGCGATGATTTCGGTGTCGGTTTCGGTGATGAAGTTGTGGCCCTGCGCCGTGAGCTCGCGCTTCAGTTCGAGGTAGTTTTCGACGATGCCGTTGTGGACGACGACGATGCGGCCGGAGCAGTCGCGATGGGGGTGGGCGTTTTCTTCGGTGGGCCGGCCGTGCGTGGCCCAGCGGGTGTGGCCGATGCCGAATGTGCCATGCAGCGGATGCTCACGCAACACTTCTTCCAGATTGCTGAGCTTGCCCGGGGCGCGGCGCAGCTCAAGCGTGGCGCTGCCCGGGCTGCCCACGGCGATGCCGGCCGAGTCGTAACCGCGGTATTCAAGCCGCCGCAGCCCCTCGATGATGATGGGCACAACTTTCCTTTTGCCGACATAACCGACGATTCCGCACATGGAAACATTCTATGCGATTTGACATGCGGCGAGAGCAGCTTCCCTGTTCGCGCACCTCTCGTGAAGCATGCTGCCGCTGATTGCGAATGATCCCGTTCGGGCACTCACAAATGGTTGTACAAAGCGATCTCAGCCGGTAGGATGCAGGTATCGTTCCGCCGCCGGAGGTGTGCTGTGGGCCAACCCCTCGATAAGCAACAGGCCTTGTTCTATGGCAAGTTCGTCCAGGCCGCTTACACCATGTTCGAGAATCCGCAGAGCGCGGACCCGTTGCGGCCTGAACCTTCCGGCATTCCGCCGGAGTATGAACTCGGCGCGTGGATTCTGATGTCCGATTTTGTCCTCACCCTCACCGAGCCAAAGTTCTACGGCATTGTTGCGCATGGGGTTGATAACCCGGATGAGCGCATCATCGCGATCCGTGGAACCGAAGGCGCGATGGAATGGATCGACGATGCAGCGGCCCTTCCCGTTCCATTTCGCCAGGTTCCTTCGGCCGGGCGCGTGGCTGGCGGGTTCGACAAGATCTACAGCACGTTGAAGGTGGTGAAGTACAACAAGCCGGAGGTTGCTGCTCTGGCCCCTGCGGCGGTGGCGCCGGAAAAATTCAGCGGATCATTTGCAGACCAGTTGGAGCAATTGGCGATCAGCCGCGAAGCGGAGCGCGGGTTGGCGCCGGCTGTGGCTGGGACGCGCAGGCAGCGACCGACGGTGGTGGCGGGGCATAGCCTGGGCTCGGCGCTGGCAACGCTGTTTGTGATGGAAAACGATTCCAAGCGCAAGTTCGATATCGGTACGCTGTGTACGTTCGCATCGCCGCGTGTGGGGAATATGGAATTCGTGCATCTGTTCAACCAGTTGCCGATTACTTCATGGCGGATCGTCAATTTACCCGATCTGGTTCCGAAACTGCCTTTTCATATTCCGGTCTTTCTCGATTACGGCCACGTGGATGTTGAATACTCGTTCGATTCATCAAGTTTCGCCAAGAAGAATCTGCTCTGCTATCACATCCTGGAGACCTACCTGCATTGGCTTGATCCGACGTATGCGCTGCGGGCGGAATGTGTCCCCTAAGCGGATTTGCACCGCGCGCGCAAGAAGATCGAATTGGGCCAGTTCTTGATTCAAGCGCAGCAAGTTAGCGCCCGCTTGCGCGGGCATTAGCGAGTCAGCGAGTTAGCGCATTTTCGGTTGAGGAGATGTGGTTTCCCACCCATGAATCTACGAACGATTCATGGATGGGGCACCCGGCATGGTGGCGATTAACTATTCCTCTATGCGGTATGTGTATTCTTCGATGACGGGGTTGGTGAGCACTTCTTTGGCGATGCGCTCGACCTGGGTTTTGGCCTCGTCGCTGCTGAGTCCATCGGCCAGCGAGAGCGCGAAATACTTGCCCTGGCGAACCGCTGTCACCCCCGCGAATCCGATCTTGCGAAGAGCGTTCTGGATGGTTTGGCCCTGGGGGTCAAGAACGGATGACTTTAAAGTGACATAGACATGCGCCTTCATTTTCCCTGATTATAGTATGACCGGTACCTTAGAGCGGTTTCACAATTTATGTGCCCTTTGTGGTTTCTCAAAAGGTGCCCTTTTCTTGAGGAAAAAGGCACGTTAGGGCAGCGCTTCCGGGATACTGTAATTGTGAAACCGCTATACCGGGCATATTCGACGATCCGGTACGACTCTCCGCGCCGGACCCAACCCCTGCCGACCTAAGAGGAGAAACTAGACGAGATGATTAACTATTTGGAACTACCCATAGGCGATCGTTCCCCAGAAGTATTTCGAACGGTAGTCGAAATTCCCAAAGACGGAACTCAAAAATTTGAGTACGACAAGCAGTTGCACGTCTTTAAGCTGGACCGGAACCTGCACTCTCCGGTGCACTATCCAGGCGACTACGGCTTTATTCCATCCACACTGAGCGATGACGGCGATCCGCTGGATGTGCTGGTGCTGGTGCCGGGACCGAGCTTTCCCGGCTGTGTGCAGGAGGTACGGCCGATCGGCCTGCTGGAAATGCTGGATCAGGGCGTGCTGGACGAAAAGGTGCTGGCGGTGGGAAAGAATAACCCGCGCTACACGAATGTTTGGAACTACACCGATATTTATCCGCACATGCTGAAGGAGATTACACACTTTTTCTCTATCTACAAGGATCTTGAAGGCAAGCGAGTGGAGATCAAGGGCTGGCACGACGCGGCATATGCGCGCGACCAGGTGGTGAAGTCGGCCAAGCAGTTCAACGACAACAAGGCCAGGCAAACCGCGGCGAAGCTGGCCAAGGCATAGAGCGGTTCCACAATTCATGTGCCCTTTGTAATGTGGCGAAGGGTGCCTTTTTCTTGAGGGAAAAGGCACTTGAGAGCAGTGGTTCCGGGGTACAGCAATTGTGAAACCGCTATAGCCGGCAAGCGGGCGGCACTTGCTCCGCTCAATCGGCGGGGGTTTCAGAAGCCAGACGCCGCCGAGCCAGCGGAAGCGCCGTGGCCCAATAGAGGATGGGCCCCAGCAGGCCCACTCCAAACGCGAACAGTAACGCCGACGTGGCGCCGATGAGTTTTTCATCGCGCGAGGCGTAAAGGGCATAGCCAATGAGCGCCGCGGGGCCCACTCCGAGCAAACAAGCTACGGCAAAGTTGCCGGCTTTGAAGGGCCGCTCCAGCTTGGGCTCGCGGATACGGAGTACAACCAACGCCACAAACTCAAGCAGCAGGCTGGAGCCGTAAAGAATCAGATCAATGGAGATGAGCTTGGCGAAGGGCAGCTTGAGCGCCAGTGCCCAGGAAAGTCCGCAGAGCACCACGCTCACCCATGGAACTCCGCGGCTGTTGCGTTTGGCTACGACCAGCGGCAACATGCCTTCCTCAGCCATGGCCATGGGCAGGCGCGAGTAACTCATCACCAGCGCGTTGAACATGCCAATGCCGGTGATGGCGCCGCCGGCTACTACGGCAAAACCCAGCAGCGGACCGCCGAGGGTGCGTGCAGAATGGACCCAGTCACCGGTAGTGAAGCCGGCCGAGGAAATTCCCGCAACGGCCATCGCGGCTATGGGAAGAATGTAGGAGATGGCGACGAGGATGATGGACGCGATCATGGCGCGAGGATAGTTGCGCTGCGGATTCTCGACCTCCTGCGCGACCGTCGAAGCATTGTCCCAACCCATGTAATTCCACAGAGCCACCAGGATCCCGGTGGAGAGCGCCGACTCGGAACCGGTCTGGATCCACTGCACCGCGGGATGACTCGTGGCTCCACGCCAGAACGCCAGAATGATGAAGATTGCAAACGGCGCGAGCAGTAATGCGGACATCCACACAGAATCCTCACCCACGGCGGGTGCTCCGCGCAGGTTCCAGGCGCAACAAAGGACCACCACCGCAAGCGACCAGGCGTAGGCGCGCCAGTCGTTGGTCAATCCCGGGTTGAATTTGCCCAGGTAAAGCACAAAAATGGCGGGATAAAGCGCCATGTCGAAGATGCTGGCCGAGAGCGACAGCCAGCCCTCCTGATAGCCCCAGAAAGGCCCCATGGCGCGGCGCACCCAAATGTAAAAGCCGCCTTCGGCGGGGATGGCGCTGGCCAGTTCGCCGATCATGAGCGCGGTGGGCAGGCACCACAGGAAAGGCAGCACCAGGAGAATGATGATCGCCCTGGCATACCCGGCTCCGCCGAGGATGTCCTCAATGGCGTACGGCCCGCCGGACACCATGAAGAACGTGGCGGCAATCAGCGGCAGAAAGCGCATCTTGCGCCGGACGGGTTGGAAGATCAGGGGCATCTCAAGCGAATCTAACAACACTTGCCTCATCCAGAAAGGGAAAAATGATCGGCGGGAAGGATGAAATTCAAGGTGATCTCGCTGATACGCCTGAGATACGTCTGATTTGAGCCCTCAGCGCGCCGCAGGGCGAAGTTCCGGTATAATCCCACACAGACCCGGAGAGATGGCCGAGTGGCTGAAGGCGGCGGTTTGCTAAACCGTTATAGGGTCAAAAGCTCTATCTGGGGTTCGAATCCCCATCTCTCCGCCATACAGTCAACTTGTTTAATATCAATAATCTAAATCTCAGAATGAGCGACAGTTTCCGGGCTATTTCGTGAAATTCTTTCATCAGAGAAACACGTCGGCTGCCGATAGTCTTCGTTTTGCGAGCCGCTTTCTCCTGCTTGACGCTGACGAGTGGAACTTTCCATCGTCACGAGTGTTGGCGCCCATTCGTGTTCTTACCGTCATGCGCCAGTGACTTCTTCCGGAATCGTTAGCGCTGCCATTGACGACGTTCGGTGTACTTTCTTGCGCGGCATATCGGCGCTCGATTATCCTCGGGCATTGAGAATCATGTGCTTTGCCTCGATTTGGCGTTCAATCGATTGGGTCGCCGTATCTCGGACGCGTACCCTCGGCCGGCTGATTCTTTTGGGCTGCCTTAGCGGCTGCATGGGGATCGCAAGTCTGGGTGCGATACAGCCGGCTGGAACTGAAACCTGCTCCGGACCAGCTGCATTAGAAGCAGAACGGCTCGCGCACCCAAGTGCCGATGTATACGCCTCGCTTGGCAAATGGTTCAGCGAAAATCGCAAACTGGGCTGCGCCGTTGAAGCTCTCCACTCCGGTCTCAAACTGGAACCGGGATCGGAGCGGCTGCACTTGCTGTTGGGTGCGACCCTGGTCAGCCTTGGTCGCGACAGCGAGGCTTTGGCTGAGTGGGAGGCTGCGCTTAAGGTTGATCCCTCCTCAAAGGCCGCGCTTGACGGGCTGGCCCGGTCGCTGATTGCAACAGGAGATTATGCGGCAGTCATCGCTCGGCTCGGGTCCATTCCGCGCGACGAAGCGCTGACACTCGATCTGGCCAGCGCCTACCGAAAGTCGCAGATGTTCGATCAGTCGGCGCAAGTGCTGGCAGACGCGCTTAAGAGCGATCCTCGATCCGATGGGCTGACCAGTGCGCTGGTTTCTCTTGAGGTTCACCAATCGCACTACGCGGCGGCGGAAAAACTGGCTGAAGAAATTGCGCGCGTGAAGCCCGATGACATCGAAGCACAGCGTATCTATTTGCGCACGCTGGTGCTTACCGGCGACAATGATGCGGCGACGCCGCTGGGGCGTAAGCTGCTTGCTCTGGCTCCGCAGGATGCCGATCTGCTCAACCTGAATGGGTTGCTGGAACGTAAGGCGGGGGAATACGCAGAGGCGCGCACGCATCTTGAGCAAGCCGTTGTGCTCAATCCCAACGACTTCAACTCCCGCGTCAACCTTGGCCTGGTGCTGGTGCAGCTTCATGAACTCGCGGGCGGCACGGAACAGCTTGAGAGGGCGGTTGAGCTGGGGGCTACGGAGCCGCAGGTTCGGTTTGAGTTGGCCAAAGCTCTGCGCACACTGGGGAAAACCGAGGAGGCACAGCAGCAACTGAAGCTCTACCAGC
>Ga0302310_10002481_pt1 | contig 14745 bp, 2 predicted proteins | sample III_Palsa_N1_2_FD_200451 | JGI IMG/M metagenome (GOLD analysis project Ga0302310, IMG submission 200451) | Peat permafrost microbial communities from Stordalen Mire near Abisko, Sweden - III_Palsa_N1_2 | ecosystem: Environmental > Terrestrial > Soil > Palsa > Peat permafrost | place: Sweden...
CTCCGCGATATGGTAGGCCCTGTATCGAATCTCATAGCCATCAGGACCAGCGTGGATCCTACAGGCAGTTTCATCAGGAACCTCAAGGAAACAAAGGAAAGTTATGAAAATTCGCTGGCATGCCAGGATCTTCCATTCGAGTTGCTGGTAGAGAAACTCGATCCGGGGATAGACATGTCAAGAACGGCACTTTTTGATGTTCTCTTTCAATATGAGCCTGAATCGGATAATGACCCGGACGGGTTTTGTTTCGATGTACGCGAGATCGGGATCAATTACGGTCTGGGAAAATATGACCTCAACTTGCTGGTACGGGACAGCGACCAGCGTGGCAAGCTCTTTCTTACCTACAACAGCCTTTACTTTGAGGAGGTCTCCGCAATGGCGTTCCTGGAACATTTTTGTAATTTGGCAACTCAATTAATATGTGATCCCGACCGCGCGGTGATCGAGGGCGAAATAGCGGGCGAGAGAGAAAGGTTGCAGGTACTGGCTCAACTTGACAACACGTCGATACCTTTCGATCAGGATGAAACCATTGTCAGCCTATTTGAAAGACGGGTGATATTATCTCCCGGAAATACAGCCATTCGTTTCGGAAATGGAGCTGTTACCTATTTGGAACTGAACGGCAGGGCAAACAGGCTGGCCCGGTTCCTGCTTGCCCGAAGCACTATTGCCGCTGAAAGTCTGATAGCGATCATGCTGGACAGAGGCGAGTGGCAGATCGTAGCGATGCTCGCAGTCTGCAAATTGGGGGCGGCATATGTACCTATTGATACAAGCTATCCGCGGGAGAGAAAACAATTCATTCTCGACGATAGCGGCTGTATTCTTTGTATAGACAAACGTCTTATCGATGACTTTGTTCTTTATGGAAGTGATCTTGACAGGGACGATCTGCATATCCAGGTCCGGCCCGGCCAGGTCGCTTATGTGATCTATACATCCGGGTCCACCGGAACTCCCAAAGGCGTGTTGGTGGAACATCGGAATGTTGTAAGGCTTCTTACTCCGGCAAAAAACCCGTTTGTCTTCAATGAGCAGGACGTGTGGACCTTTTTTCATTCCTATTGTTTTGACTTTTCCGTATGGGAGATGTTCGGCGCATTGACTTCCGGTGCATGCCTTGTGATCGTATCGGCCGAGACCTCCAAAGATGCGTCGTTGCTGAAAGAGCTACTTGTTCGTGAAAAGGTAACGGTGCTGAATCAGACCCCTTCGGCTTTCATGAATCTTCAAAAAGTGACCGGTTCCGGGGATGATCTGCGGCTACGGTATCTCATTTTCGGCGGTGAAAAGTTAAAGCCCTTTTTGCTTGCCCGGTGGAGGAGAAGCTTTCCGCATACCAGGATCATCAATATGTATGGAATAACGGAAACATCCATTCACACGACATTTAAGGAGGTCACCGACTCCGATATTGAGTCGGGGACAAGTAACATTGGCGTACCGCTGCCCGCGGTCAGTTGCTTCGTCCTCGACGAGCAGATGCGGATACTGCCGCCCAATATTCCCGGTGAGCTTTATGTAGGAGGTGCGGGGGTCGCCCGCGGATACCTTAACCGGCCGGAGTTGACGCCAAAGAGATTTACCGGCAACCGATTTGGTCCCGGAATGCTTTACAGGTCGGGGGATAGGGTAAGGCTGCTCCGGAACGGGGAAATGGAATACCTCGAGCGGCTGGACGACCAGGTCAAGGTCAGGGGTTTCCGGATCGAGCTGGCGGAAGTGGAGTTTTCGCTTCTTAAACATGAAAGCATCAGTGATGCCGTTGTGATCCTGAGTGGAAATGGTGACAGGGACGCCGACCAGCTGCTTGCTTTTATCCGGGCTTCCGGAAAGCTGAACCTAAGCTCTTTGCGTGTATTCCTCAAAGCTTCGCTGCCCGATCACATGATACCGGACAAGTTTATCCTGGTAGGCGACATTCCCATCAATGAGAATGGGAAGATCGATAAACGATCGCTGCTGCAGGTACAAGGAGAGGTGCTTCGGGACGAGGTCCCCTTCAAGGACCCTTCCGACGAGATAGAGATCCGGCTTGCTGAGATCTGGAGGGAGGTACTCAGGATCGACAGGATAGGCGTCTGGGATGATTTCTTTTCGCTGGGCGGGCACAGTCTCAAAGCCTTCCAGGTCCTGATGCGCATCCAAACGGCATTCGATATCCGGATGCCCGTGCGGATCTTTTTTGAGCATCCAACTATCGAGAGCCTTGCGAAGCAGGTGAGCCTTTTTCAGTGGCAGAACGGTGCCAATACCGATAGGGTTGGAGACGTCGAAACATTTGTCATTTGAACTTATCCCAATTCAATATGTACGCTATATGGAACATCTTCTGAGGTATTTCGCGGATCTCGGGATCCGGATAAGAACAAAACCCGGGGATAGAGGCAATCTGGAGGTCTCTGCCGATACGGGAAAGGTTTCGCCTGAAATGCTGGACCTTGTGCGGCGCAATAAACAGGAGATCGCCCGGTACTTGCGGGATGTCGGCTCTTCCGGGCATTTCCGCATCGAACCGGCAGAACCGGAAAGCGACTATCCTTTATCTTCCGCTCAATTGAGGTTATGGGTGATCTGTCAGTTTGAAGAAGTGTCTATTGCTTATAACACTTCGCAGCTTACACGGTTGCCCGTCGATATGAATCTGCTTTGGCTTGATCTGGCCATTCGTTTTGTGGTAGACCGGCATGAGAGCCTTAGAACTGTATTCAGGGATGACGCGGGCAATGGGGTCCGGCAGATCATCCGGGATACCAGTGAACTGAACTTTTCGCCTGTCCATATTTATCTGGGGGAGGGGCAGGATGGCGCCGATGCCTTGTCTGCATTTGTGAACCGGGAGGTTTCCCGGCCGTTTGACCTTTACAAGGGTCCTCTTATCAGGGTTTTCTTTATCCGTGCCGGGGATGGGGTCAATTACTTTTTTTTCCTGATCCATCATATTATCTGCGATGGGTGGTCGAAGGAGATCCTGCAGCGGGAGGTGATGAAGTGTTACCGGTTACTGGAGAAGGGGGAGGGTGTGGTGTTGCCGGCGTTGCGGATCCAGTACCGGGATTATGCGGTATGGCAGCTTAAGCAGCTGGGGACGGAGGCGTATGAGGGTCACCGGGAATACTGGTTGAAACAGTTGGGGGGGCAGTTGCCGGTGCTGGAACTTGGAGTGGGGGTAGTCAGGCCGCCTATTCCAACCAATGCGGGATACAGGCTGTTTACCCAGCTGGATCCGGGTCTGACGGCGGGGTTGAAAGAAGTATGCGGCGCCCATGGTGCGACGTTGTTTATGGGTTTGTCGGCAGTATTGTATGGGTTATTGTACCGTTATAGCGGGCAGGAGGATCTTATTATTGGGACGCCTGTGGCGGGCCGGGAGCAGTCGGAGCTGGAGGAGCAGATTGGTTTTTATATCAATACGCTGGCCCTGCGGATGCGGGTGAGCGGGGCGGAGGGATTTGTGGCGTTATTGGGGCGGGTGCGGGAGGTCACGTTGTCGGGGTATGCGCACCAGTCCTATCCGTTTGACCGGTTGGTGGAGGAGTTGGGGGTTCGGGGGGAGGCGGGTCGTTCGCCGTTGTTCGATGTGGTGATCGCGCTGCAGAACCAGCAGGAGGCAGTTGTGGGTCAGCGGCCGATGGAGGCTTCGGGGGAGATCACGGGTTTGGGGTCGGTGGCGGTGAAGCTGGACCTGCATTTTAATTTTCAGGAGGTGGGAGGTGGATTGGAGTGGCGTGTGGAATACAACAGCAGTATCTATGATGAGGGGGTGATGCGCAGGTTGATGGGTCATTACCGGCAGTTGCTGTGGGCGGTGATCAATGATGGGGCCGTGCCGCTGGGGGAGGTGGATCTTTTGAGCAGGGGGGAACGGGAGGAGTTGCTGGAGCTGAGCCGTGGGCCGCAGCAGGATAACGGGGCCGAAGAGACGCTGGTGACGCTGGTTTCTTTGGGTGAGCGTCAGGGGGTGGCCCTTGTGAGCAGCCAGGGGGAGGCGTTGTCGTATGCGCAGCTGGAGGAGCGGTCCAACCGGCTGGCGTGCTACCTGCGGAGCCTTGGGGTGGGCAGGGGGATGCTGGTGCCGGTGCTGCTGGAACGTTCGGTGCAGGGGATCGTGTGCTGGCTGGCGATTGTGAAGGCTGGTGGCGTCTATGTGCCGGTGGATCCGTCGTATCCGCCGGAGCGGGTGAACTATATTTTAATGGATACGGGGAGCCGTTGGGTGGTGACCGATAGTTATTACCGGGAGGTGTGCGAAGGGTGTGAGGGGATACAGAAGGTGTACGTTGACCTGGAAGGGGCCCGGATCGATGCGCAGCCGGCGGAGTGTCCGCAGGTGGGGCTGAGGGGTTCGGACCTGGCCTATGTGATCTATACATCGGGGACGACGGGAGCGCCCAAGGGGGTGATGGTGTCGCACGGAGCAGTGGTGAACCTGCTGCGGTGGCATATTGGGGAGTATGGGATGGGAGCGGAGAGCCGGGTGACGGCGATGGCGGGGGTGGGTTTTGATGCGCATGGTCTGGAAGTGTGGTCGGCACTGGGTTGCGGGGCAGGCCTGTACCTGATCAGTGACGAGGTAAAGCTTCAGGGGGAGGCGCTGATGGCGGGCTATGTGCGTGACGGGATCACGCATGCCTTTGTGCCGCCGGCGCTGGTGAGGGGATTGGTGGAGGGGCAACAGCCATCGGGGCTGCGGCTGCGTCACATGCTCATTGGCGGGGACCGGCTGGGGAGCATGGAGGTGAGGGGGCTGGGGTACCGGTTATCGAATCAATACGGGCCGACGGAGACGACGGTGATGTCGAGTTATTATATGTTGGGGGAACAGGGGGGCGATCCGCCCATTGGCCGGCCGATCGCCAATACCCGGCTGTACGTGCTGGACAAAGCCGGTCAGTTGTTGCCGGCGGGGGTGAGTGGGGAGCTATATATTGGTGGGGCGGGGGTGTCGGCGGGCTACTGGGCAAAACCGGGGCTGACGGCCGAGCGGTTCGTGCCGGACGGTATTAGCGCAGAGGGCGGGCGGCTGTACCGGACGGGGGACGTGGTGCGGTGGCGGGCAGACGGGCAGTTGGAGTACCTGGGCCGGGCCGATGACCAGGTGAAGATCCGTGGTTACCGCATTGAGCCCGGAGAGATCGAGCGGAAGCTGGAAGGGGTGGCCGGGGTGCGTTCGGCGGTGGTGGTGGCGCGAAGTGGCCCGCAGGGGGAAGCGGTGCTGGTGGCCTATGTGGTATGCGAGGGGGGACAGACGACGCAGGGTCTTCGTCAGGCATTGGAGGGGCAGCTGCCGGGGTACATGGTTCCGGCATATTATATTGGGATGGATCGTTTTCCGTTGACGGCCAACGGGAAGGTGGATAAGCGGCAGCTGCCCTTTGGACAGGAGGTGGAGCTGTCCAGTGGTGTGCAGTATGTGGCGGGCCGGGAGCAGGGGGAGATCGTGCTGACGGAAGCGTGCCAGCAGGTCCTGGGCCGTGAGCGGGTAGGCATATACGATAATTTTTTCGATTTGGGAGGAGACTCGATCAAGGCGATCCTGCTGGTGAGCCAGGTCAAGCAGCGGGGGTATACGCTGAAGGTGGGGGATGTGCTGCGCTATCCGGTAGTGGAGGAGATGAGCCGTCAGTTGCGGCAGAGCGGTCAGCAGACCGAGCAGCAGGAGGTGGAAGGGGAGTTGCCGCTGACGCCGGTACAGCAGTGGCTGCTGGGGCAGCGTCAAGGGGAGCTGTCGCATTACAACCAGTCGGTGTTATTGCGCAGTGCCGAACGGCTGGAAGGGGAGTTGTTGCGTCGGTGTGTTTCGCGGTTGCTGCACCATCACGATGCGCTGCGGATGCAATACCGGAAGACCGAACAGGGGTGGCAGCAATACAATGGGCCCTATGAGCAGGACGGGTACGGTTGGCAGGAACATGATCTGCGGGCCATCGAAGACCCGCAGCAGCAGGAGCAGGAGGCGTCGAAGTGTTGTGAGTTGCTGCAGCGGGGGCTGGACCTGGAACAGGGCCGGCTGGTGCAGGTAGGATGGCTGCGGCTGTCGGGGGAAGACCGGGTGTTGTTGGTGATCCATCACCTGGTGACCGATGGGGTGAGCTGGCGCATTGTGCTGGAGGATCTTTCGCTGCTCTATGAGCAGGGCCGTGGAGGAGGTCAGGAGCAGCCCCTGCCGCTGAAGAGTGATTCGTTCCGGCGGTGGTCGCAGGGGCTGGAGCAGTATGTGAACAGTGGTGCGGTGGATGGGGAGATCGGCTACTGGCAGCAGGTGGAGCAGGGTGCGGGAGGGGGTTTGCGTCAGGACCGGGAGGGGGGCAGCAATACGATGAAAGACAGTCAGACGGTGGGCTTCCGGCTGAGCGAGGAGCAGACGGCGGCCTTGCAGGGGAGCATCCACCGGCTCTACAATACGGAGGTGCGTGATCTGCTGCTATCGGCACTGGGGATCAGTTTGTGGGAACAACTGGGAGCGGAGGGGGTGGTGGCAGGGATGGAAGGCCATGGACGGGAAGAAGTACTGGAGGGGGTCAACATCACCCGAACGGTGGGATGGTTCACGACGTTCTACCCGCTGTTGCTGCCGTTGCGCAGCGAACAGCAGAGTGATGTTGGCTATGTGGTAGCGGTGAAGGAAGGGCTTCGTCGTGTTCCCAACAAGGGCATGGGGTATGGGTTGCTTCGATATGGCCGTGCGCACAGTGCGCTTCGGGGGATAGGGACGGATGTGACCTTCAACTACCTGGGGGATTTTGGCGGGGGGTCATCGTACAGCCTGGGACAGGAGGGGGTTTTTGGATATAGCAGCGGCTACCGTGGGCAGGAACAGGGGGAAGGTTTTGAACGGGAGAGTCCGGTGTCGGTGTCGGCGTTGAGTGCCGGGGGGCGGTTACAGGTATCGGTGAGCTATAGCCGGGAGCAGTATGAGGAATCGACGATCCAGGGGCTGGCCGACCGGTACCGGGAGGTACTGCTGCGGCTGGTGGAGGAGTTGGGATCGGAGCCAGGCCGGAGCTATGTGACGCCGGGCGATCTGACCTATAAGGGACTGAGTGTTGGGGAGGTGTTTTCGCTCAATAGCCAGGGGCTGCTGCAGGATGTGTACGGGCTGTCGCCGATGCAGGAAGGGATGTATTATCATTGGCTGCTCGATCGTGGTGGCAGTGCCTATGTGGAGCAGGTATCCTACCGGTTGGAGGGGGCGCTGGACATGGGGGCGCTGCAGCGCAGTTATGCGGAGCTGGTCGGGGGCCATGGGGTACTGCGGACGAGCTTCAGCCATGAGTACGGTCAGGGCCCGTTGCAGCTGGTGTGGCGGGAAGTGGACAATGGGTTCCACTATGAGCAGTGGGGGGGTGGAGAAGGGGCCGAACAATGGGTGGAGCAGTACCGAGAGCAGGACCGTCGAAGGGGATTTGATCTGGGCCGGGGCTCGCAGATGCGTTTGAGCGTACTGGACCTTGGGGGTGAGTGTTATGAGTTCATCTGGAGCCATCATCATATTCTGATGGATGGCTGGTGCGGGGGGCTGTTGATCCGGGAGTTCTATTCCTTGTACGGGAAGCTGGTCAATGGATGGGAACCGGCAGTGGGCAGGGAGACGCCGTACAGCCGCTATATTGAGTGGCTGGGAAAGCAGGATGTGCAGGGGAGCCTTGGGTACTGGGGTGAGTACCTGTCGGGATATGGGGTTCAGTCCCCGGTGCCCTACCGGCTGGCGGGGGCAGTGAGGGGAGAGGGGCGATACGAGGGTTGTCAGCAGGAGGTTCAGCTGGACCGTCAGGAGTGGGAGCAGATCCGGCGGTGCTGCCGGGAGCTGGGGATAACGGAGAGTACGTATGTGCAGTCAGCCTGGGGGTATCTGCTGAGCCGATATAACAATACGCAGGATGTGGTATACGGGTGTGTGGTATCGGGGCGTCCCGGGGAGCTGGAAGGAGTGGGCAGCATGATCGGGCTGTTCATCAATACGATCCCGGTACGCATCAGCTATGCGGGAGGCACGACGGTGGCCGGGCTGTTGCAGCAGGTGCAGCATGGGTCGATCAGTGGGCTGGGTCATCACTATGTGCGGCTGTCGGAGGTACAGAGCAACAGCGAACTGGGCAGTGAGTTGTTCGACCATTTGTTCATCTACGAGAACTACCCGGTGACGGCGGTATTGTCGGAGGGTATTGGGGAGCGAGGGGGGCTGGAGCAACTTCGGGTGGCGTCCTCGCGGGTAGAAGAACAAACCAACTATGACTTCAATGTGGTGGTATCTGCGGGGCCGGGAGGCCTGCAGGTGCTGCTGCGCTATAATGGAACCTGCTACGATCATGCGGGCATGGCCAGGATCAGTGACCACCTGGGGCGGGTACTGCGGGCACTGCCTGGGGCACTGCACCAGCCTGTTGCCACGGTGCCTTATCTCTCGGCCGCCGAACGGGAGCTGCTGGTGGAGACCTTCAATGCTACCGCCGCCGACTATCCGCATGACAGGACGCTGGTGGGGTTGTTTGGGGAGCAGGTGCGCAAGCATCCGACGGCCATTGCGCTTCGATTCAGGGACCAGGCCTATAGTTTCCGGGAGATCGGCTCGCTCTCCGAGCGGCTGTCGGCATATCTGGCCAGCGAGCGGGGGGTTGTGCGCGGCGACCTGGTGGGGGTGTGCCTGGAGCGGAGCCAATGGATGATCATTTCCTTGCTGGCGGTGCTGCGGTGTGGAGCCGCCTATGTGCCGATAGACCCCGACTACCCGCAGGAACGGGTGGACTATATCCGGCTGGACAGTGGTTACCGGGTATGTATAGATGAGGGCTTGGTGAACGACTTCATAGCCGCTGGTCAGGACCATCAATGGACGGGATCCCGGATCGAGCCGTTGGAAGGCGATCTGGCCTATGTGCTCTATACCTCGGGTTCGACAGGCCGGCCAAAAGGCTGTATGCTGGAGCACAGGGGGGTTGTCAATCGCCTGGAATGGATGTGGCGTTATGGGGGCTTTACGCTGCAGGATGTCGTCCTGCAGAAGACGACCTATACTTTTGATGTATCGGTATGGGAGTTATTCCTGCCGTTGTGCTGGGGATGTGAGATGATCCTGTGCGAAAAAGAAGATATCTATTCCCCCGACCGGCTGATAGAGCTGATTGCCAGGCACCGGGTCAGTTGGATGCACTTTGTGCCCAGTATGCTCAATATCTTCATGGAGGGTGCCTTTGGCGGTGGCGACAAGGCGGAACTCTCCTCGCTGCGGATGGTAGTGACCAGCGGAGAGGCTTTGTCATTGAAGGCCGTACGGACCTGGTATCATTACGTGGATACGCCTATCCTGAACCTGTATGGTCCTACCGAAGCCTCGGTTGATGTCAGTTACTATAAAACCAGCCGGGAAGATACCAGCGTACCGATCGGCCGGCCGATCGCCAATACGCGGATGTATATCCTGGATGAACAAAGACAACCGGTTCCGGTAGGCATTGCCGGGGAGATCTGTATTGGAGGGGTGCAACTGGCCAGGGGATACTGGAACAAGGAGGAGCTGACGCGCGAAAGATTCGTAGCCGATCCATTCCGCGAAGGTGAGCGCATCTATCGGACGGGGGATCTGGGTCGTTGGACGGAGCAGGGGGAAATCGAGTTCATTGGGCGCAAGGACGACCAGGTCAAACTGCGGGGATACCGGATAGAGCCTGGCGAGATAGAGGAGACCCTGATGCGGCTGCCGGGGGTAAGGGAAGCGGTGGTGCTGGTCGGGGAAGGTGCCGATGGGGAGAAGGAATTGACAGGCTATGTCGTTTGTGCGTCTTCGGTGGATACTGAACGGCTGCGCAGAGAACTAAGAAAACAACTGCCGGCTTATATGGTTCCGTCATCGATAATCAAGATGACCGAAATGCCACTTAGTCAAAACGGGAAAGTCAATCGGAAGGTCCTGAGATCACTGTCTGCCGGGGACGATGTCGCCAGCGGCAGAAAGATGCTGCCGGTAACCCGGCTGGAAAAGAAACTGGCGGTCATCTGGAATGATGTTTTGAAAAAAGAGATTGATGATATAGATGCCGATTTCTTCCGGTTGGGAGGCCACAGCCTCAAATTGGTGCAATTGCTCAATCATGTTTACCGGGAATGGGGACTGAAAGTGAAGATAAGCGACTTCTTTAGCCAGACCAGCATCCGGCAACAGGCATCGTTGATCGCCGGTCGGGAGACCGGACAATATGCGGAGATCAGGGTCATCCCGGAAGGAAGCAGCTATCGTTTGTCGGCTGGACAGCGGCGTCTATGGATAATAAGCCAGGTCACAGAAACTTCCAGAGCGTACCATTTGTCGAGCAGGATCGAGCTTACTGGACGGCATTCCCATACCCACCTGGAAAAGGCGATCCTGGAGGTGATACGCAAACATGAGATACTGCGCACCGTCTTCCGAAAAAATGAACAAGGAGAGATACGGCAGGTGATATTGCCGGTGGAAAGCCTGCCATTCAACGTAGCATTCGATGATCACGGGTCCTCCCCGTCCGCAACTGACGCGTTCATTTCAGCAAAAGCAGCGGAATCGTTCTCCATGGAAGAAGGGCCGTTATTACGGGCGGGACTTATCCGGCTCAGTGACGATCGTTTCATTTTCCACTATACCATGCATCACATCATTAGTGACAGATGGTCAATGCAGATACTAAGCCGGGAAGTCATCTCTTGCTACCAGGCTTTGATGAGGGGGGAGACCCCGTCGCTGCTGCCGTTGCGCATTCAGTACAAAGATTTTGCCGCCTGGCAATCTGAACAGGCAAGCGCAGACCGGATGGCCGCTTGTCGTGAATACTGGCTGAATCGGATGGCGGCTCCGCTGCCCATCATGCAAATTTCTCACGACAAGGGTCGTCCGAAGAGAAAAACTTATAACGGATACGCGCTGGCAACGAGTCTGAGCGCGTCCGCTACGCAATCTTTAAACACCTGGTGTGCCGACCGCAACGGGAGCCTGTTCATGGGGGTGGTCACCAATCTTATAGCTCTATTCTACCGGTATTCCGGCGAAACCGATATTGTCATAGGGTTTCCGGTCGCCGGGCGTGATGACCAGGCGCTCGAGGATCAAATAGGATTTTATATAAATACACTGGCCTTGCGGACGAAGTTCAGCGGCGAAGACAGCTTTGAAACGCTGTACGAAAATATCCGCCGGTCAACGCTCGAAGCACTCGAGAACCAGGCGTATCCGTTTGACGAGCTTATCGACGATTTGCAACTAACGCAGGACCTCAGCCGCTCACCGTTATTTGACATATTTGTGAACTTCGAGAACGATCTCTCAGCAGGCGATAGCAGCGGGAGCCTCCCGATCGAAGGGATCGCGGACATTGGTCCGGTGCCGTGCAAGTTCGACCTTATATTCAATTTTATCGAGAAGAACGGCCATCTCAACCTCGAAGTCGAATACAATACCGACATCTTCAATGGCGCAACTGTCGCCCGGATGATCGGACATTTCAAGAATTTGCTGGCATCTTCGTTGAGCGCGCCACATGTGCCGATCCCTGCACTTGACTATCTCAGCGATAATGAGCGTTGGCAACTGACCACCGGGTTTAATGCTACCGAAAACCAGGTCCGGCAGCAAACGCTTATCCATCTGCTGGAGCAGCAAACGGAAAGATCGCCATGGGATACAGCCGTGGTCTATGGGTCGACGGATCTCACGTTCCGGGAACTGGAAGACCGGAGCAACCGGGCGGCCCGGTATCTCCGGCAGTGGGGTGTGAAACGGCGGATGCTTGTCCCGATATGCATGGATCCGTCGGCCGAAATGCTTGTCTGGTTGCTTGGCGTCGTGAAATGCGGCGGAGTATATGTTCCTGTAGACCCGCAATATCCCCCGGGCCGGATCGCTTACATGCTGAAGGATTGCGGGGCCCGATTGCTGATCACACACAGCCGGTTCAGGGAGAAAGCGGAAGAATGGACAGCGGCGGATAAACTTTACACGGATGAGGTGGGTAAGCAACTGGAACGGCAACCCGGCGGCAGGTTGGATGTGGAATTGAGTCCTGAAGACCTTGTCTACGTGATCTATACTTCCGGCTCAACAGGCAATCCGAAAGGGGTCGCTGTAACACATGGCAATTTGTATAATTATTTGCAATGGGTGAGATCCCGTTATCTTATTCCCCCTGTCAAGGGAAATTTCGGGCTGTTCACGTCCCTTTCCTTCGATCTTACCGTGACCAGCCTTTTCGGGCCGCTGGTAGCGGGAGGCTGTCTCCATATCTATCCAGCCGGAATGCCGGTACACGAAATACTACGGGCGTACTTTTCAAATGATACGGGACTGGATATCATCAAACTGACCCCGGCGCACATTCAATTGCTTCATTCGTTGAATATAACGGCTACGGCTATCAAACGGGTAATAGTGGGCGGCGATGAGCTTTTGCAGGAGCATATCATGACGATAAAACGGATCGACAGTTCGATCGAAGTGATCAATGAATATGGCCCGACGGAGACCACCGTCGGCTGTACGACGGCGGTCGTCGATGAATCGACAGACGTTATTTCGATCGGCAAACCGATAGATAATACCTGCATATATATACTTGACGCCGCTTTGGCTCCGGTTCCCGTAGGTGTACCGGGCGAGATCTTCATTGGCGGCGCCCAGGTGGCCGCCGGATATTTTGGCAATGAGGCGCTTACTCAAAGCAGATTCATCGACGATCCATTCCGTCCCGGGCAAAAGATCTACCGTTCGGGGGATACCGGCAGGTGGTTGGAGGATGGGAATATTGTCTATGGGGGCCGGCAGGATGACCAGGTTAAGATCAACGGTTATCGGATAGAGCTCGCGGAGATCGAGCTTGCGATAAGAAGTCATCCGGCCATCAGGGAGTCCGTTGTCATCGCCCGGAAGAACATGTCGGGAGGCAGGGACCTGACCGGCTTCTATATCGCTGCCGGGGACCTGTCCCCCGCAGAACTTCAGGGTTATCTGCCGGACCGGTTACCTTTTTATATGGTACCGCAGCAATTGATCCAACTGTCGGAGATCCCTTTGACCCAAAATGGCAAGATCGACAGGAAGAAACTGGCGGGAATGGCAGGAGAGGATGCAGTCACGGAGCCGGAATTCATAACGCCTGTAAGCCTCCAGGAGAAAAACGTGGCTGCTATCTGGAAGGAAGTGTTGAAACTGGACATCGATCTAAGTCTGAACGCACATTTGTTCCGGCTTGGGGGAAACAGTATTACAGCCCTGCAGATCCTTTCAAGGATTTACAAGGACTACGGCATCATGCTGAGCGTGGACAAGGTCTTTCAAGATCCTACAGTGGCCGGCATGGCTGCCCAGATCGAGGCGGCGAAATGGGGCAACGTACAGGCTTCCGGGCATCGGGCAAATGAGTATGTAGCTATCAAGGTCTGACAATCCATCACAAGTTAAACATATGGAAAAACAACTGCTTACCGGAGAGGGTCCGGTGGTCGAAAGACTCTTTTCAGGAAACGAAATGCCTTTGTTAATAAGTTCCGGTAAAGGCGCCAACAGCCTCTCAGCATGGATCGCCGCAAACAAGCAGCAATTTGAAGATGGGCTTACCCATCATGGTGGAATTTTGTTCCGGGGATTCGGCATCGATACGGTAGAGTCGTTCAACCATGTTATGAAGTGTTTTCAATCGGAGCCGATACCCTATATGTTCAGGTCATCACCCAGGGAGGAGCTGGCGGCTTCGGCGAAGAACATTTACCGGTCTACTTCGTATCCGCAGGAACGCAGCATCAATATGCACAATGAATCTTCTTATAGCAGAATATGGGGGATGAAGATCGTATTCTGCTCCATACAGCCGGCAGAACAGGGAGGTGAAACACCCCTGGCGGACTCCCGGAATGTGTTAAAGGATATCGATGGGGTGCTGGTTGAAAAATTCCGGCAAAAGGGGGTCAAATATCGAAGAAACCTTCTACCCAACCTTGGAATGCCCTGGCAGGAAGTTTTTCAAACCGGTGACAAGGCCGTCGTGCAGGAGGTTTGTCTCAAGTACGCCATCACATACGAATTCCGGAACCAGGATCACCTGATCATTGAATGGACGAAACCCGCCGTATACAGGCATCCTGTTTCCGGCGAGGAGACCTGGTTCAATCACATCATGTTCTTTAATAAATTCTCCCGGTATGCGGAATTGGGGTTGAGTGAAGATGACATGCTTCCGGACGACTATCTTGTATCCGATACGTTCTTTGGCGACGGCACAGTTATATCCTTTGCGGAATATACCGAAATATGCAACGCATACCGCAAGAACATCGTTTCTTTTCCCTGGCAGCGTGGGGACGTTCTGTTCCTGGACAATATGCTCACTGCCCATGGCCGTTATCCTTACAAGGGGGAAAGGACCATCGCAACCGCGATCATCGAGCCTGCGTCCGACGAATTTTTCTCACCAATTATTCTTAAATAAAATTGATTTTTATGAATATGCAAAAATTCCTCGAAGACTTGAGGGAAAACGATATCCATCTGGCAGTTGACGGCAACGGTGATCTTGACGTGAAAGCGCCAAAAACGGGGTTGGACCAGTCGATCATCGATGAGATCAGAAGTCACAAGACGGAGCTGGTGGATTATCTTTCCAAGGCTTCGCTGATGGTGGAGATGGGAAAGGGGATCCCGGTCGCGCCCCCGTCGGACTCTTATCCATTGTCTTCTTCCCAGATGCGGCTATGGGTATTGGATAGGGTTTTCGATGGTTG
>Ga0302310_10002490_pt1 | contig 14713 bp, 6 predicted proteins | sample III_Palsa_N1_2_FD_200451 | JGI IMG/M metagenome (GOLD analysis project Ga0302310, IMG submission 200451) | Peat permafrost microbial communities from Stordalen Mire near Abisko, Sweden - III_Palsa_N1_2 | ecosystem: Environmental > Terrestrial > Soil > Palsa > Peat permafrost | place: Sweden...
TGGTTTTTATGGCGTGGCCTGGGTTGTCTTTAATGTCCAGCTTGCGCCGCAGCCGGCTGACGAGCATGTCGAGGCTGCGGTCAAGCGGGTGGAAGGGACGCTGCGAGAGGCGGTCGGAAAGATGCTCGCGAGCAAGAACGACACCCGGAGATTCGAGCAGAGCTTCCAACAGGGCAAACTCCGTTTCGGTGAGCTGCAGCGAGCTTCCGCGGTATTGGGCGCTGCGCGTGGAGACATCCAGATCGAAGCCGTGCACGGAGAGTCTGCGGTCGGTGGTGTCGGTGGGCGCGTCGACGGCAGGTTGGGCGCGGCGGCGCAGAATGGCCCTGATGCGGGCCACGAGTTCGCGAGGGTTGAAGGGCTTGGGCAGATAATCATCGGCCCCGATCTCCAGGCCGGTGACGCGGTCGTCGACCTCGCTGCGCGCGGTGAGCAGAAGGACGCTGACGTCGGAGACCGAGCGCAGCCGGCGCAACACGTCGAAGCCATCGATGCCTGGCAGCATGACGTCGAGCAGAATCATGTCGAACTGGCCGGTGCGGGCCTCTTCCAGGCCCTGCAAGCCATGGTGACTCATATCGAGTTTCATGTCGTGGAGGGCGAAGTACTCCTTAAGCATGGAACAGAGAGAGATGTCGTCGTCGATGATCAGAACGGATTCCATACAGCTCCTAGGGGGCATTCACCATGGTGCGGCGCGGGCTTGAAGTCTGCCTTGTCGGACCTGGTGAAACGACGTGGCCATGTTGCAAAGGCTTCAGTTGCTCGATGCGACGGCAGGACTCTCCGCCGGCAATAGGTGCGAATCGAAGAAGGCTTCACTGCGGCGCCAGGCGTCTTCGAGGACGTAGCTGCGTCTGAACCAGTGAGGCTCGCCGGGATAGATCATCAGGTCAAACGGCTTATGCAATTTTTCCAGGGTGTCGACTACCTTCAGTGTCTCCCAAAAAGGCACGTTAATGTCGGCGGTTCCTTGCAAAATCAGCAGCGGGCGGGCGAGTTTGTCGAGATGGCGCACGGGCGAGGAGCGATCCCAACCCTCCGGGTTTGAAGACGGATTGCCGCCGAGACGGCTGGATACGCCAACGTTGTAGGTGTACCAGTCGCCGACGCCGGCGACGTCGATGGCGCAGTTGAACAGGTTGGGGTCTACGACGAGCGATTGCAGAACCATGTAGCCGCCGTAACTGAGGCCCCAGACGCCGATGCGGTCGCCGTCCACGTAGGGCAGAGTTTTGAGATAGTCTGCGCCGCCGTTGACGTCGCCTGTCTCGGACCCACCGGCATCGCCGTAGGAACCGGTGGCCCAGTCGCGGCTGTAGCCGGAGTTGCCGCGATAGTCGACGGTGAGGATGACATAGCCTTGTTGCGCGAAGTACTGGTCCATCGCATAGTACATTCGCCACGAACCGGGCTGCCATCCGAGATAGTTCTGTCCATCCCCCGATCCGTGAACCCAGATGATAGCTGGGTGCTTTTTGGTGAGGTCTAGATTTTTGTTTACCCACAGGGTTGCGGGCACAGGCTTTTTGTCCGCGCGGCTGGGGTAGTAAAGGGGCTTCGGGGGGGTGAGATCGGAGGTGAGGATCTCGGGGGGCATAGAGTTGGTGAGCCGCGTAATGGAAGCGTTTGCGTGAGTGGGTGCGGCAAAGACTTCAAGCGGGTGTTCCGGGCTCGACCGGGTGAAGGCGATCATGGAACCATCGGGCGAGAAGACGGGATCGAGGCTGACGCCGGGATCTTTGACCACGGTTTCGACCTTGGCGGTCGCGACGTCGGCGATGCTGATGTAGCGCGACATTTCGTCGCCGTCTTCGCTGTTCGAATACGCGACGCGCTTGCTGTCGGCGGACCACGCGGGGAAGCCGTCGATCTTCTTGCCGAAGCTGAGTTGCCTGGCCTGCGACTCGGAGGTGGCGTCGGTTGGGATTGCATAAACCAGGGGCCATCCGGTGCGATCACAGATGAAGGCGACCCATTTGCCGTCGGGCGAGACGACGGTGCGGGGACTATTCGAGGGCGACCACCAGGCTGGGTCGTAGTCCTTCCAGATGGTGTGCGATTCGCCGGAGAGACTCGTGATCTTGATCTCGCGAGTCTTGCGGTCCGCGGAGAAGACCTGCTGCAGGATGGCCGTGCCGGTAGGGAGGGTGACCCACTGAACCCCGCCGCCGGCTGCGGCGCTTCCACGGCCGCCGCCACCGCCGCCGGCCAAGGTGACCTCTTCCCCTCCGTAGATTGACATGAGGCCGGTGAAGCCACCAACGTTGGTTGCGCGATAGACGCGGACGCGGTCGCCATTGAAGGGGATGTTTGCGGCGACGTCCTCACTTTGACCCGCACTGTAGAAGACATGCAGATCGTCCGGCGATACGGAGAGACTGCCAACGCGAAGCTCGGGGGCGAGGTGCGAGATCTGGCGCGCGGTTCTTGCATCGAGCGTGTTCACCCAGATCTGACCCTTTTGCGCGTAGAGTATCTGCTTCCGGTCGTGCAGCAGGGTGAAGACGGCGACACCCTCGAAGCCCGCCATCCGCATGGGTTTGCGCGTTGTCGTGGAGACGGTGTAGAGATTGCCATCCTTGGTGAAGATGACCTGGTCGGAGGTGACCCATTCGAAGCGGCCAATGTCGGAGCGCAGCGTGTCAGGATTTACCGGGAAATCCGTGAGCGCGATCGGCGGCGAGCCGGGCTGCACGGTGTAGATGTCCTGCTTGCCGGCCGCGTCCCAGAGGAAGGCGACGGTCTTGCCGTCCGGCGACCACGCCTGGTCGGTGGGATACTTGATCTGCGCGATGCGATCGATGGTGATGCTGCCGCGTGGGGTAGCTGCGCTAAGCTGCGCAGGCCGGCTAAGCAGTGCGATGGAAGCCGTGACGATCATCAGAAGCTTGGCGGAGTTCATAGGTCCCTCTTCAGACTTGCGATTTGCGTCTGCTACGAACCAGCGTACGGGGCATCGATCGTACCTAAGCGAAGGGCGGATGAAGCTTGTGGAAGTCGGTAGCCTGCTGATAGGCGTGCGCGAAGGCGCATGTTTCGGCGTCTTTGTAGAGGCCGCCGAGGAATGTGAGGCTGAGGGGAGTGTTGGGGCCACCGTTGAGGTTGCCTCCACTGCCCGCCGCGCCGGCTCCTGCACCGGCTGCCGCCGCAGAGGCCGCGCCGCCGCCGAAACCCGACGCGGGTGGTGCATCTGCACCACGAAGGCCGTTGGGGACGATGACGGCCGGATGCCCGGTCAGGTTGGTCACGGTCACCTGGTTGCTAGGGCCACTGGTCGGAGTGACAATCAGGTCCACCTGGTCGAACACCTTCGCGAACGCTCGGATGGCGAGGGTGCGTGCGCGCATCGTCTGGATATATTCGACGGCCGGGTAGAAGCGCTCCGTGCGGAAGGCGTTGGGCCATGTACTCTGGCTACGCTCGGCAAGCAGCTTGTCTCGACCGCTCTCGGTCAGGTCCACGAAGGCGGCAGCGCCCTCGATCGTGTAGATGCTGCGCATGGCATCGTAGGGGAACTTTGGAATCTCGACTGGGATCAACGAAACGCCCATCTTCTTGAGAACGTCCAATGCGGCCAGATCGAACTTGCGATCATACTCGTGGCTGGTGCGCTGCGCTGGTTCAGACGCTCTTCTGCGCTCGTAACCAGCCTTCTCCTCCGGCGTAGCATCGGCAGCGCGGGGCGTGGGCTCCCAAGGCTTCTCGAAGTCGTCCTTCAAATATCCGATGCGCAACTTCTTCCAGTCGAAGTCCGCGTTCCACTGGAACCATGCATTCTGGCAAGCTTTGTCTTCGCCGTCCGGGCCCCAGATCGCCTGCATCACGAGAGCGCAGTCTTCGACGGAGCGGCAGATAGGGCCGAGTTTGTCCATGGTCCAACTGAGCGTCATCGCGCCGGTGCGTGGGACGAAGCCAAACGTTGGGCGGAAGCCTGTGACGCCGCACTTGGTTGAGGGACTGGAGATGGAGCCACCGGTTTCCGATCCGATAGAAAAGGCGACGCAGCCAGCGGAAGTTGCCGACGCCGGGCCTGCCGACGAGCCGCTTGATCCCTGCTCGGTATTCCACGGGTTACGAGTCTGGCCGCCGAACCATTTGTCGCCCAGTGCCAGCGCGCCAAGAGTGAGTTTCGCAATCAGCACCGCTCCCGACTCGTCCAGCCGCTTCACTACCGTCGCGTCGTAGTCGAGCATCTGATCTTCAAATCCGCCGGCACCCCAAGTCGTGGGATATCCCTTGACCGCCAGCAAGTCCTTGCCGCCCCATGGAAGACCGTGGAGGATGCTGCGATACTTGCCTGCCGCAATCTCCTTGTCCGCCTCTTTCGCCTGCGCCAGCGCACGATCTTCCGTAATCGTGATGACGAAGTGTAGTTGCGGCGAGTACCTCTTCAAGCGCGCGATATACATCTCAGTCAGCGCCAGCGAAGAGACCTTCTTGCGCCGAACTAACTCGCCCAGCTCGCGGACGGTACAGAAGGCCAGCGCATTCAGGTCGCTCGGCACTTCCTTGCCGGCAATTGCCGGCGCAGGGCTGATGTGGAGGGGCTTGCGCAGGTCGATGCCTGCGGGCGGAGGCGTGGGTTTTTGACCGGGCGGGAGGGGATCGAAGACGATCGCGGGGGGAATGGAGTTCGGCATCTTCAGCGCACTGACTTGCGCGAATGCCTTGAGGTTGCCGTTCAGCGTGGCCAGCATCACTGCTTTCTGGTCCGGCGCTATGGGGACACCAGCGATCGCTGCGGCGTCGTCGATCATGGCTGCGGTGACGTGTTGGTCGGCTGCCTCGGCGGCGATGGAGAAGAGAACGCCCGGCAGGAGCGTCGATGCAAAGCCAAGCTTGCCACACGTATTGAGAAAATCGCGACGATCCAGAGACATGGTCACCTCGTAGCTGAGCGGTTTGCGATCGAGATCCAAACGAGCATGTTGTCAGGCGTCATCAGGCCAATTGCGGATGAAGCTTGAGAAAGCCGGCGGCCTGTTGGTATGCATGTGCGAAGGCGCAAGTTTCGGCATCCTTGAAAAGAGCGCCGAGGAACGTAATGCTGACGGGCGTATCGGGACCTCCTCCCTGATTGCCGGCGCCTCCGCCACCACCCGGACCCGCGAAGGCCGGGGTGGCAGGCGCGTCTTTTCCGCGAATTCCGTTGGGGACGATGACGGCGAGATGGCCCGTCTGGTTGGTGACGGAGACCTGGTTGCTGGGGCCTGAGGTCGGCGTGACGATGACGTCGACCTGGTCAAAGAGCTTGGCGAAGGCGCGTATGGCGAGCTCGCGGACGCGCATGGTCTGGATATATTCGACCGCTGGATAGAGGCGGGCGGCGCGCCAGGTGTTCGGCCAGGAACTGCCGCTGGCATCGGAAAGCAGCTGGTCACGGCCAGTGAGTGTGAGCGAGTCGAAGGCGGCGGCAGCCTCGGCGTTGATGATGCCGCGCATGGCATCGTAGGGGAAGTCGGGGAAGGCGACCGGGATTAGTTGCACACCCATTTTGTTCCTCAACACTTCGAGTGCTGCCAGATCGAACTTGCGGTCGTACTCCCGGGCGGCCAGGATTGCCGGTTCGCCGGCCTTACGGCGTTCGTAGGCTTGCTTCTCTTCCGGCGTTGCATCGTCTGCAAGGGACGGCGCGGGTTGAATCCAGGGCTTCTCGAAGTCGTCTTTCAGGTAACCGATACGCAGCTTCTTCCAGTCGTACTCCGCGTTCCACTGGAACCACGCGTCTTTGCAGCATTCGTCCTGGCCGTCGGGACCCCAGATGGCCTGCATGACCAACGCGCAGTCTTCGACGGAGCGACAGAGGGGACCGAGTTTGTCGAGCGTCCACGCAAGGGTCATGGCGCCGGTCCGCGGAACGAAGCCGAAGGTCGGGCGGAGGCCGGAGACGCCACAGCGTGTCGACGGCCCCGAGATCGACCCGGTGGTCTCGGAGCCGATGGCGAAGCCCACACATCCCGCCGAAGTGGCGGAGCCGGGGCCGGCCGAGGAGCCGCTGGAACCCTGCTCAGGATTCCACGGATTGCGCGTTTGACGGTTGCCAAACCACTTGTCTCCCTGTGCGAGTGATCCCAGGGAAAGTTTTGCGATCAGCACCGCACCGGCGGCATCGAGCCGCTTTACAACCTCGGCATCCTCGTCGAAGGTTTGGTTTTCGAAGCCGCCCGCGCCCCACGTGGTTGGGTAGCCTTTGACGGCGAGCAGATCCTTGCCTCCCCAGGGAATGCCGTGCAGGACACCGCGATATTTGCCGGCGGCGATCTCCTTGTCGGCTGCCTTGGCGTGTGCGAGCGCGCGCTCCTCAGTAATCGTAACGACAAAATGTAACAGCGGATCGTACTTTTTTAAGCGCGCGATGTACATCTGCGTGAGGTCGAGCGAAGAGACTTTTTTGCGGCGCAGCAGTTCGCCCAATTCGCGAACTGTGCAGAAGGCGAGGTCGTTGAGGTCCTTGGGGACCTCGCGGTTGGCGAACGCATTGGCGGGGCTGATGCTCAACGGGGTGCGATGATTGGCGCCCGGCGGGGGCGGAGTGGGCTTCTGTCCGGGAGGCATGGGGTCGAAGATGAATGCCGGGGGAACGGAGTTCGGTATATCCAGGGCACGCAGGTCGTCGAAGCTCTTGCGATTGGAGTTGAGGATCGACAGCATCGCCGCGATCTGATCCGGCGCGACCGGAACACCCGCGATCACCGCGGCCTCGGTGACCATCTCCGAGGTGATGCGCTTGTCCTCAGCCTTGGTGGCGGCGGCGTAGAGGACGCCCGGCAGAAGTGTTGAAGCAAAGCCAAACTGGCTGCATACGGTGAGAAATCTGCGGCGATCGAGAGACATCTTGACCTCCGGAGCGCAAGCCCCTGTGGTTGGTACGCGGTCGACGGAATATCCGAATTCTACTTTCTTCTTTGCGTGCTACTGCCCGACGGACGTGCTTGCCGGCAGCGGCTGGATTGACGGAGGATCGGCTTCGGCCGACTTCAATGGAACGGTGGGCGCCACAAGGTGCTGATAGAAAAACGTGTCACTGCGCCGCCATGCGTCTCGCAGGACAAAGGCGCGGCGGAAGAAGTGGATCTCGCCGGGATAAAAGGCCATGTCGAAAGGCTTGCCCAGTTTCTCGAGCCGGTCGACGACCTTCAGCGTCTCCCACAGCGGGACGTTGGTGTCGTTGGTGCCCTGGAGGATCATCAGCGGCCGCTCGATCTGGTCGAGGTGGTCGACGGGTGCGGATCGATTGTAGAACTCGGGATCGGTGATGGGCGTAGAGCCGAGGCGACCGAGGATGGTGCCTCCCGTTGTCCATGTGGCCCAGTCGCCCACGCCGGCTACGTCAATCGCACAAGCGTAGAGCTTGGGGGCCCTGATGATGGACTGGAGCGTCATGAAGCCTCCATAGCTGAGACCCCAGATGCCGATGCGATCCGGATCGACGTAGCTTAGGGTCTTGAGGTAGTCGGCGCCGCCGTTGACGTCGTCGGTCTCGCCGCCGCCGAGATCGTGAAACGCACCGGTCGTCCATTCGCGGCTGAAGCCGGAGCTGCCGCGATAGTCGGGCGTGAGGACGACGTAACCCTGCTGGGCGAAGTACTGGCTGATGGCGTAGTACATGCGGTACGAGCCTGGATGCCACGCGAGATAGTTCTGGTCGGCGCCCGAGCCATGAATCCAGATGATGGCGGGATGCTTCTTTGTCTTGTCGAGGTCCTTACCCACCATGAGCGTTGCGGGGACCGGCTTGCCATCCTTGCGGCTGGGATAGTGAACCGCGACAGGGGCAGTGAGGTCGGCTGGATTGAGACCTTCAGGCAGCGAGTCTGTGAGGCGCACCGGGGTTGAGCCTCCGGCGATGTTGACCGTGTAGACCTCTTGCGGATGCTCGACCGCGGAACGCAGATAGGCGAGCTTCGCGCCATCCGATGAGAAGACAGCTTCGCGGTTCACTCCGCGTGCTGTTACCACGGGCAGAACCTTGCCCGAAGCGACATCGACGACGGAAAGAAAGCGCTCCTGCTGATTGCCTACGTCGCTGTGAGCATAGACGATGCTCTTGCTGTCGGGCGACCAGTTCGCGTAGCCGTCGCCGAAGTCACCCTTACTGAGTTGACGGGCCTGCGATTCGGAGGTGGCGTCGGACGGAGTGACGTAGAGATGGGCCCAGCCGGTGCGGTCGCTGATGAAGGCGATCATCTTGCCATCGGGAGAAGTTATGGTGCGTGGACCATCGGCGAGCGAGATCCACAACGGGTCGTAGTCCTTCCAGACGGTGCGGGTCTCGCCTGTGACACTGGTGACCTCGATCTGCCTGTTCTTGCGATCGCCTGAGTACTCTTCGTGCACGAGGGCTGGGCCAGTGACCCATTGGAACCCGGCTGCACCGCCTCCGTAGGCTCCGCCGCTGCTTGGAATCATCACTGGATCGCCGTAGAAGACGGAGACGATTCCGATCCTGGTTCCCCAGGTCCGAGTGCGCGTGACCTGCATGCGATCGCCGTTGTAGGGCATCGGTTCCGGTGTATCGGAGGAGAAGGTGGCGCTGAAGGCGACGTACTGATCGTCCGGAGAAAATGTTGGAGCTGCGAGGCGCGAGCCATCGCTGATGCGCGTGAGTTGACGCTGGGTTTTGCCGGCGAGCGACCCTACCCATACCTCGCCCGCTTTGATGTACGCGATCTGGGTGAGGTCACGCGAGAGAGAGAAGCTCATCACTCCCTGAAAGTCAGGAACACGCGCAGGCTTGCGGGTTGTGGTCGAAACGCTCCACAGCGCGCCATCTTTTGCGAAGAGGATTTCGTCGGCAGATAGCCACTCGAAGTGGCCGATGTTGGAGGTGTAGATCTCCGGGTCGACCGGGAAGTTTGTCAGCGCTACAGGCGCGCTTCCGGGTTGAGCCATGAAGAGGTCTTGCTTGCCTGCGGCGTCCCAAAGGAAAGCGACCGTCTTGCTGTCGGGCGACCAGGCTTGTTCAGTGGGGTACTTGATGTCGGAGATACGGTCGATGGTAATGCTTCCGCGGGGAGGTTCCTGAGCCGTTACTCGCACTTGGTTTGAAATGGCGAGAGACACCATTATGCCGAGGGCGAGCGTTCGCATCTTCATCGTCAATCTCCGGGCGCGTCGAGGTCACGCGGTACCGTTCTCTGCCAGGGAAAAAGGAGACGGCCTGGCGTGAGTCCAGGCCGTCCAAGGAGTTAGAAGCTGAACTTGACGTTGAACCGCGCGACGAACGGTCCAAGGAAGTTGCTGGGGCGGGTGAAGGTAGTGGTGTTGTTCACCCCGTTCAACTGAGCCTCGGTTGCGGTCTCGGTGGTGATCGCGTGTGAGTTGAAGAGGTTGAACAGGTCGCAATCCGTCTCCACGCTGTAGCGCTCATGGAAGGGTGTGACCTTGGAGAGCCTGAGGTTGGTGTCGTTTACCGACGGGTAACGAAGACCCCCGTTGGGTGTCAGGTCGACAGTCTCAGAGATTTGACCGGGACCGAGACCAGAGAAGGAGTTGGTCGGCACGATGGGGAAGCCCGTCTCGTGCTGATAGTTGACTGAGGTCTGAACGCCCCAGCCGATTCTGTAGGTGCCATCGGCCCGGATGACGAACTCGGAGTCCTGGTCAATCGCGCCGTAGCGGTTAATGTTGAGGTTCGGGTCATTGAAGTCGCCGGAGGTCTGGACTCCGTGGTCCTTCTGCATGGTGAGCCCACCCTGCGCCGACCAGCGCCCGGTCAGGCGGCGCGTGACCGTGAACTCGAGGCCGTTGTTTTGGTTGGCCCAAGAGTTGTTCGTGGTCTCCGTCCAGCCGCAGCCATTGTCGGTAGGGGTCTTAACCAGGGTGGTGGGGTTGGTGTAGAGGTTATTTGCGCCCGCCGCACAGGAACCCATTGCATCTCCAGTCAAGGCGTAAAGCGTCATCGGGGCGCCGGTGAGCGGATTGATGATCGGGTTGCCCTTGTTCGAGCCGCTGAGGTAAACCGTGGTCGGGGCGTAATCGGCGGCGGGAGCATTGACGTTGGCCGTCGTTTGGATGTTCTTGTTGGTGCGGTAGTAGTAGGCCACACCGATCGAAGTGTTATGCAGAATGGTTCGCTGGTAGCCTACGTTGTAGGCGATGGAGTAGGGGCGTTTCAGGTTTGGATCGATATAACCTGCAGCGCCTCCAGTTGTGCTCAGATAGCCGCCTGCGCAACCAACGCCGCACGTGGTAGAGCCCGATGCAGCCGCTCCTGTGAATGTCCCGCCAGGCAGACAGCCGGTGGGGTTCGTCGAACCGCACGCGGGTGCAAACTGCGTGTAATCCGGAGTACAGGAGTTGATGGCACCGGGAGTACAGAAGCCGGCCGCAGTTCCTCCGTTGAGAAAGCTGCCGTTCCAACCGTAGGTGAGGTAGCCGGTACTGTTGGGGTTGGCCGAGTCTGCAAGGCTGGTGCCGACGTTATTGGTGAACATATTGAAGCCAGCCCGGATGACCTGATTGCCCTGGCCGGTAGGATCGTACGAGACGCTGATACGTGGGACCACATTATTGTAGGAATCGACCTGGGAGAAATTGGTGATGGGGCCGAGCAATGTCCGGCTTGTTCCCGTCGCCGGGTTGAGTGAGGAGTAGTAGCTCTGCCATTGCGAAATGCAGCGGTTGGGGAAGAGCGAGGCGAATACTCCGGATACGGCCGGGTTGCACTGTTGCGGGACGTAGGCGAAGCTCGCGTCGTACCGCATGCCCAAGTTGAGAGTGACGTGACGATTGATCGTCCAGGCATCCTGAACGAAGAACGCGTACATATGGTCGCCGGTACTGTAGCGCAGGGGTCCGTTCTCAATTCTTACCTGGCTCGATGTCGTATCGGGAATCGCGCTACTGGCGTAAAGCTCAAGAATCTCCTGGTTGTAAGTGTAGGTTTGAAGTCTACGGCCGAGCGCAAAATCGAACCCGGCTTTGAAGTTGTGCGAGCCATGCCAGCCGCCTTTGAAGAAGGATGCGGTCTCGGTGCCGCGCCCAAGTTGCTCTTTATCGACGTAGTTTTCCTGCCCTGCATACTTCAACGTGGACAGAGCGGTATCCGCGGCAGAGATGGTTGCCGAGGCAACAGTCTGCTCGTAGCGCAGTGGGAAGATGACCTGCATGAATCCACCGCGGCTGTCGAAGGTGAGGTGCGGGGTGGGCGTGAAGGTCTCCTGCGCCTGCACGATGTAGGCCGGCTCAATCTGTCGTTGGGCAGCGTCCTGGTCGACGTAATTGTAAGTGAGGCGCCGATAGAAGCGGTTGATGTATTGCCAGTGCCAGATCGCGTTGAAGACGTTTTTCGATCCCAACTGGAAGTCGTTGCGGAGGGTGGTGTTTTCCTGATGGTTGACATCCGTTCCGAAGCCGTAGAGGCCCGGGTTCGTTGTCGGAGGAGGCGCGCCGGTGGTGGGGCTGGGGAGGGGGCTGGCGCGCAACTGCTGCTTCAATTGATACGCGCGGTACGCCCCGAAGATCCACCAGCGATCTTTGAGGACGGGACCGCCGATGTCAACCGCGGAGTCGTAGGCGCGAATGAAAGGCGATCCGGCATTTAGAACGGGTTGCGTGGCTGCTCCGCTAACCAGGGGTTGCCAAATGGTGGCTGGAAGCTGCCGCTGGGTTTTGTCGTCCTCGTAGTTGAACAGCAGAAAGCCGTGGAGCGCGTTAGAACCCTGGCGGGTGATCATGTTCAGATAGGCTCCGCCGGTGGGCACCTCAGGCGGAGCTGCGTCAGTGACAATCTGCGCCTCCGAGAAGGTGTAGGGGTCGACATAGAAGTCGGTGGAGGTACCGCTGGTGGCCTCAAGGGGCAGGCCATTGAACACGTAGGTCTGCTCGGTGGTCTTGCTGCCGTGGACCGATTCTGAAGATTGCTGATAGCTGTTATTTCCGCCCACGTCGAAGGTGCTAGTGGTGACGCCGGGGGTTTGCGCAAGCATCGACCAGGGGTCGTCGCCATAGGGAGTATTCGCCAGGAGGGTCGAGTCGAAGGTGGTGGGCTGGGTGCTGCTGGTGACGTCGACGACTGGGGTATCGTTGCCGGTGACGGTGACGGTCTGACTCGTATCGCCAAGCGCGAGGCCGATGTTAACCGTAGCTGTGAAGACGATCTTATCTTCCTCGAAGCTCTTGAAGCCAGGCAAGCTGCAGGTGATCTGATATGTGCCAGGAGGCAGTTGATTGACCAGATAGACGCCGCCGGCAACGGACTTCTGCGTCTTCGGAGTCAGCAGCGCCGGGCTTGTAACCGTCACGACAGCTCCGGTAATCACGGCGCCCTGGGGATCCAGGACTACCCCCGTGATGCTCCCCGAAACAGAAGCCTGGGAGAATGCATAACCAGACGGAATGAGGAGAAGAAGCAGAACTCGAAGGACGAATTTGCGCATAACGACCTCCTGCACGGCAAAATGCCGCGTGTGGGATAGCGTGGAATCAGACGAAGACGACTAGATCTTAGCGAAGCGTGTAATGCATAACAGCTTGTAGGTCTAGATCCAGACGGAAAGACAGTTGGCAATCCGCCACGACAGTGTTGTTGCCGAGTACATTCGAGAGCAGCCGAGTGACTGCTTTATTGGGACAGCCCTGGTACTGGCTCCGCCAGTCAGCGGTCGAATCACTTAGACCGTTCGGGAGCAACAGCACAACAGCAGGGGAAATCAGTTTTTGGGTAACTGCGACAAGAATGCCACATTAATACCCGCATGAACAGTCGAAATTTGTAACAATTGTAACGATTTTTGAGCATTGGTGATGTTTTCATGTCACCGAAAATGGAGGTCCAAGCTTGTGGCCCACGCATTGCAACGACATGCTTTAGGGCCAGCTAAAGCGGCGGGGTCGGGGCGTAAGAGCTGATGAATCGCAGATGACCCAGATAAGGATTTCATGAGGTTCGCCGCGGCATTGGGACTGCTCCAATCCACACGGCGCGTTGGTGAATCACTCGAAAACTCCGTGTAGAAGTCGACGAATGGGCTACTTCGATGTAGCCTCATTGTAGAAGCGGTCCAGGTCGACCTTCATCGCCTTCTGCGCTTCGGTGTTGAGATAGACCATGTGGCCGGAGGGATAGTACCCGAACATGATGTTGTTCACCAGGGGAGGCGGCAGCATCATGTGGCTGAGGTCGTACTCCGTCATGAAGAACGGCGTAGCTAAATCGAAATAGCCGTTGGCGGAGAACACCTTCAGCTTGGGATTCTTGCGCATCGCGTCGGAGAGATCGACCGCGGTGTCCGGCTGCGACTGCGCGAAGCCGCCACCACCCCCACCGCCGCCCTGCGCGCCAGACGGGCGATGCGTCATGTCCCATGCTTGCCCGAAGCGAGCGCTGAGCACATAGGGCGCGGTGCTCATGTACTTTAACTCTTTCTGAATGTAGTCGTGGAATGCCCCGACAAATGGGCCAGCCGGACCAGTGTCGGACGGATCATAGCCAGGATTTTCGCCGGCCGAATCGATGTCCCACCCCTCGAAGCGAGCGTCGTACCGCCCCAGAATGCGGTCGTCACCACGCATCAGTTCCTTGCGGAAACGTGTAGGCGCAATGCGCAGCTTGGTCTCCTTCAGGTACTCGATGCTCAAGCCGGTAATGTCCGCCATCTTCTGGGCAATCGAGTCCAACTGGGCCTCAGGCAGCTTATCACCCAGTTCCAGCGCCTCGGTGTAGGGTCCACGCGCGAACTCACGGGCCTGCTCGACCGCATCGGCCATCGATCCGGTGTGCTTACCCTTCTTGAAGTAATACGCAATCGCCGCGTAGGACGGTAGATACGCAACGTACTGCGTGTCGTAGCCCGGCGAGCGGACGCCGTAGTTCAGGATCGACGAAAGCAGCGTCACCCCGTTGAACTCGATGCCATCCTCCTGCAGCAGGGCGACCAACGCGGCCGACCGCGGTGTGCCGTACGATTCGCCGAACAAGAATTTGGGGGAGTTCCAGCGCTGATTCAAGGTGATATAGCGAACGATGAACTTCTCGAAAGCGTGGATGTCTTCATCGACGCCGGCGACTTCCTTAGAGGTTCCCTTGCCAACGAGCTTCGAGAAGCCGGTCATAGGAGCGTCGATGAAGACCAGATCGCTCTTGTCGATCAGGCTCGACGTGTTGGTGACAACCGAGAACGGCGCAGGCTTGGTCGCGTCCGGGCTATCGGTGACGACACGCACGGGGCCAAACGACCCCATATGCAGCCAAATGGTAGCCGAACCGGGACCACCGTTGTAGCAGAAAGTAATCGGCCGGTGCGTTGCATCGGCGCCGTCGTCGGTGTAGGCGACATAGAACATGCTGACAATGGGCTTGTCGTTATCGTCGTTGATCAGCAGGTTACCCGCGGTTGCCGTGTAGTGGATTGTCTGGCCGCCAGCGACCCAGTCGTGCTTGGTGACGGAGGTGCTCTCAGGGGGAATCGGGATCGTCGCATCGTCCGGCTTCTCTGTTCTGTCCTGAGCACCCGGGGCGGCGGCACCTCTCTGGCTCATTGCCGGCATTCCAAGTATCAGGAAACCCAAGACGATTGAAAGACAAATCCTAACCCGCGTCATAAACACTCGTTTCCGCTGCTTTTAACAGCATAGTCAATTTAATTTAAGGGAGAGCAACGTTATGATAGCGCAAATCTCATCATGATGAGCGCCCGCCTGTCGTCGGTGTGGCGGCGGGCCGGGCGACGACCTAGCCGCGGTAGCTCGTACGAAATGCCACGCCGTC